>Ga0187855_10002188_pt1 | contig 14895 bp, 15 predicted proteins | sample June2016WEW_8_10_2_FD_132969 | JGI IMG/M metagenome (GOLD analysis project Ga0187855, IMG submission 132969) | Peatland microbial communities from SPRUCE experiment site at the Marcell Experimental Forest, Minnesota, USA - June2016WEW_8_10 | ecosystem: Environmental > Terrestrial > Soil >...
GGAAGCGATTCAATCGGAAGAACTCTCGTAAGCCTCACAGCCATCGGCGTCACGACCATTCTCGCCCTAAATAGGCAACAGGCAGAAGACGCATGGCGGCGAAGCGAGACCTATTTGACGGAAGCTCAGCGCCTTAGCCGAACCGGCAGCTTCAGCTGGAACATTGCCACTGAAGAACAAGTTTGGTCGGAGGAAATATTCCGCATCTTTGAGTATGATTTTGCAACGAAGCCAACGCTCGATCTTGTGCGCCGGCGCAGTCATCCAGAAGACGCAGCAATGCTGGAGCAAGCCTTTGAACAGGTGGCAAACGGGGCACAAATCATCGATATAACGCATCGCTTGCTCATGCCGGGCGGCGCAGTCAAGCACATAAAAGTGCTGGCGCATCCGGCGCAAGATAAGGAAGACAACGTTGAATATATCGGCGTTCTGATGGACGTCACCGCAGCGAAGCAGGCGGAAGAGGCCTTGCAGGAGTTACAAGCTTCACTCGCCCATGTGACGCGGGTGACGGCCTTGGGAGAACTGACCGCGTCCATAGCCCATGAAGTGAACCAGCCGCTCGCCGCGATTGTCACCTACGGCGATGCCGGGCTGAGGTGGCTTAATCGTGAGGTTCCGCAACTCGATGAGGTGCGCAGCGCGGTCGAGCGGATGATCGATTGTGCAAAGCTGGCAGGCGAAGTGATCGCCCGGCTCCGGGCGCTGTCCAGGAAAACGACGCCGGAAATGGTCCGCCTCGACATCAACGAAGTCGTCAATGAAGTCCTCTCCTTGATTCGGCGGGAAATCGCCAATCACCAAGTGTCGGTGCGGCTGGATCTTGCCACCTCGCTGCCTCCCGTATTCGGCGACCGGGTCCAGCTGCAACAGGTGATCTTGAACCTGCTCGTCAACGGCGTTCAAGCCATGGCGCTTGTCGGCGGCCGGCCCCGCGAACTTCTGATCCGGACCACGGCGAATAACGCCGGACAGATACTGGTTGAGGTCGGGGATTCCGGTACCGGCATCGACCCGGCGCACGCCGGTCAGCTCTTCAATGCCTTTTTCACGACGAAGGCGGATGGCATGGGCATGGGCCTATCGATCTGCCGTTCGATCATCGAGGCTCATAGCGGCAGGATATGGGCATCACCCAATGCCGGCCCCGGGACAATTGTTCAGTTTACCCTGCCCGCGCATCGCGCAGACGCGGCACAACCGGAGGGAACCGCACGGCACGCCCAGGCGTGCGCCGATTTCCCAGCCGCACGCTTGCCGCATGTTAACGCGGGTGTGGACCTAAGCCACCGCCGCGCGGATGCGCCGGGCCGGAACGGAGGATGAATGCGTTGTTGTTAATCCTGCACCAAGCCTCTTGGCCACGTCCACAACGTCGGCCATTTCGGGCGCTGTGATATTCAGGTTACAGCCTTCTCCAGCGCCGCGGCCAAGCCCGCTGAGCGTCCACCTCATGGCTATTTTAACCATGCCGTAAGTGTTGATCGTCCCTCTTAGGCAATGAGGGTCTGTCAGGTCGATACCGGTCACCTCGGCAGGATCTCCATTTTTTGTCTGCGTCGCGACAGGTGCTATGAGGACTATGGCCATGTGAGTCACCTTGATCAAAATAATTGGCTACAGTTGAAAACCTCTGACTCCATCGTGGTCACCGGACCGGCTGCGAGTAGCGCACAACTTCGTACAGATTTTGCGATGACTCTAGGATCAGCGTGTCATAGTCCAAGCGGCGCGCGGGGATAATCTCCCGCCCCTCATCATCCGCAACCTCTGCCAGCGTGATTTCCTTTTTCACCCGGTCGATAGCCTCGATACGCCCAAGTCGGAGCTGAAAAGGGTGTGCCATTTTCGGCATTGCGTGAGCCGCATTCCCGGCACTTTTTTTGGAGACGCTACCCTCTACTTCATACAGGAATGGGGTCCATTTTGTGCTCATGGATTGATCGACGAATGTCACCAGTGCCTTACCGTTTCGCCCGAGTTCGTGCCCAAGCCGCGCTGCGAGAACGAAGCTGTCAGCCCCGTCCCCGATGACGACGATGTGGTGTGCTTCATTTGAACGGTTCATAGGTGAACGCTCGCGCTAATGTGACTTGGAGGGACCGCTGCGGCTGCTCCTGAACCAGCGTCAGCACAATCAATTGCTTGCCAATGCCACGGTCCAACCGGATCGGCTTCAAGATAAAGCCAGAAAAGCTGTTGCATGCCGCATCCCCTGTTTAGGGGAAGACGTTGAATACGGAAAGCAGCGCATTCGTCTCGATGATGTAAGCGGAGACGAACAATACCGCAGTAACAAGTCCGAGCTCGATGGAGTGAAGCCAGTTGCTATAGTTCTTGATTGCGGCAAAGCTTGCTTGCTTTTTGAACTAGCCGGCTCTGCAAACCGCTGTATAAGGATCATCGTGTTCATGGTATGATACTCCGTGTTTGTCTATTGCTGCGATAGTTAGACAAGTCACGGTTATCTCTCCATTGCACTTTCGGTAACCTAAAACATCGTTTGGTTTAGAACCCTATACCTTGGTTTCGGGCGTCATGTTGCACTTGTATGGCTCGTCCTTGCTCAGATCCCGCTGTGCGGGCAAATGATATGAGGCATGCGAAAGAGAGAAACGCATTTTTCGAACCTAAAGCAAAGCCGTTCAATCGCGTCGGCCGCGGCATTGAGCTGACCGAGGCCGGCTATGTTTTTTGGCGAGCGCGAAATCTATCTTTGCGCGGATGGAAGCGGCCGAACTCACCCCTAAACGAATTTGGCAGCTTGAAACGGGGCGCGATCATCGTGCAGGCAAGTCAGACCATCGTCAGCTATTGGCTTCCTCACCATTTGGTCACGTTTCGTCAAGACTATCCGCCGATCCAGATTCGTCTCAGCAACACGGCGCGGTTTGCGCAGCGCCCAAAAATGGAACGGCGTAAATCGGATTTGTCGAAGGCGTGGGGGGGCACGGGCATTTCGAGAGCCGGTCGGCTCCCTCGAGGATGCTCCTGGTGTTGGATACGAGAGGGCGCCCGTCGTATCAGGGCGTCGCCCCCGGGGTTCGCAGGACCCGCCATGCCGTTCTGGTGCCTCGTGAAAATCTGGGACCATAACGCGCCAGGTTAAAAAGGCCGGGGATTAATTGGCGTCGGCGGCCAGTGTAACGCTCTAGAAGCGAGCTTGCCGGCAATCGATCCACATGAAATTCGAACCCCTCATTCGGAACGTGTGCGTCTCTCCTGGCCGTGATGTATCACGACACTCCGGCCGGCTTTTAACGGCGACATGCCAAAGTAATTGGCGGGAGGAGCGGAGGGAACAATGTGGACATAATGCTCGCCCGGATTTGGGTAGCCCTCCGTCGCTGTAACCATATCCTCAGTCAAGGACGCCTTCAGTATCGGATTGCCGTCGAACGCCTGAGCCCGGTTTGTGAAGAGACCGGCAGAGGTAAGAAGCGCAAGGCCGCCGCTATAGATCATAATAGCCGCAATGCTTGTCTTGGTCTTAGAGCTGGCAGCTTTTGCAAGCCGCTGCATAAGGATCTTCGTGTTCATGGTGTGATACTCCGTGATTGTCTGTTGATGTTGTGTTTAGACAAGCCACGGCCATCACTCCATTGCACCTTCGTAAGCCTAAAACATCATTTCGTTTAGAAACCGATACCTTGGTTTCGGGCGTCACGTTGCACTTGTTCCGCTCGTGCTTGCTCAGATCCCGCTGTGCGTGCAAATGAGGCATGCGAAAGAGAGAAAGGTAGATGTTTTAAGCTAGAGTTCGGGGTGAAGACGTAGAGTTTGTGGACGGTTGTAAATTGGCTTGGTAGTAGTGCCCCGACGAAGAAGATCATAGAGCATGACGGCGTGTCCGCTATGCGCCATCTCGTAGAAAAAGGGGTTTGAAGTTGGCTTTCTGTTGGGCATGTTTGTCATTGACATGCGGCACGACATAACGCTGTTCGCTCGCTTCGGCTGGAACCACGGACCTGTCTTCGGCGGCAAGTAGGATGTGCATCCGATTAGGGCAGGTGATCGAGTCTTTGCCCTTCTTCTCGACGGCAAGGTCCGGCTCGGTAATGAGCCGCTGGAACGCGGCGAATCGATCCGTCGGTCCCCCATCTTGCTGCGGGGCCGCTTTAGGAGCGATCGGGCTTTGGTGCTATATTGTGAGCGCTCTGCTCAGCGCCGGCTCGCGGGGGATCCAAAGTGAAGACACAGCGCGCGCTTTTGTTGATTGGAGCGGCCATAGTCGCTGCCAGGCTGGGCGCAGGTGCGCCGCGTGCGGAGGAGAGCAGCGCAACGCTCTCGCCTCAGGCGCTGCAGGAAATTGCGCAGGTCGAGGCCGAGATCGACCATATTGAGGCCCAGACGATCGAGCGGCTTGCAGTGCCGCCGGACAATCAGGTCCAGCAAATCGAGCTGCTCGGTAAGTTGATGCTGTACGACAAGCAGCTCTCGGTAAACCGCAACGAGGCGTGTGCTTTCTGTCACATGCCCGAGACGGGCTTTACCGGTCCCATATCGGAGCTGAACCGGACCACCGGCTCCTATCCTGGGTCGGTGCGCACGCGGTTCAGCAACCGCAAACCGCAATCGCACGCCTATGCGCCGCTTGCACCTATGTTGCACTATAATCCAGGACAGGGAGACCTCGTCGGCGGCAATTTCTGGGACATGCGTGCGACCGGCCGCCGGCTGGGCAACCCAGCCGCCGAGCAGGCGCAAGGCCCGCCGACAAACCCAGTAGAAATGGGTCTGCCTGACATCGCCTGCGCCGTCTATCGCGCCTCAGAGCGGCCCTACCGCGCTATGTTCGAAAGCGTGTGGGGCATGCAGGCGTTCGCGATCGCATGGCCGGGTGATGTGGAGCAGGTCTGCGCCCGGCCCGGGCCAGCACCCACCAGCAAGCCGGTTCATCTCAGTTCGCTCGATCGAGGCCGGGTTGGCGCCACGTTCGATCAAATGGCGCAATCCATCGCCAACTATGAAGCCTCCGCCGAAGTAACGAATTTTAACTCGAAGTTTGACGCTGTGCTCGCAGGTGAGACGAAGTTCACCGCTGAGGAGCAGGCTGGCTATGATCTGTTTCGCGGTAAGGCGCAATGCAACGCCTGTCACCGCGATGGCGGGCCCGGCGAAGATCCTCTGTTCACCGACTTCACCGCCAGCAATATCGGCACGCCTGCCAATCCGCGGCTTCCTTACTATGGGGAAAATTGGCCCGACGCACTGGGCTATGTCGCCAATCCGGCAGGGTCATCGTTTATGGATGGCGGCGTTGGCGATTTTCTCACGCAGAAGCACCTACTCAGCCAGCCCTCAACATTAGATGCACGATGGCTCGATCTGGCACCGCAAAATCGCGCGCGAATTCAGGTCCCGACACTGCGCAATGTGGACAAGCGGCCTTATCCAGCGTTCGTGAAGGCCTATATGCACAACGGATATTTCACGAGCCTGAAGGCGATCGTGCACTTCTACAACACGCGCGATATCCTGCCGCGCTGCCAGTCCCATGACGTCGGTGAAGGTACGACATGCTGGCCGGCGCCGGAGTCGACCGACAATATGAACACAAGCCGAGTTGGACGCCTAGGCCTGTCGGACACAGAGGAGAATGCGATCGTGAGCTTCATGCAGACGCTGACCGACGGGTTTATGCTTGTCAAGCAGCATTAGGTCGTGTGACGGGGGCGCAGCTGTCGGTGGCCTCGGTCATTTCTGCGAATAAGGGTTCACGCCCTTACTACGATGAGGACGCCGATGCCCCGAGATTCGGAGAAACGCTGGTGCAACGTCTACGCCGCCTCTACAGAGCTCTTCAGCTCGAAGCTCGTCAGTTTTTGGCTCCTGTCGCCGAAGGAGGCGCGCGGGACGGGGGTGAATCTGATGGCGCGAATTCTCCGAGAGCGCGTGCTGCGCAATCGCTCGGAAGCGCCGGGAGGCAGCCGCGATTACTCACTAGATTTAGCCTTACCATCTCGAACGGAAGGCGATGCTTTGCGTTCGCTGGTCCTCGGAGCTTCAAGTGTTGCTCTTCTCGGATAGAGTTCGAATTACATTGCAGTCCGCGATGGAAAATCACGATTGCGTGCCGGTGATTGCCCGCAAGAACAACCCAACAGTGACAAGATTTTGCAAGCGCCGATGACGCCCACGCATAAAATTCCTTTGCGAGCTTCGATGGTGCCTTCCAAATGGGCATTCCAAACCCATGGCGATTGCTCTGCCGTACCGCAAAGGTATCCGTAAGGCGCAAAACAGTCTCAATATCCACCTTAGCGATAAGCCCGTGGAGCCGGTCAGAATTTGGGTGTGCTCGGTGTAGATGAAGTGCGTTTGGAGGTGCTGGAACTCCGTCAGGCCGCCGAGATCGGCGAGCGGGGCGGTGTTATCGAACAAATGTTGGTTCGACAAGACGTCGGGGGCTCTCTGCTGGGCTGCCGCGAAGTTGACGTAGGCCTGGAAATTGCCGCTGATGAATGTCCATTTCAGTTCGATGCCTTCATTATAGCCCTTCGCGTAACTGAAGGTGCTCAAGACCAGCGCCTGACCTCCGATGCAACGCCGTTCAACAGCATGTCGCCGACGATATCCGGCGTAAGTTGCGAATTGTTGTAGCGGGTGAAGTAGGCGAGCTGCCCATCGATGCCGTTGATCGATTTCTGCAGCGGCAGCACTCCATATTGGGTGACCTCGTTCTGAGTCTCGTTGAGCTGCGCTGATTGAAATTGGTGATTCCGAACGAGCTGGTCACCGGAGGATTTCCCATCTGCCAGACTGGCTGGCCGGGGACGTCTGGAATCTGAAAATTATTGGTCGCGGTTTCCACGATCAGGCTCAGACGGGTGCTGGCATTGATGAACGCCGACGTGGTGCCGAAGCCTTTTTCCTGCTGGGAGAAATCATGGATGGGATTCACGCCGAGCCGCCGGCCGACATACCGAATATAGCGCCAAAGGTGGATCTCATTTCCGGGGGAACGAAGCATTGGCTGTGGCGAGGCTTTCACGCTCCTTCATTTCCGATAAGTTGACAGTGCCCCGCCGATTTGGAAGCTTTTGAGATGCCTCGCCGTGGCCGGCTTGTGCTTACTATGGACCTCGGCGCCGGACGTCTTCGGCTGCGTCGAAATAGCGATAGTTCCTAAACCGCCCAGCAATGGCTTTCGGCAAACTTTATGAACGGGAATTCTTCACAAACGTCGACAATGTTTCTCAAACGAAATTCAAATTTCTACCCATCGCGCCGGAATTGACGTGACTTTGGAACTTCCGAGCGCTCGGCGCGTTTGCGAAGCTGTGCCATACCAACGGCAAGGGCAGCGGTTTGATCATCGGCAAGGCGCCATCAAGTGCCTCGGACGCGACTTTGACCGGTGACGACGCAGGGGATGGTCATGGCGGACATCTCACGAAGAACAATGGTCAAAGCGACGGGCGTGATTGGTACGTCGATGCTGCCAGCTACTCTTGCGCTCGACGACGCGTCGGCAAGGGAACGTCAAAAACACAAAGCTCCGCCTGCTAACCCCCCTTCCGCTCCGGCGCCTACCACTGAGACCCCTACTCCGAGCCTTCGCACCTACAGGCTGACCACGCCTTATTTGTTTTTCAACGACGACGAGGCGGCCTTCATCGAATGCGCGGTAGCGCGCCTGATCCCCAAAGACGACCAATGGGCCGGCGCACTTGAGGCTGGCGTCCCAAATTTCATCGATAAGCAACTCGCTGGTGCGTGGGGTGCTGGCGAGCGGCTCTACCGCAACGGTCCCTGGCAGCCTGGAACACCGAGTCAGGGCTACCAGCTCCCCCTCACACCGGCGGAACTGTTCCGAACCGCGCTGGGTGCAATCAACAAGGAACTCTCGAAGACTTCGTTTGTGGAAATGAGCCCTGAGCAACAGGATGGCTATCTCAAGTCGCTCGAGGCGGCCGGAAAGGATCTTGCCGGTGTACCGTCCGATGTGTTCTTCGCACATCTTTGGCAGTCCACGCTCGAGGGCTTTTTCAGCGACCCTGTCTATGGCGGCAACCGCGACATGGTCGCATGGCAGATGATCGGTTTCCCTGGCGCCTATGCATCCTACTACGACCTGGTTGAACAGCACGGCATTAAGATCGACCGGCGGCCGATGAGTCTTGCCGAAGACGTACATGGTCACGTCCACATCGATCCGGGCATCCCAGCGCGCTCGCCGTAATTAGAGGGGAATCGGAGCATGGCACGCGCTCTGAAGCCAGTAGATGTGGTGACGATCGGAGTCGGTCTCACCGGCTCTCTTGCAGCGCTCGAGCTTGCGAAGCTGGGACTGAAAGTGGTCGGGCTCGAACGTGGCGCCGCACGCGACACCGTACCGGATTTCCAATCTCCCGCGATCCACGACGAGCTGCGTTTTTCGATCCGTAAAGGGATGATGCAGGACAATGTGAAGGAGGCGGTGACTTTTCGCAACAGCTCCGACCAAACTGCGCTACCGATCCGCCGCTGGGAAAGCTTTTTGCCCGGGACTGGCCTCGGGGGTTCGTTCGTCCACTGGAACGGCCAAAGTTTCCGCGCGCAGATGGCTGACTTCATCTACAGAACGCATATCCTGCAGCGCTACGGAAAAAAGTTTCTCGAAGCCTGTGGTCCTGATCTGACGATTCAGGATTGGGGCGTTACCTATGATGAGCTTGAGCCGTATTACGACCGTTTCGAATATCTCTGCGGGGTAAGCGGCAAGGCCGGCAACATCAAGGGGCAAATTCAACCCGGCGGCAATCCGTTCGAGGCGCCGCGCTCACGGGAATATCCCACGCCGCCGATGAAGGAGCCTTACTTCGGCGCATTGTTTCGAAATGGCGCCGAAAGCCTTGGGTATCATCCTTATCCGCAGCCATCGTCGAATCTGAGCGAGTGCTACACGAACCCAGAAGGCCTTAAACTCCAGCAGTGCGCTTTCTGCGGGTTCTGCGAGCGCTACGCTTGCGAGCACTTCGCGAAAGCAAGTCCGCAAACGGTCATTCTGCCGGCTCTGCTCAATAGGTCAAACTATGAGCTACGAGCGAACTGCCAGGTCCAGCGCATCAATCTGGACTCAACCCGCAAGAAGGCAACCGGCGTCACCTACGTGGATGCAGGGGGTGTCGTGTACGAGCAACCCGCCGACCTCGTGCTGATCACGGCTTTTCCGCTCAACAATGTCCGCATGCTTCTGCTCTCGGGGATTGGCAAACCCTATGACCCCAAGACCGGGGAAGGAGTCGTCGGCCGGAACTACACCTATCAGACGACGGGCGGCCCCACGGTCTTCATGGACGAGAACATCAACATTAATCCGTTTATGGCCTCAGGCGCCAACGGGACGATGATCGATGATTTCGGCGGCGACAATTTCGATCATTCGCAGCTGGGATTCATCGGCGGCCAGTATGTCGGCGCGATCATGACGAATGGCCGCCCGATCGAGTTCCACCCGACGCCGCCAGGCACTCCAGCATGGGGCCTGGAATGGAAGCGTGCGGTCGCACGGCATTATAACCACACCATTGAGATCCAGCAGCACGGCACGTCGGCTGCGAGCCGGCTCAACTATCTGGATCTCGACCCGACCTATAAGGACGCCTGGGGGCAGCCGCTGCTCCGCATGACCTTCGATTTTCCTGAAAATGACATCCGCATGTCGCAGTACATTGCCGACAAGGTCGTGGTAATCGGCCGCGCCATGGGCGGCAAGATCGTGGTGCGTGGGGGCGCCAAGCGGCCCTATACCACCACGGTTTACCAAAGCACCCACAACTGCGGCGGCGCCATCATGGGCGACAATCCCGAGACGAGCGTCGTCAACCGATACCTCCAGTGCTGGGACGTGCCGAACGTGTTCAGTTTGGGCGCGTCGGCGTTTCCACAGAACATTACTTACAACTACTCGATCACCATCGGGGCGCTGACCTATTGGGCGCTCGACGCGATCAAGAACCAATATCTCAAGTCGCCCGGACCACTGGTGCCGGCATGATGTTCGACCGACTCCTGTCCGCCGCTCTCATCGCGACCGTCATCACCGGTCTTAGCGTCGTCTGCATCGCTGCCGCGCAAACCCAGAGCGGGGCGCGCGGGCCCAGCCCTCAGCGTGGGGCCGTAATTGCGGCGCAAGGCACGCTTAACGGCGCGCCAGCCTGTGCTCAGTGTCATGCTTTCAATGGGGTCTCCGACGGAAGCGGAGCGTTCCCGCGAATTGCCGGGCAGTCAGCCTACTATCTCGCAAAGCAGTTGCGCGACTTCACGTCGGGCATCCGTGTCAACGCCATCATGACGCCGGTCGCCGGAGCGCTGACGGCAGACGACATCGCAGACGTGGCAGCTTACTTTGCAGGGATAGAAGCGCCCTTCCTGCCGCTGCGGAGACCCGACTCGGCGCTCATCACGCAGGGTGAGGAGCTTGCAAAAGTGGGCAGCGCCGCAAACAGAATTCAGGCATGCGATAATTGTCATGGAATTAGCGGCGCGGGTGAACCACCCGCGATTCCTTATCTTGCCGGACAATATGCGTCCTACATCGCCCTCGAATGGCGAATGTGGCGGCGTGGCTTCCGTAAGAGCAGCCCTGGTGCGATGGCCTGCTTGGCGGAGAACCTCAACGACAAGGAGATCGCGGCAGCAGCTGCCTATTACGAGCAGGTCGGAGGATCCGCCGAGGCTTCGGCATCGCAGTAGGAGATTTCATGTCGACTGATCCCGATGTCCCTCATACCTCCTCCGCCGGTTTGATTGAACATGTGGCGACGCCAATCGATGCGGATTCCGCTGCAGAAGCCCTGAAACATGGCGCACGCGGCGCATTCGTCGTCGCCGGCATCGCCATAGGACTGCTCTTCATCGGCTGGCTCGCCTTTTATTTCCTTCTGTTCCTACCACGAGGCTCGGTTGGCTGAGACTGAAACAAATCCGCTGCGGCGGCCGCTCCCCGATGGCATCGTTCCAGAGGGCGAGGTCACTCGCACCGAGAACCGCTGGATCGCTATCGTGCTGGGAGTGCTCGGGGTTATGATGGCGGTCATCGTGGTCACGGGAGTCACCAATGCGCTTCATCCCCCTAGCAATGTGGAGATCATCGATCCGACGACTTTGCATCTCGGCGGCGAATTCGCCGAAAGCAATCTCGGCACGGCGGCCGAACCCGACGGTTCGGTCACCGTTCGCCTGATCGCGGAGCAGTACAATTTTGTCCCAGAATGTGTCCGGGTACCAGCCGACACACCTGTCAAGTTCCGCCTAACCAGCGCCGATGTGATTCATGGGTTTCTGCTCGTCGGGACCAACGTGAATACGATGGTAATCCCTGGCTTCGTCGCCGAGGTCCGCACGCGTTTTAACGCGCTGGGCGACTACAGAATGCCGTGCCACGAATTTTGCGGCGTTGGTCATCAAGGAATGTGGGCGCACGTCAACGTCGTACCCAAAGGACAGTTCCCCCACTTGAGCACCACGGAAAGGACGAGCTGTGTACAACAGTAGACGTCTGACCCTGTATCACTGTTGGGTCGCCTTCGCCCTGTTCTTGCCTGCCGTGATCCTGGGGGCATGGCAAATGCTCATGCGCAGCCCTTTGCCTCCCCCACTCCAAGACCCGAATGCCTATTACCTGTCGGTCACGCTGCACGGGACGGTAATGGCCTACGTCGTCACCACTTTCTTCGCCATGGGTTTTGGCTATGCGGTGACGGCAACAAGCTTGGGGCGCCCTATTCGGGGTGTTTGGGCAGCGTGGATCGGCTTTGCTATTTGCCTGATCGGCACCGTGATGGCTGCCGCCGCCGTCCTTGCCGGTGAGGCATCGGTATTATACACTTTCTATCCGCCGCTGCTGGCAAGCGCTTGGTATTATAGCGGCGCGTTCCTGCTCATCGGCGGCTCGATGATTTGGGTCGTGTTGATGATCGTCAACATGGCAGCGTGGAAGCGGGACAATCCGGACAAACCGGTGCCGCTCGCCATGTTCGCGATCACGGCGACCGCGCTGCTGTGGGCGTGGACGGCGAGTGGCGTTCTCGTGGAGCTCTTGGGCGTCCTGCTGCCGAGCGCCTTTGGCCGGACTACTTTGATCGATGTTGGTCTTGCACGCACGCTGTTCTCGGTGACATTGCATGGCATTGTCTACTTCTGGCTGATGCCTGCCTATATCGCGTTCTATACATTGCTCCCGCAAGCAGCGGGCGGCCGCCTCTATAGCGACACGATGGGCCGTCTCACTTTCATCATGTTTCTTATTTTCTCGCTACCGGTTGGCATGCACCATCTTTTTGCCGACCCCGAGCACGGTGTGGGATTCAAGTTCCTGCAGTCATTCTTGACGTTCTTTGTGGTGCTGCCAACGTTGCTGACTGTCTACTCGCTTTGCGCCAGTTTGGAGATCGCCGGCCGTCATCGCGGCGGCCGCGGACTCCTAGGATGGATCGGGGCGCTGCCATGGGACGAGCCGATGGTGCTGGCCGCCGCCTTATCGCTGGTGATGCTCGGCGGCGGCGGCTTCGGTGGCATCATCAACATGAGCTACGCGATGAATTCGATGATTCATAATACGTCCTGGGTCCCCGCGCATTTTCATCTCATCTTTGGTGGCGCTGTCGTGATCATGTATTTCGCGATTGCCTATGAGATGTGGCCGCAGATTACTGGAAAGCGGCTGCGCTCTAAGAAGTTGGCGCGCCGCCAACTCTGGCTGTGGTTCTGGGGCATCATGATCGTCACCATACCCTGGCACATCACCGGGCTGATGGGGCAACCGCGGCGGGTCGCAGTATTCGATTACGATGATCCATTGGTTGCCCGCACTGGCCCGCTGGTCATCATTTCGGTCATTGGGGGGATGATCCTTCTACTTTCGGCGATTCTTTTGATCTTCATTCTTGTCCGGTCGCATTTTGGTGAGAGGACGGGCGAAATTCCTCTGCGCTACGCGCTCGCCGTGAATCCGCCTGCACATGTCCCGTCATCGTTGAACGGCTTTGCGCTCTGGAACACAATTCTGTTGGTTTTGATGCTGGTGGCCTATGGCTATCCGATCGGACAGTTCGCCCTCCTCAAGCCCCATTCGGTTCCTGCTTACGACGTGACTAGCCACTCCGATGGCGGAGGAGCGCGGTAATGGCCCGAGACAAGGGTGTGCTCAGACTCACTAATCCCTGGCCGCGCTTCGCTTGGCTGGCCGGGGCGGCGATCGTCGGCATCTCGCTCGCGCTCGGCTTTCTGGTGTTGGATCGTTATCAGCAAAACGATCCCCCGTTGGGTCTATGGGGCGCGATCTGCTGGGGTCTCGGCATTACCGCAGATCTTGGCTCGGCGAGAGAGGCTGCACCGACGCTGCGCACTCCGTCGCGTATAGCCTGGACGAGCAGCACGCTCGGCCAGATTAGGGCGGGCGATGCACAACATGGCAGCTTCATCGCCTTGAACTGCACCGCTTGCCATGGCGAGGGAGGGATGAGCCAATCGACATTCATTCCGACCCTGGCTGGAATGGACCCGGCAGTGATCTTCAAACAGCTCGACGATTATCGTTCCGGCAAGCGCCCATGGGGTGTCATGGGCGCCATCGCCAAGGCTCTTTCGATTCGAGACTCGGCTGACGTGGCAGCCTATTACGCGGCCCGTCCAAACGGGTTAGCGGCGATTGCGCATGAGGGGTCTCTGCGCGGCGAAAGCCGGTCAAAAGAAAGCGATTCCGCGAGGCACCTGGCCTTCATGGGAGATGAGCAGCGCGGCATTCCACCTTGCACGGCATGTCATGGCCCCCATGGCTACAAGATCGGTGCCCCGCCGCTGGCCGGCCAACACGCCGCGTATATCGAGCGTCAACTAGCGGCTTTTGCCCAAGGGCTTCGCCAGAACGATATCAATGAACAAATGCGCACGATCGCCATGCAATTGACGCCAAGTGAGATGCATGCTCTTGCCGCCTTCTACGGTGCGCCAGAGAGTTCGCGAGTGGCGAACAAATAGGCCGTCAAGTGCAGCGGCGAATGGTATCGGGGAAGGCGTGCGCCGCCTCACGTAAGGAGAGGAAAAATCATGCGGACATCGATTACATTTGGCATCGCGCTCGGGGTGCTCGCGTTCCTGCCGCACGATGCGGCAGCGCAATTCATGGAGAAAAAGGTGCTGACCTTGGCGGCAGCGCGCAAGATGGTCGCGGCGGCCGAGGCGGAGGCCGAGCGCCATCATCTGGCCGGCGTCATAGCGGTCGTCGACGACGGTGGCTGGCTCATTCTCATCGAACGCATGGACCATGCCGCCTATACCGCCAGCGTCGAACTTGCGCCGGGCAAAGCAAGAACGGCAGCGTTGTTCAAGAAGCCGAGCGAGGCGCTCGAGTATGCGATTGACCACGGCCGCATCGCGGCCGTGTCAGCGCGCGGCTTCATCGAGATGAAGGGAGGCCTTCCCATCGTGGTCGATGGCGAAGTGATCGGTGCGATCGGTGCAAGCTTCGATACGCCCGAGCACGACGTGCAGATCGCGCAAGCCGGAGTTGCGGCGCTCACGCATTAGTCCACTCACTCTTCATAGTCACACATAAGAGGGGGACGATCCGTAGTAACGATTGGGTTCGCAAAGCTGAAGCACGGCGCCGAGTGCGAGCCGGTGTAGCCCTATCGCCGCAAGAGATCGGAAACCGAGACGAGCTCCCAGGTGGAGCATGACCCAAGGGAAGGAAGCAGAGGATGGCGCCGATTCTGTCGCACAGCTGAGGGTGTCCTAAACGATGTGTAAGGAGGTTTCCGTGAGTTTACCTTTACGAGGATACTCACATGGCGAACGATTCGATGATTACCCAGGAACTGCTTGATCAACTACTTGTTAATTATGAGAAGCCTGAAGACTTGCTTGGCGAGGAAGGGCTTTTCAAACAGCTGAAGAAGGCCTTGA
>Ga0187855_10002190_pt1 | contig 14879 bp, 10 predicted proteins | sample June2016WEW_8_10_2_FD_132969 | JGI IMG/M metagenome (GOLD analysis project Ga0187855, IMG submission 132969) | Peatland microbial communities from SPRUCE experiment site at the Marcell Experimental Forest, Minnesota, USA - June2016WEW_8_10 | ecosystem: Environmental > Terrestrial > Soil >...
CCGACCAGGTGCGCGCTCAACTGCTGGAGGCGGGCATAATTCTCGAAGACACCAAGGAAGGAACGCGCTGGAAAAGAAAATCATGAAAATCGAAACCAAAGCCATCCATAAAGGCGACCGTAAGGCTGATCCAGCCAGGCCAGGCGCTTTCATCCCGGTCACCACGCCGATCTATACGGCCGCCAGTTACATTTACGAAAGCACCGCCCAACTCGACCGCGTGCTCGGACGGGAAGAGGATGGCTATTGCTATTCCCGCTACGACAACCCCACCAATGCGGCGCTCGAAGAGCTGATGGCGTCTCTTGAAAACGGTCACGGCGCTTTGGCCTGCTCATCTGGCATGACCGCCGTGCATGTTGCGTTGCTGGCCGGGCTCAACGACCGGCGCAAGTCCATCCTTGCAGCCAGCGCTCTCTACGGAGCTACCACCAGTCTGTTGTGCAAGGTGTTGGAGCCGCTTGGAATCCAAATAAATTTCGTGGATATTTGCAATCTCGACAAGGTCCAAGCCAAGATCAACGACAATCAACCCGGCTGCGTGCTCATGGAAACCATCTCGAACCCGATGCTTCGCGTGGGTGATATGGATCGCATTGCCGAGCTGGCGCGTGCCGCTGGAGCCGCGCTGGTGGTGGACAATACGTTCGCCACTCCGCTGCTGGTTCGCCCGCTTGAACACGGCGCCCACATGTCCGTGCATAGCGTGACTAAATTTCTGGCCGGCCATGGCGATGTCATGGGTGGCGTCATTGTTTCCGATCAGGAGCACCACATCATCACGCGCAATCTCTGCCGCACCATCGGGCCGATGCTGGGCCCGTTTGAGAGTTATCTCACTATGCGCGGCATCAAGACCTTCGCGCTGCGCATGGAGCGGCATTGTTCGAACGCGTGCCGCGTTGCATCTTGGCTCACTTCGCATCCGCGCGTCTCGAAGGTGCACTATTTGGCAGACCCGGCGCATCCGGACGCGGCCGTGATTCGCCGCCTATTGCCGGACGGCCTGTACGGCGCAATCGTCACGTTCGAGCTGAAGGATGCGGGAAAGCAAGAAATGTTCCGCTTCATGGACCGGCTGAAGCTGGTGGTGCGTGCAACATCGTTGGGAGATGTGCACAGCTTAATACTCTATCCGGTAATCGCATCGCATCGCGACGTGGCGCCCAAGCAGCGCGAGCGCATGGGCATCCACGATGGTCTGGTGCGCCTGTGCGTGGGCATTGAAGCCGTGGACGACATCATCGCCGATCTGGAGCAGGCGCTGGAGTAGCGCGATGCCACCGTTCGCGTACGGCATCGTCGCCTTGGCTTGGATCGTTTGGATGCTACCGTTCGCTTTGACGCGGCGAAAGCAGGCGCGAGCCCAGAAGGTGGACCGGCGCGCCCGCTGGGGCATCTTGCTGGTCGCAATTTCATTTGCGGTGCTGTGGCAATACCAGTTCTGGCGGACCTCGCTCCCGGCTTGGCGATTGACGCTCGCGATTTTTTTTCTCGCCGTGGCGGATGTGCTTTCCTGGACCGCGACGCGCGTGCTTGGAAAGCAGTGGCGCGTGGATGCCGGGCTCAATGCGGAACATGAGCTTGTCACTCAAGGCCCGTACCGCTTGGTTCGACATCCCATCTACACGTCGGTCCTCTGCGTACTCTGGGGCACCGGATTCATCTTGCTACCGCTTCCTCTCATCCTTCTCGCCACGTTGCCTGCGGTGATCGGGACCGAGATCCGCGTCCGGATTGAGGACGGGCTGCTGGCATCGCGGTTTGGACAGCGATTTGAAGGTTACCGGCGAAGCGTCGCTGCCTACGTCCCTTTCGTAAGGTAACCCTATAGGAAACCTGACGGCGTTTCACCGCGGTTTGCGCCTCTTAGAGTGGAGGGATTAGAAGTCCCGCTACCCGTGCAATGATGACGAAGGTGTTTATGTCTCTAAAATCCTTCCTTGGCCGGCTCTGGCCGGTTGCTCTAATCCTGTTTCCCTTATCTTCGGTGCTGTCGCTGGCACAGACCGCACCCAACTGGACCCAGCTGCGTCCGTTGACGTTTCCACCTGCGCGATGCGACGGCGGCATGGTTTACGATCCCGCGCTCGGGCAAGTGGTTTTGTTCGGTGGGCAGACTATAGTATTTGGTGGGAATAACTTTGAATTTGGAGAGCTTGGTGACACCTGGTTGTGGGACGGTGCCAACTTCACACTTCAATCCCCGAAGACGAGTCCCCCAGCGGAATACGGCCTCAATATGGGTTATGATTCTGCTCACAGCCAAGTCTTCATGGCAGCGGGATTCATTCAAACACCCCCTTTTCCTGCAGGTAACCCCAACGGTTCTTGGGTGTGGGACGGAACGAACTGGACCCAGGAATCGCCAGAGAACAATCCGACACCGCGAGCCGGCGCTGGTATGGCCTACGATGCCGCGCACGGCCAATTCGTTTTGTTTGGTGGACATAACACTACTCCTAACAGCAACGGCCTAAACACGACCACTACATTAGGGGATACGTGGACCTGGGATGGCGTGAACTGGACGCAGCAGTTTCCCAAAACCAGCCCAACCGCCAGAGACGGACCTGCCATGGTCTACGATGCGATGCACGGCCAGATCGTTTTGTTCGGCGGAAGCATTGTCAATGCCACTACGTTCACTACCACTACATTTAACGAAACTTGGGTGTGGGACGGAACTAATTGGACGCTCGAAACCCCGCAATCGAGTCCGCCCGCGCGGTCCTCCACCGGTATGGCCTATGATTCCGGCCACGCAAAAACCGTCCTGTTCGGTGGAGTGGACGTCAACCTCAATCTCCTGAACGATACCTGGGTCTGGGACGGAACGAATTGGACTCAGGAATCTCCTCAGACCAACCCGCCTGCGTTGTCGGATTTCAATATCACCTACGATGCCACCCACAACCAAACCGTCGTTTTCGGCGGCATAGATTCGACGGGCGAGGGGACCAACGCCGTTTGGGCATTCAGCCTGGGCCCACTCGTTCCCGCGATCACGGCGGTGGTGAATGGTGCGAGCTTTGTTGGCGGAGGGGTGGTTCCTGGAGAAATTGCCACCGCGTTTGGCACGAATCTCACTTCCAGCAATGGAATCAACCTAACTTCAGGGCTGCCGCTTCCGGCGACATTCCTGACTGATTCCTTGACGGTGAACAATCGGCAGGCTGCGCTATTTGCCGTGGATAACGTTAACGGCCAGCAACAGTACAATTTCCAGGTGCCGTGGGAAGTAGCCAATGGACCTACTGTGACTATCTCGGCCAGCAATAACGACACTTCGAGCGCATCCATCACGGTGCCCGTTCTCGCCGCGCAGCCCGGCATTTTCAATTACTCGGCAGGCGGGAACAGTTACGGGGCCATCTTGCGTGCCAACTTTCAGTTGGCCAACGCGGCCGCTCCAGCGAAGCCGGGCGAAACGGTACTCATTTATTGCACCGGGCTGGGCGCGGTGTCTTCGCCGCCCGCGGACGGCGAGCCGGGAAACGGCCAGACCACCATGGCCACTCCAACTGTCACCATCGGCGGAACAAAAGCAACGGTCAGTTTCAGCGGCCTCGCACCCGGATTTGTGGGTTTGTATCAAATCAACGTTGAGGTTCCCGCGACGCTCGCCGCCGGCAATCAACCGGTGGTTGTCGAAGTTAGTGGAGCGTCCAGCAATTCCGTGCTGCTGCCTGTCGAATGACAATGAGAGTGTGCGGATCGTACTGCTTCCGGGGATGGACGGCACCGGAATTCTGCTCAGACCATTCGTCCAGCTATTGCCCGTCGGAATCGACGCTACAGTCGTAAGCTACCCGGAAGACATTTACCTAACCCACCAGCAGTTGGCGAAACTAGTTTTGGACATCGTTCCGTGCAGCGAGCCCTATGTGATCCTCGCGGAATCCTACTCAGGACCCGTTGCCTGCCTGCTGGCCGCACACCCCGTTGGGAATCTTTGTGCGGTTGTTTTCGTCGCAAGCTTCGTGTCCCTGCCGTGGGGTGCTATAGGCCGCTGGATCGCTGAGATCCTGCCAACGGCTCTCTTTCGCCCGCGGACGCCGGCCTGGATTCTCCGCTGGCTTCTCATGGACGCTGACACTCCGATTGAAATGATCTCCGAGGCGCAAGATATCATTGCCCGGGTTCGCCCGGAGGTGCTGGCCCAAAGGCTTCGAGATTCTCTGAATGCAGACTTTGGGCCGACGCTCCGAGATTCCACGGTTCGAGTCGTATGTTTGGTGCCGGAGTCCGATCGCCTGCTGGGTGAGCGAGGGCTGCGCGGGTTTCTTGCGGCAAAACCAAGCATCGAAGTCGTGAGGGTTGCCGGTCCCCACTCCATCCTGCAGTGTGCGCCGGCCGGTAGTTTGACTAGTCTTCAGAAAACTGGAGTGTTCAGCGACAAGTGAAATCAACGCCCGTTGGATTGGATTTGCACCAACGACCCAGATGCATCCGGCGCCGTGCTCGGAATGGTCTGCGGATCACGCCAGAAATCGATGTAGGAAATCTGGTGCACGCAGGACACTGTACAGAACGGTGCGCAATCTTTTTGCGTCAGGTACTCGCGGCGGATGTCCGCCACGGTGTATTCGGCCAGCGGCTTCGCGGGAAACCCACGTTGCTGCGAGCAGTAGTGAACCAGGCCGTCTTCGCAAATGTACAGATAGCGCGAGCCCGCGCGGCAGCGCCAATTGCTGGGCTGGCCGTGCGCGATATTGTTCTGAAAATAGTTGATCTGCGAGAAATTCTTCTTCTCGAACTGCTTCATCGCCAGGAACACCGCGCGCTCACGCTCACCGATCGGCTTCAGTTGGCCGCCGCCATCGTGAATGATCCCGACGGTGGACGTAAATCCCAGTTCCAAAGCGCGTTTGCCTACCAACAATGCGTCATCCGGATTGTGAATCCCGCCGCCCAGCACGGAATTGATGTTGACGTGAAACAGCGCGTGCTCGGCCAGGATCTGCAGCTTCTTATCCAAAACTTTGAGACTCTTCTTCGATACGTCGTCCGGCATCACGTTGTCGATGCTGATCTGCATGTGATCCAGACCCGCGTCGTTCAATTGCTGGACGCGTTGCGCCGTCAGCAGGTAGCCGTTGGTGATCATCCCGGCGATGATGCCGCGGTTGCGGACGTGCGAAATCAGCCGGTCCAGTTCCGGATGCAGCAAGGGCTCGCCGCCGCTAAACGTCACAATGTTTGTGCCGAGCGCGGCCAGCTGATCCAACCGCTCCAGCATCACGTCCACGGCTACCGGCTTTGAGACGTCATCATACTCGTTACAGTACGTACATGCCAGATTGCAGCGGCGGATGGGAATGATGTGCGCCATCACGGGATGGTCGGTAGACGCAACTCCCTTGAAGATCATTCGCAATTCCCGGGCGCGCCGGTTCAGGGCCCGGATGTCTCGTTGAAACTTGAATCCAAGTTTGGGCATGGGCACTTGAGTTATTTCCTATTGAATCATACTCATCGAAGGATTGCATCTGATCAAGGGCCAATGGCGACAGTGCGGTGTCCAATGGCGGTATGGAGCAGGGAGGGGAAAACACGTTTCTGGTTTCTAGTTTCTGGTTTCTTGTTAGTGGCGACCCGTGCGAACCAGAAACCAGAAACCAGAAACGGCTTTTTCCTGTAACCCGACTGGCCTTGAAAGACACCAATGAATAGCGGCATGTTATTCTTAAGCCAGTTCTGGCTTCTGTCGATGCGTTACCGGACGGCTTTCACTACGTCATCTAATGCAGTGAGTTACTGAGGAGCCGGAGTCCACCATTCCGATGTTCGAGTTCCTTTTCAAATATCCACGCACCGTATTCGCGAAAGGAACATTTGTGTTGCTCGCCCAGTGGCCGCTCTGGCTGCCGATCCTCGCGTTACTCTTGGCGGCGGGCGGACTTGGCTGGGTGATCTGGAGCCAGCGCAGCGCCATTGCTCCTTCCATGCGTGGAGTCCGAACGGCGGTGGTGTGGATGCTGGAAACAGTGCTGGTCTGCCTTTTGCTGTTCCTGCTTTGGCAACCAGCGGTTAGCGTGGCCACGCTTCGGCCGCAGCAAAACATCGTCGCCGTAGTCATTGACGATAGCCGCAGCATGTCGACGACGGAAGACGGCTCGACTCGCAAAGATCAGGTCCTTAAGACGCTTAACAGCGGTCTTATGAACAACTTGCAGTCTAAATTTCAAGTCCGGCTTTATCGTCTGGGCGAACATATAGAACGAATCGAAAAGCTAGACCAATTGAATGCCACAGCTCCAGCGACCCACATCGGGGAAAACTTGAAAGAGGTGCTGGCGGATTCGGCGACTCTACCCATTGGCGCTGTCGTTCTCATGAGCGACGGGTCCGACAACACCGGCGGAATCGATCTGGATACGATTTCTGAAATCAAGCGCCAGCGGATTCCGATTCACACCGTAGGATTCGGGCGGGAGCAGATGGCGCGCGACGTCGAGGTGACCGACGTCCAGTTACCCGCACGCTCGCTCGCGAAATCGCGGCTTGAGGCCCAGGTGAGCTTCCACCAGCGCGGATTTGGCGGCGGAAAGGGCCATCTGGTGGTTCGCGAAAGCGGCGGCAAAGTTCTGGCTGCGCGCGACGTGACTTTTAAAGGGGATGGCGCCGCGCAGACCGAAGCCGTTTTGTTCAACGCGGGCGACCCCGGAGTAAAGAACCTGGATTTTGCCATCGACACGCTGCCCGGCGAGGAGAACCAAAACAACAACAAGCAGACGCGAGTGCTGAATGTTGACGCAGCCAAGCCCCGCATCCTTTATATGGAAGGCGAGCCGCGCTGGGATTACAAATTTCTGCGCCGCGCGGTGGAGGACGACAAGAACATTGAGGTGGACGGCGTCCTCCGAACCACTCAGAACAAGGTTTACGCGCAGTTCGCGCCCGATTCCGGCGTCGATTTCCTGAAGTCCGGTTTCCCTACCAAAGTAGAAGACTTGTTCGGTTTTCAAGGACTGATCCTGGGCAGCGTGGAAGTGAATTATTTCACCCCCGCGCAGCAGGAACTGATCCAACAATTTGTGGACCGCCGGGGCGGGGGATTGCTCTTCCTGGGCGGCCCCGCTTCGCTCGCCGATGGCGGCTACGACAAAGCTCCTTTTGCGGATCTGCTTCCCGTGCACCTTCCGAATCACAAGAACACGTTTCATCGCGAGCCCGCGAATCCGGAGTTGACTCCGGCCGGCCGCGATAGCCTGATTTGCCGCATTGACGAGAATCCGGATTCGAATGTCGCCCGTTGGAAGAAGTTGCCGTACCTGATGAACTTCCAGGAAGCCGGCAATCCCAAACCGGGCGCGCTGGTGCTGGCGGAAATGACCGCCTCCGGTCACAAGCTGCCGTTGCTGATCACCGAAAAATACGGGCGCGGCCGCACCGCTGTTTTCGCCACCGGCGGGGATTGGCGCTGGCAGATGCTGCAACCGGTGGAAGATATGAGCCACGAGATTTTCTGGCGCCAGTTGCTGCGTTGGCTGGTTTCGGATACTCCCAACCGGGTAGTGGCATCCACACCGCGCTCGATTTTGTTCGACGACGGCCGCGTCAAATTGCGCGCCGAGGTTCGAGACACCACGTACCTTCCCACCAGCGATGCGCAAGTGGAAGCGAGGATTCTGGACCCCGATGGCACCGCACAAACCGTGGATCTGCATCCCGATCCAATTGAACAGGGCGTGTACACGGCCGATTGGGATGCCGGCCGAGCGGGATCCTATATGGCCGAGATCACCGCGCGGCGCGGCCAACAGGAATTGGGTCGCGACGTGGTTACGCTGCGCCGCGAAAACGGCGTAGCCGAGAATTTCCATCTGGAGCAAAATCGCGAATTGCTGGAAAAGCTCTCTTCGGAAACCGGCGGCCGTTATTATCACCCCAATGAAGCCAGCCGGTTGGGTGAAGATATTTCCTATTCCGATGCCGGCATCACGGTGCGAGAAACCAAGGATCTGTGGGACATGCCGATTGTCTTCTTCCTCGCGTTGCTGTTGTGCTGCACGGAGTGGTTGCTGCGGCGTAGGTGGGGGGTGGTATGAGAACCCCACTTCTGATGTTGCTGGGCGCCGCGGTGTTGCCGGGCGCCACCTTCTACGTAACTGTCGCCGGGTTAGGCGGCGAACCGGAATACGAGCAGCGATTTGCCGCTCAAGCGCAGGAGATCGACAAGCTGGTCCGCGCTGGAAATCCGGATGCAAAGGTGCAAACACTGTATGGTCACCAAGCCACCAAAGTGCAGCTGCAAAGCGTGCTGGCGGGGATCGCGAAGGAGGCTAAGCCTGCCGACGCATTCGTGCTGATGTTGATCGGCCACGGCAGCTTCGACGGCATCGACTACAAAATCAATTTGCCGGGCCCCGATCTTTCCGCTGTCGAGCTCGCTGCGCTGCTGGACCGCATCCCCGCTAACCGCCAACTGGTAGTCAATATGACAAGTTCAAGCGGCGGCTCACGCGTGGCGCTCGAAAAACCGAATCGTGCCATCATCACCGCCACCAAGAGCGGATCAGAGAAGAACGCCACCATCTTCGCGCGCTACTGGGTGGAAGCGCTGCGGGACCCGGCGGCCGATACCGACAAGAACGAGACAGTCTCGGCGCTAGAAGCATTCATCTACGCGGAACAGAAAACCTCGCAATTCTACGACACGCAAAAGCGGCTGGCCACCGAGCATCCCATGCTTGAAGACACCGGCCAATCGGACGGCACACGCAAACCGTCGCCCGAAAACGGCGAAGGCCGGGTAGCATCCCAGATCGCAATGCTGCACATTGGTGCAACCCAAGCCGCCGCAAACACACCCGAAAAGAAAGCGCTGCTAGCCCATCGCGAAGAGCTGGAACAGCAAATCGACGCGTTGAAATACCAAAAGGCCGCCACGCCCCCGGATGAATACAAGAAGCAGCTCGAAGCCCTGCTACTGGAGCTAGCCAAAACCCAAGCGGAGCTAGACAAATGAAGCATTCGCGTTCATTCGCGTTCATTTGCGGCCTAATAGTTCTTCCCCTCTCGGCCCAGAAACTCGACGACTGCCGCACCCTCCGCCACCACGGCAAGCTGCCCGAGGCCCGTACCTGTTTCGCACGCCTGGCCTCCAGCGCCGATCCATACCTGCGCGCCGAAGGCCTGTGGGCATTGGAACAAATTCAAGAAGCCAACGAGCAATTTCGCGAGGCGCTGAAGCAACATCCCAAGAGCGCGGAGATCCGCGACCGCTGGGGCCGCTTCTTCCTGGAGCGCTTCAAGAAGGAGGAAGCCAAAGGCCTGTTCGAAGAGGCTCTGGAAATTAAGGAAAACGACGCTGGCGCGAGCCTCGGCCTGGCACTGGTAGCAGCGGAAGGCTTCGGGAGCGCAGCGGTCCATTTCGCTACGCGCGCTGCTGAGCTGGATCCAAAAATGGCGGAAGCGCATGAGCTGCTGGCCTACCTGGCGCTCGAAGACAACACGCCGGAACGCGCAGCAAAAGAGGCCGATAACGCGCTAGCTATTGATCCGGAATCGCTGGACGCCATGGCAATTCACGCCAGTATGGATTGGCTGGACGACAAAAAAGATTCGCCATGGATGGATCGCATTCTGAAAATCAATCCAGTTTACGGCGAAGGATATTCCACAGCTGGACATTTTTTTGTGCTGAATCGGCGTTACCGGGAAGGCATCACGTTCTATCGCAAGGCGCTGGAGTTGAATCCGCAGCTGTGGGAAGCTCGCGCGCAATTGGGAATCCAACTCATGCGGCTCGGCGAGGAGCAGGAGGCCAGGCAACAACTCGAGCAATGCTATGAGGCCGGCTACAAGAACGCGGAAACCGTAAACACGCTCCGATTGATGGATAGCTACAAGAACTTCGCAACCTTCGAAACCAGCAACACTATTCTCAAGCTCAACAAGAAGGAAGCGGAACTGCTGCGTCCCTATATTGAAACTGAGCTAAGGCGGGCCATCGCTACTTACGAGAAGAAATATCAATTGAAGTTGAAAGGGCCCGTGCAACTCGAGGTTTATCCGGATCACGAAGATTTTGCCGTACGCACGATGGGCATGCCGGGCCTCGGAGCCCTGGGCGTAACATTCGGGTCTGTGGTCGCCATGGACAGCCCTTCCGGACGTCCGCCTGGGACTTTTCATTGGGCCAGCACCATGTGGCACGAGCTGAGCCACGTGTTCGTGCTGCAAGCTACCAATCATCGCGTCCCGCGCTGGTTCACCGAGGGCTTGGCCGTCTATGAAGAAACCGCGGCCTCGCCGGACTGGGGCGATCGCCTGGATCCGGAAGTGATCACTGCGATCCATTCGAAGAAATTGCTGCCTATCGCCGAGCTCGACCGCGGCTTTATTCGCCCCAGCTATCCAGCCCAAGTTGTCGTTTCGTATTATCAAGCAGGCAAGATCTGCAACTTCATCGCTGAGAAGTGGGGCTACGGGAAACTTCTCGACATGATCCATTCGTACGCCAAACTGGAATCTACGCCGGAAGCGATCCACAACAATCTCGCGATGTCCACCGAGGAGTTCGACAAACAATTCCTCGCGTGGATCGAGGCGCAGACCAAAAACACGGTCGACCACTTCGACGAATGGAAAAAACAATTGAAGACCACCGTGGAGGATCTGCGCGCCAAGAAGTATGACGACGTGATCCGCGAAGGCGCGGTCATTCGCGATTTTTATCCTGACTATGTCGAGCCGGGTAGCGTCTATGAATTAATGGCGGACGCATACGAAGCCAAGGGCGACAAACCGGCGGCCCGCAAGGAACTGGAGAAGTACAGCCAGGAGGGTGGCCGGAGCCCGCTTCTGATCAAGCGCCTGGCTACGTATCAAGAGGAAGCCGGCGATCCGAAAAAGGCGGCCGCCACGCTGGATCGTCTAAACTACATTTATCCCGAGGATCCGGAATTGCACAAGCGATTGGGCGACTTGTGGCTCGCGCAGAATAATCTGCCAGGTGCGATTCGCGAGTACCAGGCCGTACTCGCCACCAAGCCGCTGGATCAAGCCGGGGCGCATTTCGAATTGGCCAACGCGTTGCGCAAGGCCAATCGGATGGATGATGCGCGCGATCAGGTGCTGCAGGCTCTTGAAGCCGCTCCGGGCTACAAACCGGCGCAAAGACTACTTTTAGAAATCTCAAAATAAAATGTCCACTCCAAGCACAACCATTGCCGGCTCGGCGGAACTCAAGGAACGGATTGACCGTTTCCAGGAGGTCCGCAACAGCATCGTGCGGGAAGTCCACAAAGCGATTGTTGGGCAAGAAGAAGTGATCGAGCAGGTGCTGATTTCGCTCTTCGTGGGCGGCCACTGTCTGATCACCGGCTTGCCCGGGACAGCCAAAACGCTGCTGGTTCGCACGCTGGCTCAGACGCTCGGCCTGGTCTTCAAGCGCATCCAGTTTACGCCGGACCTGATGCCTTCCGACATCACTGGGACCGACATCATCGAAGAGGACACCACCACCGGACATCGTACCTGGACGTTTGTTCCCGGCCCGATATTTTCGAATGTCCTGCTGGCGGACGAGATCAACCGCACGCCTCCGAAGACTCAATCGGCGCTGCTCGAAGCTATGCAGGAATTGTCCTGCACAGTGCGCGGCCATCAATACAAAATCAACGCGCCGTTCTTTGTTCTCGCCACGCAGAATCCCATCGAGCTGGAGGGAACCTATCCGCTGCCCGAAGCACAACTGGACCGGTTTTTGTTCAACACGATTCTCGATTATTTGTCGGCTGAAGACGAAGTGAAGGTGGTGGATCTCACCACTACAACCGCAGTCGCGCAGGTGGATACCGTGACCAATCCGGAAGAGATTCTGGATTTCCAGCAGTTGGTACGCATGGTTCCGATCGCGGATTCAGTCGCCCGCTACGCCGTAGAACTGGTTCGCGCCACGCGCCCCAACGACGCGAGCGCTCCGGATTTTGTCAAAAATTACGTCAACTTCGGCGCCAGCGTCCGCGCCGCGCAATTCGTAGTTCTGGCCGCAAAAGCGCGGTCCTTGATGCGCAACCGGTATCACGTGACCTACGAAGATATCCGCGCGCTAGCCGCCCCGATCCTGCGCCACCGCATTCTCCTGAATTTCCACGCCGAATCGGAGCGGCTGGATTCGGACGCGATCCTGAAGCGGCTGTTGGAGTCGAAACCGGAGCCGAAGTGAAATCCGTTTCTCGTTTCTCGTTTCTGGTTTCTGGTTGTTCGTTCAACCAGCGCACAACCGTGGGAACCAGAAACCAGAAACCAGGAACCAGAAACAATTAGATGCATCCCCGCACTCCAACCCGCTTCATCAACCCAGCGCTCCTGGCCGAAATATCGAGCCTGGATCTCGTGGCGAAAACGGTTGTGGATGGATTTGTGGCCGGGCTGCATCGCTCTCCCGATTTTGGATTCAGCCAGGAGTTTGCCGAATACCGCGCCTATTCGCCCGGTGACGATCTGCGGCACGTGGATTGGAATGTCTACGCGCGCACCGAACGTGCGTATCTGAAACGCTATCGCGGAGAAACCAACAGCCAGCTCACTTTGATGGTGGATTCGAGCGCTTCCATGGGATATTCCTCGCACGGCATCACGAAGCTGGATTACGCGCGTTTCCTGGCAGTCTCGCTGGCGTATCTCGCAAATCAGCAGCGCGACGCCGCGGGCGTGATTGTTTTTGACGACGACGTCCGCAACTACGTGCAGCCCTCCACGCGCCAAGGCCAGTTCATGCGCGTGGCGCATGCGGTGGAAAAAGCCGAGCTCGGAACGCGGACGGATTTTGCCAAGCCGTTCATTCATTTTCAGCAGTTCCACCGGCGCCGCGGCATTGTTGTGGTGCTGTCGGATTTCTATCAGGAGCCACAGGTGGTGATCGACACCATTGCCCCGCTGCGCTTCCACGGCAACGATCTGGTTCTGTTCCACGTCCTCGATCCCGAAGAGATTCGCCCGACCCTGAAGGAGCCGGTTCTGCTGGTGGATATGGAAACCAAAGACGCGCTGGATGTCTCGCCCGAATACGCGCGCGAAGAATATGGGCCGAAGATAGACGCGCACGTGGACGCATTGAAGAAAAAAGCGCGCGCCCACAATATCGATTATTTCCTGCTCCGTACGGACCGGCCGCTGGACGACGCTATGCGCGAGTATTTCCTGATTCGCAAGGGGAGGTTGTAGGTGGGGTTTCTCGCGCCATGGTTTCTGGCTGGATTGGCGGCGATCGGGCTGCCCTTGTGGATTCACCTGCTGCGCCAATACCGCAGCACTCCACATCCCTTCAGCTCGCTGATGTTCTTCGAGCGCCGAACCCAGAGCTCGATTAAGCACCGCCGGCTCCGCTATCTCTTGCTGCTTTCTCTACGCGTGGCTCTGCTGCTATTGCTCGCGCTGGCGTTCGCCAATCCGTTCGTTACACGATCCGCGGCTAGTTCCAGTTCTCACAAAATGCTGCTGATCGCCGTGGACAACTCCTTCAGCATGCGTTACGGCGATCATCTAGCCCGGGCGAAACGAGAGGCTCTGAACGCTGTTTCGAATCTCAACGCTGGAGAACGCGGCCAGGTGCTGGAAGTCGGCTCGCACATTCGCATGCTCACCCAGCCGGTGGAAGAGGTGGACCAGCTCAAGGCTGCTATTCAATCGATTCAGCCCTCCGACGAGCGCAGCTCCTATGGCGAATTGGCGCGAACGTTGCGGACCATCGCGCAATCCTCGCGCTTGCCGCTTGAGGTTCACTTCGTTAGCGACATGCAAAAGTCGTCGCTGCCTCCGTCTTTCGCCGATTTGCGGCTGGGCGGCGATACGAACCTGATTTTCCATTCGGTCGCCGACACTCACGAACCCAATTGGCTGGTAGAGAGCGTGACGGCGCCCGGCAAGATCTACGATCCGAAAAAAGTGCGGGTACAAGCTGTCATTCGAGGCATTGGAACCGAGCCGGCGAAGCGAACGGTGTCGCTGGTCTTGGATGGCCGTGTGCTCGAAAGCAAATCAGTGGACGTTCCAGCCGGGGGCCGGGCCAGCGTAGAATTTCTGTCGCTCGAATCGCCCTATGGATTCCACAAAGCCGAGATCCGGATCGAGCCAGGCGATTCTCTGCATGAGGATGATCGTTTTCCATTCGCCGTGGAGCGCGCCGACCCGCACCCCGTGCTGTTTCTACACGCAGCCGGACAGCAACAAGGAGAGCTTTATTACCGCTCGGCACTCGAATCCGTAACTGAGGCCGGTTTTGTGTTGGAACCGCTCGCGGTGGACCAGGCCACCAACCAGTCGCTTTCGAAATACGCGTTTGTGGTACTTTCCGACGTCAGCTCGCTGCCGTCTGGTCTTGAAAACAGCTTGCGCGCCTACGTGAATGGAGGCGGCTCATTATTGATTGCTCTGGGTCCTTTGTCCGCAGCTCTTCCGCACGTGCCGGTTTCGGGCGAGGCCATCCAGGGAACCAGCTACGCCGGGCGCGAAGGCGATAGATTCCAGATCGTCGCCAACGCCGATGCCGAACATCCCTCGCTAAGACGAGCCAACAAGCTGGACGGCGTGCAGTTCTATCAAGTAGTGCGCGTAGACCCCGGCCAGTCGCGCGTAATCGCCCGCTTGACCAATCAAGTGCCTCTGCTGCTCGAAAAACAAGTGGGCGAAGGCCGGGTGTTCGTGTTTGCATCGACGTTCGACAACATTGCGAACGATTTCCCGCTGCACGCATCGTTTGTTCCGTTTGTCGAGGAAACGGCACAATATCTCGGAGGCCAGCAGGGCCGTTCCACCAGCGTGCCAGTGGACTCGTTCATCGAGCTGCGCTCGGCCAAGGATCAAGGCGCATCCGTGGACGTGATTGATCCTAACGGAAAGCATCCGCTCTCGCTGAAGGAAGCCGC
>Ga0187855_10002192_pt1 | contig 14873 bp, 13 predicted proteins | sample June2016WEW_8_10_2_FD_132969 | JGI IMG/M metagenome (GOLD analysis project Ga0187855, IMG submission 132969) | Peatland microbial communities from SPRUCE experiment site at the Marcell Experimental Forest, Minnesota, USA - June2016WEW_8_10 | ecosystem: Environmental > Terrestrial > Soil >...
CTGGTGGCGACGGCGCGGAGTCCGGCCATGCTGTTTTATCTGGATCAAACGGAGAGCGTGGGGCCGCATTCGCTGGCGGCGTGGCGATCGCAGATGGGGCTCAACGGGCCGGCGGCCAAGGCGCGGCCGGTGGGCCTGAATGAAAATTATGCGCGCGAGTTGATGGAGTTGCACACGCTGGGTGTCGATGGAGGGTACACACAGCGCGATGTGACCGAGGTCGCGAAGATTTTTACCGGCTGGGGGATCGATCGCGCCGAGCAGGGTGGGGAGTTTGTGTTCAACCCGCGGAGGCACGAGCCCGGGCAGAAGGTTGCGCTGGGGTACCAGTTCGCCGACCACGGAGAGTCGGAGGGCATGCAGGTTCTGCATATGCTGGCGGTGAGCCCGGTGACGGCGCACCATGTTTCTCTCGAGATCGCGCAGCGGTTTGTCAGTGACAATCCGCCTCCGGTGCAGGTCGACGCGATGGCGGCGACGTGGGTGAAGACGGGCGGAGATATTCGCGAGGTGCTGCGGACGATGCTGGCCTCGCCGCATTTCTGGTCACAGGATGCGTATCGCGCCAAGGTGAAGACCCCGGAGGAGTACGTGATTTCGGCGGTACGGACGACGGGTGGCGACGTGGTGCATCCGGCAGCGCTGGTGGAAGCGATTGGACAGCTGGGCATGCCGCTGTATGGATGCCAGACGCCGAATGGCTACTCGTGGATGGCGGACGCGTGGCTGAACAGCGGGGAACTGCTGGACCGGATGAACTTCAGCCTGGCGCTGGCCGATAACAACGCCGGCACGGTGATGGGCTGGGACAAGCTGATGAGCATTGAAGGCCAGGTGGGCGTGACGCCGGATGCGAAGGAAGGGAAGCTGGAAAACCTGCTGCTGGATGGCGTGGTCTCCGAACATACGCGCAGCGCGGTTCTGGCGCAGCTTGCGCAGCAGCAGAACGCGCCGGTCAATCAGCAGGGGTCTCCGGCCAAACTACCTCCACCCCGGCAGGTGAATTTCGTGCGGCCGCGGGATTTTGGCCAGCTTCTGCAATCGGTGGCGCCGCTGCCTCCGCCGGGGGACCGGGAAGCGGCGTTGCTGGGCGGGCTGCTGCTGGGGTCACCGGATTTCCAGCGGCGGTGAGGGCGGGAGTCGCGGGGAATCTGTCCGGGAGGCTAATCTGTGTTTTCGACGACGGCCTGAACCACGACCGGCACGACGGTGGGCACCACGGTGGGCACCACGGTGCAGACGACCTTCGGCACCCCGATGGTGACAATCGGGATCGCAATCAAACCGGAGAAAAGGGCTAGCCCTGCAACTGCCGCGATCAGCACACGAGTCATGGTCGGCTCCTCAGAAAAGTATACGAAATTCAGGGCTGATGGGTTCCGACGGCTGTCCCCGGATACAGGTTTGAGGCATCGACGCGTTGCGATGGGCGGCGCTCCGAGCGGTTGCTGCCGAAGGAGCCAAGCAGCGTCTGGAGCATCACATACAGCACAGGAATAAAGAAAAGGTTTAAGACGGTGGAGACCAGCATCCCGCCGATGATGGTGGTGCCAACGGAGCGGCGGCCCAAAGCTCCGGCGCCGGAAGCCATGGCCAGAGGAATGACGCCGAGGATAAAGGCGAACGACGTCATGAGGATAGGACGAAGGCGCAGCTCGGCGGCTTCGATGGCGGCGTCGACGATGGATCGGCCCTTGGCGCGCAGCTGCTCGGCGAACTCCACAATCAGGATGGAGTTTTTGGCGGCGAGACCGATGAGCATCACGAGACCGATCTGGCAATAGATGTCGTCGGGGTAACCGCGCGCGGATTGCGCGAGCAGCGCGCCGAGGACGGCCATGGGTACGGCGAGCAGGATGATGAAGGGGAGCGCGAAGCTCTCATAGAGCGCAGCCAGGGTCAGATAAACGACGAGGATGCCGAGCGCAAAGATGATGATGGCTTTGCCGGCGGACTCGATTTCTTCGAGCGACAGGCCGGTCCACTGCCAGGCCATGCCGTGCATCATGTTTTGGTTCGCGACCTGTTCCATAGCGTGCAGGCCTTCGCTGGTGCTGAAGCCGGGCGCGGCGGAGCCGTCGATTTCCGCGGAGCGGAAAAGGTTGTAGTGGCTGATGACCTGCGGGCCTGAGGTGTTCTCGAGGGTGACCAGATTATCGAGCGGGATCATCTGGTTGGTCGCGGAGCGCACGTAGAACTGGCGAATATCGGAGGCCTTCTCACGGAACTGCTGCTCCGCCTGGACGTAGACCCGATAGCTGCGGTTATTGAAGTCGAAATTGTTGACGTACTCCGAGCCCATGTAGACCTGGAGGGCGTCGGAGATCTGGCTGAAGGGGACGCCGAGGGTCTTGGCTTTGTCGCGGTCGATGCGTACCAGCACCTGCGGGTCGTTCGAGGTAAAGCTGGTGAAGAGGCCGGTGAGGTCTTTGCGTGTGCCGCCGCGGGCGACGATCAGATGCGCGGTACGGTCGAGGTCGCTGAGTGTGTTGCCGCCCAGATCCTGGAGCTCGAACTGGAAGCCGCCAAAACTGCCGACGCCCCAGATGGCGGGTGGTTCCAGAGGAATGATAAGCGCTCCGGGGATCATAAAGAGCTTCATGCGCAGGCCTGCGACGATCTCGGCTGCGGAATGACCCTTGCCGCGGCGCTTGTCGTAGGGGGTGAGAGCGGCGAACATCATGCCGTAGTTGGGCGCGTTCCCGGAGAAGCTGAATCCCCCGATCGCGAAGGAGCCGAGGATGTCTTTGTTCTGGTTGAGGACGGCGCTGGCTTCTTCTTCGATGTTGCTGGTGTAGGCGAGCGAAGCGCCCTGCGGGGCCTGGACCAGGATCATGATCACGCCCTGATCTTCCTGGGGGACGAAGGCGGTGGGGACGTGGTTGTACTCCCAGTACGCGCCGAAGAGACCGACGATGAACAGGACGAGCATGACCCAACGAATGCGAAGCACGCCGTGGATGGCGCTTGCATAGCCGCGGCCGAGGCCTTTGATAGCGCGCCCGACCGCATGCAGGAGACCGTGCTTCTCTTCTTCGCGGCGCAAAAGTAAGGCCGCCAGTGCCGGCGACAGAGTGAGGGCGTTGAATGCCGAGATGGCGATGGAGAAGGCGATGGTGAGCGAGAACTGCCGGTAGAGAATGCCGGTCGTACCGGGGAAGAAGGAGACCGGCACGAAGACGGCGATGAGCACGAGAGAAGTGGCGATGACCGCGCTGGTGACCTCGCCCATGGCGGCGGAAGTAGCGTGGTGCGGCTCGTTGTCGCCTTCCGCAATATGGCGCTGGACGTTTTCGATGACGACGATGGCGTCGTCGACGACCAAGCCGGTGGCGAGCGTGATACCGAAGAGGGTCAGCGAGTTGATGGAGAAGCCGAAAACGCTGATGAAGGCGAACGTCCCGATGAGAGAAACGGGAATGGTGACGGCGGGGATGAGGGTGGCGCGCCAGTCCTGCAGGAAGAAGAAGATGACAACGATGACGATAATGATGGCTTCGATGAGGGTCTTGATGACCTCATGGATAGAGGCGCCGATGATGGTGGTTGTGTCGAAGGCAATGACGGCTTTCATGCCGGGCGGGAAAGACTGGGCGAGGCGGAACAGTTCGGCCTTGGCGTCGCGATCGACCTGGAGGGCGTCGGCATTGCTGAGCTGCTGGACTCCGAAGCCGACGGCGGGAATGCCGCTGAAGTGCAGGGTGCTGGCGTAGGATTCTGCGCCGAGTTCGGCGTGACCGACGTCTTTAATCTGGACGATGCCCTGGGGCGTGTTTTTGACGACGATGTTGTCGAACTGCTCCGGCGAGTTGAGGCGGCCGACCACGTTGACGGTGATCTGGAAGGCCTGTTTCGCATCCGAAGGCGGCGCCCCGAGCTGGCCGGAGGGGACCTCGACGTTTTGCTCCTGCAGCGCGGCGACGACATCGGAGGCGGTGAGCTGGCGGGCGGCGAGGCGCGCCGGGTCAAGCCAGACGCGCATCGCGTATTTGCCCACGCCGAAGACGACGACGTCGCCGACCCCTTTGACACGCTTAAGCGCGTCCTTGATGTAGACATCGAGGTAATTGCTGATGAAGAGGTTGCTGTATTCGCCGTGCTCGGCATAGATGCCGGCGCCGAAGACGAAATTCGTGTTGGCTTTGCTGACGACGATGCCGGTCTGATTCACTTCGGCGGGGAGCAGGCCGGAGGCGGAGGAGACACGGTTCTGCACGTCGACGGCGGCGATGTCGAGCGGGTAGCCGGTGTTGAACGTGGTGGTGATGGCGCTGGTGCCGTCGTTGGCGCTGGTCGACTGGATGTAGCGCATCCCGGGCACGCCGTTGATGGCTTCTTCAAGCGGGACAGTGACGGCGGATTCGACCTGGCTGGAATTGGCGCCGATATAGGAGCTGGTGACGATGACCTGGGGCGGCGCGAGCTGCGGGTAAAGGGAGATGGGGAGCGAAGGGACCACGACGGCTCCGGCGAGGATGATCAGGAGCGCGCAAACGGTAGCGAAAACCGGGCGGTGTATGAAGAAGTCAACCAAGGATAGCCTCGCAGTTCATCTCTGATCCTGATCCGATTCCGGGTGATGCCAGGTGCGGGCTCAACTGCCGGCGCCCGGTGGAGCAGCGGGCGGTGGGCCGGAGGGCAAAGGCATGACCGGCATTTTGTCCATAAGGAATTGCGTGCCGGAAACGATGACTTTGTCTCCGTTGTTGAGTCCGGCGAGGACCGCGTAGTTATTGCCCACGGTGTCGCCAAGCGAGATCGCCTGCTGGTGGGCGACGAAGTGTCCGCCGCCTGCGTCCTGCGCGAGGAAGACGAAAGCCTGGCCGCCGAGGCGGGTGACAGCGAGCACCGGAACGATAGGCTTCGCGCTCATGCCCCAGACCACGCGAGCCTTAACGAGCTGCTGGTTGCGCAGCAGGGGTGAACGCACCGGAGCTTTGGCCAGGATTCCCTGCAGCTGGTCGTCGACCTGCGGTGAGACGAAGTCGATGGAGGTGTTCTCGACAGGCTTGTCGGTGTTATCGACGATTTGCACGCCGAGACCGGTGCGAACCTGCGCGGCGCGCTCGGTGGGGATGTAGATGTAGGCTTCGAGGTCCTTGTTCTCGTCGACAGTGGTGAGCATGGTGGTGGAGGAGACGTAGTCGCCGATGTGGACGGGGATGTCACCGACGGTGCCTTCGAAGGGCGCGGCGATGCGGTAGTAGGCGAGCTCGTGCTCCTGCTCCTTACGGGATGCGCCGGCGGATTCGTAATCGGCTTTGGAGTTGGCGTAAGCCTGTTCGGCCTGATCGAGCGCGTCCTTGCTGATGATGCCGGCGGCGAAGAGCTTGCGCTGGCGTTCGACCTGAAGCTGGTTGTACTGGTAGACGGCGAGCTTCTGCTGCTCCGTCGCGGCCTGCGAGGCGAGGGTGGCTTCCTGCTTGGCCGGATCGATCTGCATGAGGAGCTGGCCGGCGGTCACGTGATCGCCGGAATGGACGAGGATGCGCGTGAGATTGCCGTCGACCTGCGGGTTGATGGTGGCGGAGCGGCGCGACTTGATGGTCGCGACGTATTCGTCGGACTGCGCAACGGGTGTAGCGGCGACGGTGATGGTCTGCACGGGGAGGGCCTGCATGCCGGCGCCAGCGGACTGTTGCGGCTGCGTCTTGTTGCAGCCGATCGATGCGGCCAGCAGCGGCGCCAGCGCGAGGAGGGATAGGATGAATTGCGTTTTCACAGCGATCTTCACGACGGGACCTCGAACCAGGTCGACAGGACCGAAATAAAACGGTTGAGAAACAACTCAGGATACAGGAATGGCAAGGGGATTTCTGTGTCGAACCAACCGGTTCCCCGCGGGCTGCGTGTTGGATTCTGCGAAGTGAGGCGGGGCTTCAGAAAATACCGAAAAGCCCATAACGGAGAGATGCGAGTGAAAGGTTCGGCGGAATTGAAAGGGGCTGTCCGTTTCCGAACAGCTCATGGATCTCGGGTCGGTTTGGATCGTCGCGATCACGACTTCGCCAGGCATGGCCAATCTTTTGACCGGATCGGTCAGCGCGCATGACCTGCAGGCATTGCGGAAACCACAGAAGCTGATCTTCGGCTTCAGCCCGCGGCTCAGGCAGGGCGCGGGGCCTCGTTGCGGGCGCGGACTTTGAACCAGATCGGTGTGCCTTCAAAGCCAAAGGCGGCGCGGATCTGGTTTTCGAGGAAGCGCTCGAATGAAAAGTGCAGCTTCACGTCGCGGTCGGTGAAGAGGACGAAGGTAGGCGGGGCGACGGCGGCCTGGGTCATGTAGAAGATGCGAATCCGTTTCGACATGGGGACGCTGGCGCGCTGGAAATCGATCCTGTCGAGAAACCGATTCATCTGGCCGGTGGAGACGCGCTTGCGGCGCTCGGCTGCGACGCTGAGGACCGTGTCGAGCACGCGCGGAACATTACGGCCTTCAGTCGCGGAGATGAAAAGCACCGGCGCGTAGCTGAGGTATTTGAGGACGGCGCGTAGCTGGCGTTCGAAAATGGCGCGGTCGGCGGGAGGCTTGCCGTCTGCGCGGCCGGTGGTGACGAGGTCCCACTTGTTGACGACGATGATGACGCTGCGGCCGCTCTCGTGCGCATAACCGCCGATGGTGGCGTCGGAGGCGGTGACGCCTTCGGTGGCATCGAGGATGAGGAGCGCGACGTCCGCGGCTTCGAGATGACGGCGCGCCATGACCACGGAGAGCTTCTCGGCCATCAGGTGGGTTTTGCCCTTGCGGCGGATGCCGGCCGTGTCGACGATGCGGAGCTCGTGGCCTTTGTAGTCCATTAATTCGTCGACGGCGTCGCGGGTGGTTCCGGCGATGGGCGAAACGATGGCGCGGGCGCTTCCGGTAAGCGCGTTGAGCAGGGTGGATTTGCCGACGTTGGGGCGGCCGATGATGGCGACGCGGGTTTCGTGCTGCTCGAATGCGCCGTGGGTGCGGTGGGGACTGGCCGTCTCGGCAGATGCGGCTTCGCCGGGACTGGCCGTCCAGGCGGGCGCGGCTTCGCCGCCTTCAGGGGAAGGCTCGGAGCCGGAGTCGGCGGTCGATTCAGGGGGCAGGACGGCGAAGACTTCGTCGAGGAGCTCGCCGATGTTGAGGCCATGTTCGGAGGAGATCGCGATGAGATTGCGGATGCCCAGTTTGCGGAAATTCTCAGCAGCAGCTTCCATGCTTTGCGTGTCGATTTTGTTGACGGCGAGAAAGAGCGGCTTGCCGGTGCGCTGGAGCAGGCGGGCGAGGTCGAGGTCGGGCGAGGCCAGCTCGGTGCGGCCATCGACGACCATGATGATGGCGTCGGCCTCGTCGAGAGCGAAGCGGGCCTGGCGGAAGATTTCCGCTGGGATGTGGGCTTCATCGTCGGGAACGATGCCGCCGGTGTCGATGACGCGCGCGGTGCGGCCCTGCCAGCTGACTTCGCCGTAGATGCGGTCGCGGGTGATGCCGGACTCGTCGCCGACAATGGAGCGGCGGCTGCCGGTGAGGCGGTTGAAGAGGGTGGATTTGCCAACGTTGGGCCGGCCAACGATTGCCAGGACTGCTTCGTTCTGATGGACTGGCCGTCCAGGCGAACACGGCTCCGCCGCAAAAAACCTTTTGAGGGCTGGAACGTGTTGTGGATCCTCGACCGGGCGCGATGGAAGAGAGTCGCGCTGGGCGGGACGACGGTCATTGCCCGCGTAGGGCGATGGGCGGGAGGCGGTGTTGGATTTGCGTGCGGCTCTCGGGCGTCCGCGTTCTTCAGCGCGTGGCCGGGCTTCTTTTTCGGGCGCGGGAGCATGTCCTCGGCGGATGGCTTTCCACTTGGCCTGGACTTTGCGCTTCGTTTTCTTTGCGCCTTCGCGGTTTCGCTTGACGGGTTTCAATGTGGCTCACCTATGGGAATGCGGCGGATTCCGGACGCAGGGAGCCGGGCGGGCACGCTTGTCCATTATAGGGAGTGGCGGCGGGCGGCTGTGCTCGGCGGAAGGGCAGGAACCGCCGCCTCGAGGCGCGATGTATACTATACATCATGAAGCGGACACAGCTTTATCTGGACGACGATCTGTGGAGCGCGCTGCACAGTCAGGCAAAGCGGGAGAAGACCACGGTCTCCGATCTGGTGCGGAGGGCTGCGCGGGAGCGCTATTTGGGCGGGCGCGAAGAACGCGCTCGGGCGATGCAGGCCTTTGTCGGGATATGGAAGGATCGGCCAGAGTTTGACGACGTGGAGAAATATGTTCGCAACCTGCGCGGGGGCGACCGGCTGGAAAGAATACGCCGGTCATGAGTGTCCTGGTGGATTCCGACGTGCTGATCGAAGTTGCGCGCGGAAGGAACCACGATCTGATGTCGCGTTGGGTGAAGCTAAGCGTCTCCGATATTCCGGTACTTTATTCGCCGGTGACCGCCGCCGAAGTCTGGGCAGGGGCGCTGCCGCGCGAGCAGAGGTTAATCGAAGAGCTGTTTCGACCGATGGAATGCGCTGTCATCGATGAAGAAACTGGCCGCCAGGCGGGTGAGTACCTGCGGCAATTCCGCCGAAGCCACAATGTTGAAATGGGGGACGCTCTCATAGCGGCTTGCGCTATGCAGAGCCACGCGGCACTCTGGACCCGGAACCGGAAGCACTTTCCGATGAAAGGGCTTGAATTTTACTGAGGTTGTTCGACGGCCCGGCACGCTTACGAGACGGTCTCTGCGGAGTAGCGGGCGATCAGCCCTGTGCGCACGGCGCGACGATAAACCCCGGTAAAGACGCGGGCCATCACGAATAAATAAACCAGCGCCAGCACGCTGCCGATAACGAGCGGCGTGGCGGCGATCGCGTGCGCGGCTTGCGGCGGTGTGCTGGTTTGGCGGCTGAGAATCTGGCGCATCCCTTCGAAGACATAGCTGGCGGGAATGATGCGGGCCAGCCACTGCATCCAGTGAGGCAGCGTGGAGAGCGGATAGAAGACGCAGGCCAGCGGCGAGATGAAGGCGGGGATGGGCCAGATGAACCATTCGGCTGCCGGACCGAAGCGGAGAACCAGTGCGCTGCCGAAGATGCCGAGGGAGATCCCAAACAAAAACAGAACGAGCAGAAACGCGGCGAGCATCGCGCCGTAGACGAAGAACGACAGGCCGAAGACCAGGGTGGCGAGCGCGACCATCACGACCAGGCCGATGGCGCTGGTAGCGATCGAGGACAGCACGAGGCCGCCGAGGTATTCCGACACGGAGAGCGGCGAGGCGAAAAGGTTGAGGAAGTTGCGCGACCATACGTCTTCAAGAAACGCGGTGGTGATGCCCTGCATGACGCGGGCCATGAAATCCCACAAGAGAACCGCGCCGAGCATGGCGGGAACGAAGTTGAAGCGAGCGCCGGAAACGGAGTTGAGGTAGCGGGTGATAAATCCCCAGAGGATGATGTCGATGGCGACCCAGGAAAAGAGCGGCACAACGCGGGCGGGCGAGCCGCGCAGCAGATAGTACTGGCGCAGGAGCAGAGCAGAGGTGCGGCGAAGAAAGACCGGCATCACGCCTCCTCCTGCAGGTTGCGGATGGTGAGGGGCTCGCGCGCGACGGCGACGAAGAGGTCTTCGAGCGTCTGGTGTCCGTTGTCGGCGGGAAGCGTCCGCGGATCGCCTTCGAGAAGAATCTTGCCGTGGGAGAGAAACAGCACGCGGTGGCAGACCTCGGCGACTTCGATCATGTTGTGCGAGGTCCAGAGGACGCCGACGCCGGTGCGTTCGGCGAGCTGGCGGATGGTGGCGCGAATTTCGCGGGCGATGGAGGGGTCGAGAGAGGCGGTGGGTTCGTCGAGCAGCAGCAGGCGCGGCTGGTTGAGCATGGCCTTGGCGAGGGCCACGCGGGTTTGTTCCCCGGAGGAGAGGACGCCGCATTTGGTATCGCGAAAGCGCAGGAGGTCGAAGTCGTGCAGGATGGTTTCGATGCGGTCGTGCAGATGCGGCACAGCGTAGAGCATGCCGAAGACGCGGAGGTTCTGCGCGACAGTCAGATTGCCGGGCAGCGGCGCGTAGACTGCGGCGAAGTTGGTGCGGCCGAGCGCCTGGCGGCGGCGTTTGGCCAGATCGCAACCGTCGATGGTGATGGATCCCGAGCTGGGTTCGAGGACCCCCAGGATCATGTTGATGGTGGTTGTCTTGCCGGCGCCGTTGGGGCCGAGCAGGCCGAGGATTTCATGAGTTCCGACAACGAAGGAAAGATGGTCCACAGCAAGCAGATCGCCGTACTGCTTGCAGAGATGAGAGACCGAGAGAATGGGTGAGGACATCAACGTACAGGGTACAGGCGATGGCGGCGGTGGACGGGAAGTACCCCACCCTGGCCGCGCCCAAAATCGGGGCGCGATCAGGATGGGGCACCCGGCGCGATCAGGGCGCCCGCTACTGGGGTCCTAGATACAGCACGTGGACGTAAATGCCGAGGCGGACGTTGTAGGCGAGATACCAGCCGTCATCGTCAGGATCGGGATAGAGGACGATGTCGTCGGAGTCCCAGAGCCAGCCGTCGCAATAGGCGATGTCGGCGGGAGCGACGCTGAAGTAGAAGCCGCCAAACCAGAAGCGGGAAGGATCGCCGCCGCCGATCCGCCAGACCTGCCCAGCGCCCGTGGGGCCAGGGAAACGGCCATGCTCCCAGGGGTGGTCGAGGTGGTAGGCCGCGGGATTGGGAGTGTGGCCGACCCAGGCTCCGGTGGCGGTGTGAACGTGGGGTGCGGTGGGGTGACCAGGCTGGTCGGGCCTGCCGGCTGGCAGCGGGGTGTGAGTGGTGGGGCCCCTGGGGGGAATGTATCCGCCGCCGACTGGGGGTCTGACGGGGTGGGCGGGTCCAACGGGTGCGGGACGTGCGGCTGGGCCTGGATGTCCGGCTGGGCGCTGAGCCCGAGCAGGGAGCGCGAAAATAGAAAACGCGAGAACCGTGAACATTGCCATGGGACCAATAAGTCTTTTCATGCATTCCTCCTGAGAACTGCTCAAATCGAGAAAGAGCCGTTGCGGCAAACGCTCATCGCCGCAGGAGCCGGGTGGCCGCAGGATCGCAGGGGAGAATTCGCGGCACGCTCATAATACATGCGCAGGATGAGGCTCGGGTTGCTTCGCGGCTATGCGTCGGCGGCGTCCAGAAAATCCCAGGAGACGGTGACTTCCGCGCCGAGACTTTCGGCGGTGCGAACCGCCGCGCTCTCGACCTGTTGCATCAGGCCGGAGAGATAATCGCGCGAGCCGGAGATGGCGGCGATGCCGAGGGTCGCCGATTGCCAGGTCGGCGCTTCGTCCATTTCGGCGATCGAGATGTTGAAACCGTGCGCCAGCCTCTCCTTCAGGCTGCGGACGACCTGCCGGCGATCCTTGAGGGAGTGGGCGTGCTCGATGCGAAGCTCAAGGAACATGGCGGCGATGGGCATCGGAGATTCATCTTACCTGGAAATGTGACTTGCACCCCGATCCTGCCGCCAATACCCGGTACATCACAGCTGCCCGCGGGCGAGGGTGTGCATTATTGACCGCGTTTACGGCCCTTGCCGGCCAGTGCCCCTGGAATCAGGCGCGGAGCATTTTGAATACGGTCAATTTCGACCTGGCGTAGCCATCTCATGCCCCAACTTCCTCATCCCACCCGTTGGTGAGGCGAATAGCCACACCTTTGTCTTCATGATGAAGAGGAACGGGAGATTTGGGGATATGAAGAGACTTTGGATTCTGGGTATTGTCCTTGCAAGCTGCGGTTGGCTCTCTGCGCAGGAAATGAATCCGACCGCGACGGACCACTGGCCGCAGAAGGCCGGGCAACAGCCGGACGGACAGACGGACGCTGGGATTCCGGTCTACAAGATCACTGTGGTGGCGCGGGATATTCCGGCGATCAACTATTTTCATCGCAGCGGCGCGACGAAGATTGGATTTGAAGGAACGCCTCTGCTGCCGCTGGCCAAGGGCACCGCGGAAGTGAACAGCCTGAATGGGCGGACCGAGATCAAAGCTCATTTCGAAGGCTTGGGTGCGGCGAATGGCTTCGGCATCGAGTATCTGACCTATGTGCTCTGGGCGATCACGCCGGAAGGGCGGCCGGTTAATCTGGGCGAAGTGCTGTGGACCCACGGACACGCCGACACGACGGTGACGACGAATCTGCAGTCGTTCGGCCTGATCCTGACAGCCGAGCCGTATTTCGCCGTCACCATGCCGAGCGATCTGGTGATCATGCAGAATTTCGTGCTGCGGGATAAGACGACTGGAGTGCTGGAGACCATTAACGCCCATTACAGCCTGCTGCCGCGCGGCGCCTACACCGATACGGCGGGCCGCCATACGGTGCTGCATCCGATCACGCGCGATGACCGTTCGCCGCTGGAGCTGTACGAGGCGATTAATGCGGTGCAGATTGCCGAGGCTGCGGGCGCGGATCAATACGCGGCCGAGAGCATGGCGAATGCGAAACAGGATCTCCAGAATGCGCAGTCGATGGACATCCACCAGAAAGAGATGAAGCAGGAAATCACCTACGCGCGCGAGGCCGTGCAGACGGCGGAGGATTCGCGCCTGATTACCATCCGCAGGATTAAGGCGGGAGACGACGCGGCGGAGAGAGCCAGAATCGAAGCAGCGCGGCGCAGCGCACAGGACCAGGCAGCGGCGGCGCAAGCTCAGGCGCAGCAATCGGCCTTAGCGGCGCAGCAGGCGCAGGATCAGCAGGCTCAGGCCCAGGCCCAGGCAGCGGCGGCGCAGCAGCAGGCGAATGCGGCGCAGCAACAGGAAGCGCGGGCTCAGGCCGATGCTGCCAAAGCGCGTGCGGAACAGCAGGCGGCGGAACAGGCTGCGGCCCAGGCCGCGCAGCAGACGCAGGAGATGCGGGAGAAGCTGCGGCTGCAACTGAATACGGTTCTGCAGACCCAGGAGACGGCGCGCGGACTGATTGTGAACATGTCCGACGTTCTGTTCGCGTTCAACAAATACCAGCTCAAGCCGGACGCTCAGGTCAAGCTGGCGAGGGTCTCCGGCATTCTGGCCACCTATCCGAACCTGACCTTGCAGGTGGAAGGCTACACCGACAATATTGGATCGGATGAATACAACCTGAAGCTGTCGGACGAGCGGGCGACAGCAGTGCAAGCCTTCCTCATCTCGCAGGGAGTGCAGCCGGGTAATATTTCGTCGCAGGGATACGGGAAAGCCGATCCGGTGGCGGATAACGCGACGAATTCCGGGCGAGCGGAAAACCGCCGTGTGGAACTGGTGGTATCCGGCCAGTCGATCGGGGTTCAGGAACGGGCCCCGGCGACATCGAGTGTCCGCCCGATGCCTGCTCCTCAGCCGGCGCCGGCGCAGAACAACAATGCGACAGGAGTGGTAAACGAGCCGCCGCAGTAGAGGACTTGCCGTCCAGGCGGACGCGGAACACCGCGAACGCCAAACCGGAGAGGCCGCCCGCGGGCGGCCTTTTCGCTGGATGGAAGCGCCGGGTCGGGTGGTCTGGAAAATAATTCCAGAAAGTCACTTGCAAATCACAAGTGATATTTGCTAGCTTGGCGGACGTGCCCGGAACGGCCATGGCGAAGCATCGATCCGGCTGCCCGGTGAACATCTCCCTCGAGGTCTTTGGAGACCGGTGGTCGCTGCTGATCGTGCGCGACCTGATGGTGCGGGGATTCACCACCTTTCAGGATTTTGTCGAGTCCGGAGAAGGGATCGCGACGAACATCCTGGCGGAACGGCTGCGGCGGTTGCAGCGGTCGGGGGTCGTGACCGGCGAGAAGGACGAGAACGACGCGCGGCGGGTAATCTACCGGCTGACGGAAAAGGGCATCGACCTGGCGCCGGTGATGCTGGAGCTGCTGCTCTGGGGCGCGCAGCACGAAAAGACGGGCGCTCCACCGGCGGCGATCGCGGAGCTTGCGAAGGACCGCCGGGCGGTGGTCGAAGAGACCCGGCGCCGATGGCGGGAGCGCGATCCGAGGCCGCTGCTGCCGTGGCTGGGCGGCAGGAAAACCGCGTGAAGAAACTGGTCACGGAGCGAAGAGGGGATGTATTTGAGGATTGGGGCTACGGCTGCGGCGCGCGATAAGTCGAGTGCCGCGGGACATTGGGAAGCGGCGACAAAACTATCGAAGGAAAAGGAGAAGCAATGAAAATCACACCGTATCTGAATTTCAACGGAACATGCGAAGAGGCGTTCAAAACGTATGAGCGGGTACTGGGCGGCAAGATCGTCGCCATCTTTACCTTTGGCAACAGCCCGATGGCCAAACGGTATCCCGAGTTAGCCGACAAGATCATGCACGCGCGCCTGGACATCGGGGACCAGATGATCCTCGGCTCCGATGCGCCGCCGGAGCATTTCCAGCAGGCACAGGGATCGTCCGTGTTGATTGAGCTGAACGACACGGCGGATGCGGAGCGGATTTTCCGCGAGCTGTCACAGGGTGGAGATGTGAAAATGCCGATTCAGGAGACGTTCTGGGCGAAGCGGTACGGGCATGTCGTGGATCGCTTCGGGACGCCGTGGATGATCAACGTGGCCCAGCCGGCGTACGCTGCAGCGTGAGAAAGCAGCGGGTGGCGGGTCGCTGGTGGCCGGTAGCAGGTAGATTGTCAACGAAGGGAGGAGAGGCTGGATGAGCAAAGTGCGCGTGCTGGTGGGGACAAAGAAGGGCGCGTTCGTTCTGGCCGCGGATGGCAAACGCGAGAACTGGGGGCTCAGCGGGCCGTTCTTCGCGGGCTGGGAGGTCTACCACATGAAGGGGTCGCCAGTGAATCCGGACCGCATTTACGTCTCGCAGACGAGCGGATGGTTCGGGCAGGTCATCCAGCGCTCCGATGACGGCGGCAAGACTTGGAACGCGCCGGGGGGCGGCATTCAGAAATCACCGCAGGGC
>Ga0187855_10002195_pt1 | contig 14870 bp, 11 predicted proteins | sample June2016WEW_8_10_2_FD_132969 | JGI IMG/M metagenome (GOLD analysis project Ga0187855, IMG submission 132969) | Peatland microbial communities from SPRUCE experiment site at the Marcell Experimental Forest, Minnesota, USA - June2016WEW_8_10 | ecosystem: Environmental > Terrestrial > Soil >...
ACTGGCAGTTGGGTGCAGTTGACATCGCGCTACGGTAAGGTGCGAGCGCAGGCCGTCATCACCACGAGAGTGCACGGGAAGGAACTGTACATGCCGATGAATTCGACGGACGAGGCGGTTAACCGTCTTACCAGCAGTCATACGGACAAGGCCACGCATACACCGGCATACAAGGAGACATCGGTGCAGCTTCGGGTGTTGGGCGAGATCGGAGACGACCCGCTGCCGCGCACGAACTCCCGTCACGGCCATCCGACGCCTCAGACCGGGGTCGAGGTAGAGCGTAAGTGGAAGCGCAAGGATTATCGGCAGCCGGGCGATCACCTGGTTCAGATCCAGACGGCCAGATGATGATCACTGCATGGAAGGAGAAGGAAGATGGCTCGACCAATCCCACTTGAGTTACCGCCGCGCGACCCACGCGAGGAACTGCGTAAACAACTGGAGCAGGCGCCGATGCAGCATGCTGAGGCTCTGCTCGACTCCTACGAGTTACTGGGAAAGCTGCATGAACATGGCGTCTTTGAATTGTTGCGCGGAGCCTTGGGAGCAAGCGACAAGCTGATTGAGACGGCTGTGGATGCCGCCAAGTCCGACGAAGCGATTCGGGCAATCCGCAACGCCATCATCCTCGGCAAGATCCTCGGGGCCATCAATCCGGACGTACTGCAAAGTGTGGCCGTGGCAGTTAGCGAGACACTTGGATGTTATGAGAAGCCCATCATTGAGCCACCGGGACTGTTCGCACTTATGATCCAGTTCAGTCATAAGGAACTGCGGCGAAGCATGGCTCTGTTGAATAAGTTTCTCGAGAGCCTCGGCAATCAAATCAAGTTACGAGGCGGCTGCAAGTAAGGGCTGGGCCGGGCTGCAGATTAGCCGTGGAGGAGAATATGTCGAACACAAATCGCTGGGGGCTCGCGGCAGCGGGCTTCCTGATGCAGATGGCGCTTGGTGCAGTTTACGCGTGGAGTGTCTTCCGGATTCCGCTCGCAAGGCAGTTTCACTGGACCATTGAAGAAGTAACCTTTACCTTCACAGTCTCGATCTTTGTTCTCGGCTTCGCCTGTTTCTTCGGCGGCCTGTGGCTGAATCGGAAGGGGCCCCGCGTCGTCGCCCTTACCGGCGGGTTTCTCTACGGTCTGGGCGTGTTTCTCGCCAGTTTCTCTGCGAACAAACTATGGTGGCTCTATCTGAGTTATGGAGTCATCGGAGGAATCGGCGTTGGTTTTGCCTATATCGTTCCGATCGCGGTGCTGGTGAAGTGGTTTCCCGATCGAAGGGGCCTGATCACCGGCATAGCGGTGGGCGGTTTCGGCGCTGGAGCCCTGGTGACTGCGCCTGTAGCTACACGCCTGATTCAAAGCGTCGGCGTCTTGCAGACATTTGCCTACCTGGGAATCGCATATCTTGTGATCACCATGTCCACGGGCTTTTTTATGAAGAACCCGCCGGACGGGTGGAAGCCGGAAGGATGGGCTCCAAGCAATACTCAAAATGCGCAGAGGGCAGCAATGGATTACACACTAGGGGGCGCGCTGAAGAAGTGGCAGTGGTGGGCGCTGTGGGCGCTGTTGTTTCTGAATACTTCGGCAGGCATTTCGATTATTTCGCAAGAGTCGCCGATGTTTCAGGAGATTGCCAAAGTCAGCGCCGTGGTGGCTGCCGGAATGGTCGGCATTGCCAGCATTGGCAATGCGGTAGGCCGAATCTTCTGGGCATGGGTCTCTGATGCGCTTACCCGGCGATGGACCTTCATGACGATGTTCCTGCTTCAGGTGGGCCTGTTTTGGATACTGCCGGGCATAACATCGGCGGCGACTCTTGCCGTGCTCGCGTTCATCATCCTCATGTGCTATGGAGGAGGCTTCGGCACCATGCCGGCTTTTACGGCCGACTATTTCGGATCGAACAATGTTGGGCCCATCTACGGCCTCATGCTGACGGCATGGGGCTTCGCAAGCGCATTTGGCCCGTTGCTCATTGCACATCTGCGGCAGAGCAGCGGATCGTATGCAAGCGGCCTGCACGTGATTGCAGGCGTCATGGCGGTTTCCATGCTGTTGCCGATCCTGGTCTCGCCGCCCAAGTCTGACAGGGTACATGCAGCAAAGGGCGCCACCGCCATCCCTGCCATGCAATCTAAATGATTGCTTGAAGTGAGCTGGAACCAGCCACAGTGAGGCATACGCGGTTCCGGCGGATCTGGCACACGTTCTGAGATCGAAAAACGTGGTCGAGCGGCTCTCACAATTCCATACGGGGTTGTATCAGTGCTCAATCGTTCGTTGTCGAGCGCATGAAATCCGTCTGAGAGGCGATTCCACATCCGATCGCTAAGTTCTGCCGGCCGGATTCATGCCTGGCGGACTCTTCGGTGCCCTGACCGACAATTCAAAGGCTCATCGCGGCCAACGCTGGAGTGACTTGTCGATTCTGCAGAACGTCAGTGGCGTTCGGCATGTGAATTGCATTATGTAGCCCGGAGGCTCATTTCAACTGCGCCATCGCCTCCAACAAAGGAAGGTTCTATGAACTCATTGCAACGCAGCGTTTTCGTAGCGGCCCGCTTGCTTGTGGCCGCCATCTTTCTCGCCAGCGGCTCTGGCATCATCCCCCAGGCTCTGGCTGCCAAGGAGCTTGCCGAACATGGAACTCCGGCGGCGTTTGTGCCATTGCTGATGCTGGCCGGCAGAACGATCGAGATCGTCGGCGGATTCGGATTGATTCTGGGGGTCTATCCGGAGGTCGCCGCAATCGCGTTGATTGCTTTCCTTGTTCCCGCGACGCTGGTGGGCCATGGCTTCTGGCAGGCAGCAGGGACTCCGGCCTACATGCCACAGTTCCTCAATTTCTTAAAGAACGCTGCAATGGCGGGCGGCCTGTTGTTCATTGCGGCAACGTCGAACCAACCCAAGCTGTATCCGCCCGCCTCGCGGTCAATGTACCTGGAATAAACGACGAAAGCAAGCTGATCGCGACTCCACTTGCACGCGTAACGATCACGAGGTTGGCTGAAGCAGTTTACGGTATCAGCCGAATCATTCACGTGGGTGAGCGCGTGCAAACCCAAACAGCCAACTGAACGAAAGAAAGAGAGACACAATGCCAAACCGCAATGAACTTGCAGCCAAGCAAAGAGCACCGTTAGCAACTCCAACCGACATCGATCGCCAGTCAGTCAAGGACATTTCAGGAGCGCTCAACGCTCTGCTCGCGGACGTATTCGCGCTTTACCTGAAGACGAAGAACTTCCACTGGCACATGAGCGGTCCGCACTTTCGCGACTACCATCTGCTTCTCGATGAGCACGCGGATCAGATCTTTGCCATGACCGATGAAATCGCCGAACGCGTGCGGAAGATTGGTGGAGTGACGATACGGTCCATCGGACACATCGCCCGCCTTCAACGGATTGCGGATAATGATGCGGATTACGTTGACCCCGCCGACATGTTGAGCGAGCTTAAAGAGGATGAGAAGGCGCTGGATCTGCGCATGCGTGCGGTACACAGCCTTTGCGACGATGCCGGCGACGTTGCTACGGCAAGTCTTCTCGAGAACTGGATCGACCAGACGCAACGTCGTGTTTGGTTTCTGTTCGAAACCACACGACGCTAATGGATTCAGTGCCATGGTATCCGGCGGGCCCTGTTGCGCATGATGACGGCGAGTCCCTTTCAAGTGCTATTCCGGCTTGAAAGGGACGCCGGCTGGCTCTCTTGCCTTGACCCGGTTCGTCAGCAGGTGTCGGACCGCTGACACCCGTTTCGAATGCCACAGCAATCCGCGCCCGATAGACGGTGATTCTAAAAGAGAATGGGAATGGCATGACTCGTGCTTTCACATACGCAGTTGATGTAAACCGTCCCGCGATGGCGTTGATGAGCGGGGACGCCGCGGTTACGGCAGAAGGGAACGCAAAAGGATCGTATGTGGATTGTCAAGCTTGCACTCAATCGACCGTACACGTTTATCGTTCTCGCGCTGTTGATTCTCATCGCCGCGCCGGTGGTGATCCTGCGCACGCCAACCGACATCTTTCCTAACATCAATATTCCCGTTGTTTCGATCGGCTGGACATATACCGGCCTCAATCCCGAAGAGCTCGAAGGGCGTTTGACGTCGCCCTACGAGAAGGCGCTCACTACGCTGGTCGACAACATTCAGCATATTGAGTCGACGACCTACAACGGCGAAGCGATCGTAAAGGTATTTCTGCAGCCAGGGGCGTCGCTCGATACAGCCAACGCTCAAGTGACTGCGGCATCGCAGTTCATGCTGCGCCAGCTTCCTCCCGGCACACTACCCCCGCAGATCATCAATTTCTCGGCTTCCAGCGTGCCCATCCTGCAGCTCGGCATTTCCGGTGAGGGCCTGTCGGAAGCGCAACTGAACGACTACGCGACGAACTTTGTGCGCACGCAACTGATCACTGTGCCCGGCGCCGTGGTGCCGTCACCGTATGGAGGAAAGCAGCGGCAGATCAGTGTGAACATGGACCAGGCGGCGATGCAATCCAAAGGCATTGCCCCGGGCGATGTATTGACTGCGCTGGCGCAACAGAGCGTGGTTCAGCCTTCAGGCACGATCAAGATCGGGCAGTCGGAGTTCGACGTGAGGACAAACGGTTCGCCTCGCACTGTCGAGTCCCTGGCCGACATTCCGATCAGACAGGTGAATGGCACGACGATTTATCTGCGCGACGTGGCCAGCGTAAGCGACGGCTTCCAGGTGCAGACGAACATCGTGCGCCAGGATGGCCGTCGCGGCGTGCTGATCTCAATTTTGAAGAATGGCAACGCGTCGACGCTGGATGTGGTCAAGGGCATTCGGGGGATCTTGCCCCGCGTGGCGAGCACGGTGCCGCCGCAACTGAAGATGACACCTCTGTCTGACCAAAGCATCTTCGTCCGTGCAGCCGTGCAGGGTGTCATTCGCGAGGCTGTGATTGCCGCGGCGCTGACGGCGGTGATGATCCTGGTGTTCCTGGGCAGCTGGAGATCGACGCTGATCATCGCGATCTCGATTCCGTTATCGATTCTCTCGTCGATCATCATTCTCGGCCTGATCGGCGAGACGATCAACACCATGACGCTCGGCGGACTGGCGCTGGCCGTGGGTATTCTGGTCGACGATGCTACGGTCACCATCGAAAACATTGAGCGCTTTCTCGAGGACGGCTACGGCCTGCGTGAGGCTATTATCGAAGGCGCGTCGCAGATTTCCGTGCCGGCATTGGTCTCGACACTTTGTATCTGCATTGTCTTCCTGCCCATGTTTTTGCTGGGCGGAGTGGCGCGATTTCTCTTTGTTCCGCTGGCGGAGGCGGTGGTGTTCGCGATGCTGGCCAGTTACCTGCTGAGCCGCACGCTGGTGCCTACGCTGGCCATGTACCTGCTGCGCGCCAAGGAGCACGGGGCGGCGGCGAAGGGGATCTTCGCGAGTTTTCAGCAGGGGTTTGAGCGGGTGTTTGAGCGCGTGCGCGAGCGGTACCATTCGCTGCTGCAGGGGCTCGTCTTCCGGCGCCGCATCTTCATTCCGTCGTTCCTGGGCCTTTGTCTTGCCGCTTTCATCCTCGTTCCGTTCCTGGGCGAAGACTTTTTCCCCCAGACGGATAGCGGACAGTTCATTCTCCACGTCCGCGGCCCTTCGGGAATGCGGATTGAAGAAACCGCACGGCTATTTGACCTCGTGGAGGGAGAGATCCGCAAAGAGATTCCGCCCGCCGAGATCAACAACATTCTCGACAACATCGGCCTGCCCTACAGCGCTCTGAACACGCAGCATCTGACCAACGGCACTCTGGGCGCGGGCGATGGCGACATCCTGGTGACGCTCAAACAGGATCATGGGCCCACCGCGAATTATGTGCGCGCGCTGCGGCGCAACTTGCCCCGCATGTTTCCCGCGGCAACGTTTTATACGCTGCCGGCCGACATCACGACGCAGATTCTCAACTTCGGATTGCCAGCGCCGATCGACGTCCAGATTGAAGGCAACGATGCGGCCGCAAGCAAGGCCCAGGCGGACAAGATTCTCGCTCAATTGCGCCAGGTTCCAGGCGTCACCGACCTTCGCATTCAGCAGCCGTTCGACTATCCCACTCTGCAGGTGAGCGTGGATCGCACCAAGGCTGCGCAGGGTGGGTACACGGAGCAGGACGTTTCCACAAGCATTCTTAACACGCTGAGCGGAAGCTTTCAGGTGTCGCCCATGTTCTTTCTTAACTGGAACAACATGGTCGCCTATGACATTGTTGCGCAGACGCCACAGTACAAGATGGATACGATGCAGGATCTTGAGAACATCCCGATCAACCGGGCCACTCGGGCTACGCCGACGGCAGCAGTACCGGCAAATCCCGAGATCCTGAGCGACCTTGCGCAGGTGGATCGTGGCCACGAGATGGAGGTCGTGAATCACTACAACATCCGGCGCGTGGTGGATGTGTATGCGAACGTGCAGGACCGCGACCTGGGCGGCGTGAGCCGGCAGATCACACAGATTCTGAATAGCAACGCGAAGTCCGTGCCGCGCGGCACGTTTGTAACGCTGAAGGGCCAGGTGGATACGATGCGCAGTTCATACGCCGGCCTGCTGGGGGGTCTGGTATTTTCGATCGTCCTGGTTTACCTGCTGATCGTGGTCAACTTCCAGAGCTGGACCGATCCGTTCATCATCATCACCGCGCTGCCGGCGGCCCTGGCCGGCATTGTGCTGTTTCTCTTTCTGACTCGTACGACGCTGAGTGTGCCGGCGCTGATGGGCGCGATCATGTGCATGGGCGTGGCCACGGCCAACAGCATCCTGGTTGTTTCATTTGCGAAGAGCCGTCTCGATGAGCACGGGAATGCAGTACGTGCAGCAGTGGAGGCCGGCGCCACGCGCTTCCGTCCGGTGCTCATGACGGCGCTGGCCATGATCATCGGCATGGTGCCAATGGCGCTGGGACTGGGCGACGGCGGCGAACAGAACGCGCCGCTAGGACGGGCGGTGATTGGCGGCCTGCTTTGTGCCACCGTGGCCACTCTGTTCTTCGTGCCCAGTGTCTTTGCACTCATTCACGGGTCAGAGAAAAACGAGCGAGCCCGCATGGAGAAGCGGCTCGTGGAGGAACACGCATGAGCAGTGCAAATCAAGCCGTTGAGCTGCAGGATCTAGACCACAGGCAGGAGCACGCGGCTACCGTCGCGTCCTCGCCTGCATCCTCGCAGTCCGTTGAAGTATCGAAGAACGTTACGCCGGATCGAGTTTCAGCTGGCCGCCGCCTGGCTGGAATCCTCTGCGCGGTCGCGCTGGCCGCTGCAATCGCCTGGGGACTGCATGTGCGTGCCGCAAATGAAGCTACAGTAGCTCACGCGACTCAAGACGCCGCCATTCTGTCTGTCAACGTGGTGCACCCGGTGGAAGGATCGAAGGCCGACGATCTCGCGCTTCCCGGCAACGTGGAGGCGTTTACCGATACGCCCATCTACTCTCGCACGAATGGCTACCTGAAGCGATGGTACTTCGATATCGGCGCGCACGTGCACAAGGGCGATCTGCTCGCGGAGATTGAAACGCCGGAGATCGACCAGCAGCTGGACCAGTCGCGCGCAGAACTGGAGCGTATGCAGGCGAACGCGGAGCTTGCCGGCGTGACCAGCAACCGCTGGCAGGCGCTGTTAGCCAAGCACGCCGTTTCCCAGCAGGAGGCCGACCAGACCCGCGCCAATTACATAGCCGCGCAGGCCGCGGTGGATGCCAGCAAGGCGAATGTGCGGCGCCTTGAGCAGCTGCAGAGCTACGAGCGGATTGTTGCGCCATTTGATGGCATCATCACCGCGCGCAACACGGACATTGGCGACCTGATTGATGCTGGTTCGGGTTCCAACAATCCACGCGAACTCTTTCACCTGGATGCGGACAATCGGCTCCGTGTCTATGTCGCGGTCCCGGAAGTCGACTCCGATTCGATCCATGACGGTGGCAGCGCAACGCTGACGCAGGATTCCAATCCCGACTTCAAGATTCCCGGAACCATCGTGCGCAACGCCAGCGCCATTGACCACGCCACGCGGACGCTCAATGTGGAAGTGGACGTCAACAACTCGAAAGGCGTGCTGCGCCCTGGCGCCTATGTCTTTGTCCACTTCCATCTGGCCGCGATTGGGAATGCGGTTACGGTGCCTTCCAACACGCTGCTGTTCCGCGCCGAAGGGCTTCGCGTTGGCGTCGTACGCGGCGACCGCGTCCAGCTCGTGCCGGTGACCATCGGCCACGACTTTGGCAGTTCCGTGGAGATCACCTCCGGCCTGACGCCTGCCGACGAGGTGATCCTCGATCCGTCCGATTCGCTGGCCAGCGGCACTGAGGTTCACCCGGAGTCGGGGAGCCAGCGAGGGCAATCATGATCCGGATGCGCATTGGGCGACTGGCGGGCTTCGCGCTCGCGGCGGGAGCTGGCCTGGCACTTGTCGGCTGCCAGGTCGGGCCGCAGTATGCGCGCCCCTCGGCCCCGACGGCGCCGGAGTTCAAAGAGCCGCTGCCTGAAAACTTCAAATCAGAAGACGGATGGAAGCCGGCGCAACCCAGCGACGCACGACTAAAGGGCGACTGGTGGACACTGTTCAACGACCCGCAGCTTGACAAGCTCGAGGCGCAGATTGATCCGGCCAACCAGACTCTGAAAGAGGCGGAGGCGAACTTTCGCGCAGCCCGGGCAGCCGTCCGCTTTAACCGCGCGTCTGAGGCGCCAACCATTGGAGCCGCGCCCAGTGTGGGCGCCGTCCGAGACTCCGACCATCAACCGTACCTGAACATCGCAGGGGCCAACAATGGCGAAGGCGACTTCACTCTTCCATTCGACCTGAACTACGAGATCGACTTATGGGGACGCGTCCGCCGCACAGTTACGCAAGCGCGGGAGCAGGCGCAGGCCTCGGCCGCGGACCTTGAGACGTCGCGGCTTTCATTGCATGCTGAGTTAGCCTTCGATTATTTCGATCTGCGCTCAGCCGATGCGCAAAGCAAACTTCTTCGCGACACAGTGAAGGCCTTTCAAAGCGCCCTGCAACTTACTGAGGACCGCTACAACGGAGGCGCTTCGCCGCTCTCCGATGTCACTCAGGCGCGTACGCAGCTCCAGGTCGCGCAGGTGCAGGCAACCGATGTCGATATTCAGCGCGCCAGTTACGAACATGCGATCGCCGTTCTTGTGGGGAAGGCTCCTGGCGAATTTACTCTGGCACCCGATCCCATCACCGTCGACGCGCCTACGATTCCTGCAATACCCGGAATGCTTCCGTCGCAGTTGCTGGAGCGCCGTCCCGATATCGCCTCCTACGAGCGCAGCATGGCGGCGGCCAACGAACAGATCGGCATCGCTCAGGCGGCCTACTATCCCACGCTGTCGCTTTCGTCAGTGGCTGGCTTCGCAGGCACATCCGCGCTTAACTGGTTCTCGTGGCCCAGCAGTTTCTTCGCCGTCGGCCCCACGATGTCTCAAACCCTCTTCGATCATGGCCGCCGGCGCGCCACTTCAGAGATTGCCATGGCACAGTACGATGGCACCGTTGCCGCCTACCGCCAGACCACACTCACTGCATTCCAGCAGGTTGAGGACAATCTGGATGCACTGCACAATCTGGAGATCGAAGCGCGCCAGCAGCACGACGCCACTGACTCAGCGCAGCAATCGCTCGACCTCTTTAATACGCGTTACGAAGACGGCGTGGATACTTACCTTCAGGTGATCACATGGCAAACCGCTTTGCTGCAAAACCAGCGCAACGATATTGAAATCATGCAGCGACGCTTTGAAGCCAGCGTATTGCTGGTCAAAGCTCTCGGAGGCGGCTGGGATGCGTCACAGCTCCCACAGCGACTCTGAAAATGAATTGTTCCCCATGAAACGACATCGCAATACGTTCTTTGAATCATCAACCCGAACCATCAACCTTGTATGTGTGGAGAGAGTTCTATGAGCGAAACGCAAGTTATTACTGCTGCGGCCTCCGGCACGATCACGATCGGTGGCGACCTCACTGTCAACCGGCTCGGCTACGGAGCGATGCGCATTACGGGCACCGGGATCTGGGGACCTCCTGCGGACGAGGCGGCATCTCTTGCAACTCTGCGGCGAGCGATTGAGCTTGATGTGAACATGATCGACACGGCAGACTCTTACGGGCCCGGTAACTCGGAAACGTTGATTGCTAAAGCGCTCTTTCCATATCCCACCGATTTGGTTATCGCGACGAAAGGCGGATGGGAGCGTCCCGGTCCCAACCAATGGACACATAACGCCAGTCCCAAACACCTGACTGAAGCGCTCGAGGGCAGCCTCAAGCGCTTGCGCCTGGACCGAATCGATATTTACCAGCTCCACGCTCCCGACAATGCCGTCTCATTCGAGGCATCGGTTGAAGCGCTGTCGAAGTTGCGCGAGCAGGGGAAGATTCGCCATGTTGCACTCTCTAACGTCACACGCGAGCACATCGAACGAGCTCGCAAAATCGCACCTATCGTCTCGGTGCAAAATCGCTACAGCTTTGCCGACCGCGAGTCCGACTTCATAGTCGATTACTGCGCAGAAAATGGAATCGCCTTCATGCCATGGGCTCCGCTGGGTCAGGGAAGAAAAGCGGATACTGCGATCGAGAGAGTCGCCAATGAACTCGATGCGACACCGCTTCAAGTCGCATTGGCCTGGCTGCTCAAGAGGGCCAAGGTGATTCTGCCAATCCCTGGCACATCGTCGGTTGCGCATCTGGAAGAAAATGTTGCAGCAGCAGGGTTGGAGTTGCCGCAAGCAGCGTACGACTTTCTTTCCTCAGTGAGCCATCCGCCGGCAAGCCTGCGCGGCTAGGCAAGACAGTCCTACGGAGGAGCTATGCAATATCAATCGATTCGTGTGGTCCGTCCAGAACAGTTCGATTCAGCGACTGCCCAAACATCGGGATCACTGCGCCTGGCCGCTGTCCATTCCGGCGCCGGCATCGAGTCGCCGATTTGGGGTGGGCTATTCCGAGTCCAACCCGGAGGCCAAACGGGAATCCATCACCATGGCGAGCAATACACGATCGTCTATGTCCTTAGCGGCTCCTCATACATTCGCTGGGGCGAGCGAGGGGAGTTTAATGCAACAGCGCATGCCGGAGACTTTCTTTATGTCCCGGCCTGGCTCCCGCACCAGGAGATTAATCCTTCCCGCGAAGTGCCCTTTGAATGGGTGGTTGTTCGTAGCACTTCCGAACCCATTGTTGTGAATCTGCCTGACGACTTCTGGGGCGATGCAGGTCTTTGAGTTTTCATAGCAGTCGTCGAGGTTTGAGCGCAGCTGCCCCGTTCAGCCAGATGAAAATCTCTTTTTACCGAACGGCGCGTGGCATTGGTTTTTATGTGTGAAACGCCAGGAGCGAGCTAGGCATGGCGAAGCGGGAAGCAGTGTTGGCAGGAGGACCGAGCACGGACCGGGCGTCCGCCGTGGTTCAATCGCCCATAGCTGCTTCCACAGTCGAGAGTCCGTGGATCGTCGCCATCGCCGTCATGCTGGCGACGTTCATGGAGGTTCTCGACACCGCGATTGCCTCCGTGGCTCTCCCATATATCGCGGGCTCGCTGTCAGCCTCGACCGACGAAGCGACATGGGTGCTGACCAGCTACCTGGTCGCTAACGCGATCGTGCTGCCCGCCTCGAACTGGCTTGCGATGCGGATTGGGCGCAAGCGCTTCTTCATCATCTGCGTTGCCATTTTTACGGCATCGTCGTTCGCATGTGGGGCCGCGCCCACGCTGGGCTTCATTCTGCTGGCGCGTGTACTGCAAGGGGCCGGCGGCGGAGCTCTGCAGCCCCTGTCGCAGTCCATCCTGCTGGAGAGCTTTCCGCCGGAGAAGCGCGGGGTCGCGATGTCGGTGTTTGGGTTTGGCGTGGTGTGCGCCCCTGTTCTCGGACCCACGCTTGGGGGCTGGCTCACCGACGCATATAGCTGGCGCTACGCCTTCTATATCAACATCCCGATCGGGATACTGGCCATCCTCATGATCGCCCGATTTGTTCAAGATCCGCCGAACATGCGAGGGTCGAAATCGGTTGGCTTCGATGGTATCGGGCTGGGCACGCTTGTGGTCTGGATCGGCTGCCTGCAGATCATCCTCGACAAAGGCCAGGAAGACGACTGGTTCGGCGCCACCTGGATCCGCTGGGCCGCGCTGCTGCTCGTGGTCAGCTTCGCATGGTTCGTGTGGCACAGCTGGCGCGCTGAACATCCGCTCGTCAATTTGCGTGTGCTCAAGAACTGGAACTTTGCCGTCGGCTGTTTGCTGATTCTCATGTTCGGCATTTCAATCTATTCGACGGTTACGGTGTTGCCGCTGTTCTACCAAGAGCTTTTGGGGTATACCGCGTTCACCGCCGGGATCGTGGTTGCTCCACGAGGACTGGGCAGCATTGTGGCCATGCCCGTGATCGCTTATCTATCCGAAAAGATCGACGCGCGCTATCTGCTCACGTTCGGCTTTGTACTCTTCGCTGCGACCACGCTGTACATGGGCAGCGTGACCACCGAGATCAGCCCTTGGACGCTACTGGTTCCCATTCTGATTACCGGTTTTGGCGTGGGATTTATCTTCGTGCCCATCAGCACCCAGGCGTATGGAACCTTGCCCAGGGATCAGATTGGTGCGGCCAGCGGGCTGTACAACCTGATGCGCAACATTGGCGGGTCCATCGGCATCTCGCTCACCGCCACGCTCTTGACCCGGCGCAGCGCGGTCCATCAGAGCGAGATGACGAACTACAGCCCCCTCAGCGGCCAGCAATTCCAATCGGCGCTGCAGGCGCAGATGGGCGCTCTCGGGACCCATTTTGGCCAGGAACACACCCGGTATCCCGCCGAATTGCAGCTGTACAGCCATTTGCTGTATCAGGCTACCGATTGGGCTTTTGTCGACGTGTTCCGTTGGCTGGCCCTGCTTAGCCTGTCGGGAGCGGGGATCGTCTGGCTCTTCAAGCGCGTCCAGAAGGGACGCTCGCCAGCTGGTGCCGGAGCGCACTGAAGTGAGACGGGATAAGGACCAACTGGGGCCTGCTTTCGAAACAGAGAGATGAATCCGACGGGTTACCACCTTCTGATTTGCTGTCACGGCTGGGGTCGCAGGTACGTGCTCCGGCGTCCCGTATGTCTGGCAGAGCAGACCACGAATCGCCAGAGCTCGCAGCGGTGAATGCATGCAAAATCTATAGGACCCGTGGATCCGAATTCCTCCACGATCAGGCAGTGATAGCCGGGCTGGGTTAAGAAGCGTAGTCCAGAATTTGGTCCAGTTGTGCGCCGAATGGACTGAGATTGTGCCTCTGTTGTCGTATTTACTCCGTCGAAGACACTTGTGTTCCAGGCGTGAACCTTTTGGGGCTTAACCGAAGGTCCGGGTTGATTCCGCACCTCCAACTCGCAGCAATATCCGTAGTGGAGTTGTCTTCCAAGACCAATGCTCGCGGAGCCGGATGCATGAGGGCGCGCAGACGGTTTTGGGATACTTCTTACCAAGGAAGGACATCAGGGACAGCAGGCCTGATCGCTGGAAGGACAGATAAAACCGCAAAGGAGATTGTGTGAACAGATTTCAACAAGGAAGTCTCTTCAAGTTGGAGCGCAAGAGCCGTCCAGACGTTTGGGCTTTCAGGTGGTATGAAAATACATCTGGGAAGCGAACGTACAAAAAGAAAATCATTGGGAGCGTAGCCCAACTACGAAATCGTCGAGAAGCGGAAAAGGCTGTCGTTGCACTTCGTAGTTCCATTAATGTCGATATCGGAACACCACACACTATATGTGATCTTGCAACTCACTATCGAGTGCACGAACTGACTCAAGAGAAAAAGTCATTCTCAACAATCGATAACCATCGCCATCTATTCAATCGTTACATCGAACCCCGTTGGGGAAGTCATCGGCTCGGTGCAGTTCGCACAATGGAGGTCGAGGAGTGGTTGCACTCGCTTCCGTTAGCTCCGAGTTCAAGAGCAAAACTGAAGTGCGTTCTGTCGACGCTGTACCACCATGCCATCCGATATGAGTGGCTTACTTTCAATCCGATCAGCCGAGTGAGAACGTCACAGAAACGCCTCCGCGACAAAGACGTTCTCACGCCAGTTGAATTTCAGCAGCTAGTACAACAACTCTCTGTGCGCGACCGGGCCATGGTTTTGCTTATCGGCAGTACTGGACTTCGCAGATCAGAAATGATCGCTCTTACATGGTCCGACCTTAACATCAGGGCGATGGAAGTCAATGTCCTGAGGTCCTGTGTGCGGAATCGATTCGGGAAGACGAAGACCGAGTCGTCTTGCCGCCCCGTCCCTCTTCATCCTCTCGTACTGAATGCTCTCCTGGAGTGGCGCGCGCAATCGCCTTATGCAACGGAATTGGATTTCCTGTTTCCTTCAACTCGGTTTAAAGGCGCCAAGCCCCTCAGTCCCGACAGCATCCTGGAGAAGAGCATTCGCCCGGCGTTAGCAAGGATCGGAGTCATCGAAAAGCAGATTGGCTGGCACAGCTTTCGCCACTCCCTCGCGACCAACCTGAGATCGCTCGGCGTGGACATCAAGGTCGCACAGGAGTTGATGCGGCATTCCAGCTGTCGCACGACGCTTGACGTTTACACCCGCGCGGTCGACCAGCAAAAGCGCGAAGCGAGCCTGAAAGTCGTTGAATTGATGCTGCCGTTGGAAATGCAAAAACTTCCGCACCCTTCCGCACCCTCGGGAAACGGGACCCCGCCTCGTAGGTGTCGGCAAATATCTGTTAATAAAGGGGTTATTTGGTGGACCTGATCGGGATCGAACCGATGACCTCTTCCATGCCATATTTGCCCACAAAATGCCC
>Ga0187855_10002198_pt1 | contig 14863 bp, 9 predicted proteins | sample June2016WEW_8_10_2_FD_132969 | JGI IMG/M metagenome (GOLD analysis project Ga0187855, IMG submission 132969) | Peatland microbial communities from SPRUCE experiment site at the Marcell Experimental Forest, Minnesota, USA - June2016WEW_8_10 | ecosystem: Environmental > Terrestrial > Soil >...
ACTTGCGCCTTGCGCCGACCGGAGCACAATTGCGGCGGAATTGTCCTGCCTATGTCCCAATTTTGTCAAGAACAAAGCCGTCCTAGCAGTACTACCGGAATCACTCGATCGCCATTCCCCGCGAGCGCTTGCCCGCGCCAACTCGACCCCATCGACTAACCGCGCTGCACTTCGGATGCCGCATCCGCTGAAATTGCAGCAGTTCGCGACCTTGTCCTTGGAAAGCCTTGGAAATAAACGGGATCACGAACTTTTCGCACGCATCGCTCGCGCCAACCAGTGTCCTCCGCCGTCTCCAAAAATCTATCCTTTGCGATAGCGTAAGTATCCAGTCGGATAGCATTCAGCATTGATCGAATCCCAACCGGATGCTGCTATACTTGGAGGGTTATGCTGTCCATCAATAATATCTCCATGCGTTTCGGCCCCCGGGTCCTCTTCGAGGACGTCACCACCACCTTCATGGCGGGTCGCCGCTACGCCATCACCGGCCCCAACGGCGCCGGCAAATCCACCCTGATGAAGATCCTGACCGGCGAGCTCGAGCCCACTAAAGGCTCCGTCACCCGCCCCAAGAAACTGGGCATCCTGCGCCAGGATCAGTTCGCCTTCGACGAATTCCGCATCATCGACGCGGTCATCATGGGCAACACCTCGCTCTGGAAAGCCCTGCAAGAGCGCGACATCCTCTACGCCAAGCCTCACGAAGACCTCACCGACGCCGACGGGATGCGCCTCGGCGAACTCGAAGGCATCGTAGGTGAAGAAGGCGGCTACACCGCCGAGTCCGACGCCGGCGCCCTTCTCGACGGCCTGGGCATCGAAATCGATCTCCACGAGCGCAAAATGAGCGAGCTCCAGGGCGGCCAGAAAGTCCGCGTCCTCCTGGCCCAGGCCCTCTTCGGCAACCCCACCGCGCTCTTACTCGACGAACCGACAAACAACCTCGACCTCGACTCGGTTCACTGGCTCCAGAAATATCTCACCGACTACGAAGGCGTCCTGATCGTAATCTCCCACGACCGCCATTTCCTGAACTCGGTCTGCACCCACACCGCCGACATCGACTACGAAACCGTCATCATGTACGTCGGCGGCTACGACGAAATGGTCGTCGCCAAAACGCAAATCCGCGCCCGCATCGAGTCCGAAAACGCCCAACGCGAAAAGAAAATCGCCCAGCTCAACGACTTCATCGCCCGCTTCTCCGCGGGCACGCGCTCCGCGCAGGCGACTTCGCGCAAAAAAGAAGTCGAGCGCCTGGCCACCAGCGAACTAGCCCGTTCCAACATTCAGCGCCCCTATATAAAATTCGACATGAAGCGCAATTCCGGCCGCCACCCGCTGGAAATCAAAAGCGTGGAAAAATCCTACGACACCCTGAAAGTGATCCCGCGTTTCAGCGCCAGCGTAACCCGCGGCGAAAAAATCGCCTTGATGGGCCGCAACGGCACAGGCAAGACCACGCTGCTGAAATCCTTAATCCGCAACGCCACCGGTTTTATCGACGACGACGACAAGCAATTTCCCATCAACGGCGGCACCGTCGTCTGGGGCCACGAAGTTACCGTCGGCTACTTTGCGCAAGACCATACCGACTCGTTCACGAAAGACAACACCACCGCCATCGACTGGCTCTGGCAATTCGATCCCAGCGCTAACCAGCAGGAACTCCGCGGCCTGATGGGCCAAATGCTTTTCAGCGGCGACGACGCGCTCAAAACCACCCGCGCTCTCTCCGGCGGCGAGACCGCCCGCCTGATCTTCTGCCGCCTCATGCTTCAGAAGCCCAATTTCCTGGTGCTCGACGAGCCCACCAATCATCTCGATCTCGAATCCATCAACGCCCTCAACATTTCCTTACAGCGCTATGACGGCACCGTCCTCCTCGTAACCCACGACCACGATGTCATCGACGAAGTAGCCACCCGCATCTGGCACTTCCACAATGGCAAAGTCGACGATTTCAAAGGCCCCTACGAAGAATTCGTCGCCTACGCCCAGGAAAAAGCATCGTAATCGGGCAGTGTTCTATTCAAGCCTAGCGCCTAACTAGCGCGGTTACCGCACACGCGACCTGCCAGCGCTGCTACTGTTTAAGGATCAGCGGAGGCCCGCTGACTCGCTTCTCTTTGAGGTGGAAACTTACCTCGACATGATCCGCGATCTTGATGAACGGAATGCCGCTGTTCATACCGTAGTCTTTGCGGTCGAACTTCATTGTTCCTCTAACCTCGCCTGAGCCCGTCCCCTTGCCGGAAACCCTTAGCGCCAGCTTCTCGGGGTTTGACACTCCGCGTATCGTGAAGTCACCGTCCACCTCAAAGGTGTCTGGACCTGTTTGCACAATCTTGTTTGACAGAAACGTGATCAACGGATTCTGCTTAACGTCAAAAAAATCTTTGCTCTTCAGCTTGTTGTTTTTCATGCCGCTTCCGGTATCAACGCTGTCGGCCTGAATTCTGACGTTCAGAATGCCTGTGGTGGCATCAGGGGACGTAAATGCTAAGGTGGCATCCCATTTGTCGAATTTACCGGATATCGCCACCGAAGCCTTCACATAGAACTTAATCGTGCTTTCTTCTGGCGAAACCACAAAAACGGGTACCTGTGCTTGGCCTGGTGACGAGAGCGCTGACGCTAAGAGGCAAAGGACAGCTAGTCGCATGTGGCGGAGTCTCCGTTTTTCGCGCCTCTTTGTCAATTTTGACTCAGGCGACAAGCAAGGCCCGATCAGCCGCTCATCGTTAACAAACTCTCGAAATCTCTTCAATCTGCGGAACTAACCTCCACGAGTCTCTCAACGTGGCCACTGAAACAAACTCACTCTCCCGTTCGTAACTCACAGAAGTTCCGCCCACGCGTCCAAGTCCATGTTAAATTGCCGGGCACGTCACACGACGCAGGCGTTCAGGAGGACCATCCCTTGGCAGTAACCATCTCCGGCTTATCGAAGACCTATCCCAACGGCGTCCAGGCGCTGAAGAATCTCACCCTCACGGTCGGCAACAATATGTTCGGCCTCCTCGGCCCCAACGGCGCCGGCAAGAGCACCCTCATGCGTACCGTCGCCACCCTCCAGGATCCCGACTCCGGCACCGTTCATCTCGACGGTCTCGACGTGGTGGCCAACAAGAACGAAGTGCGCAAGGTCCTCGGCTACCTCCCGCAGGAATTCGGCGTTTATCCCAAGATATCCGCCACGGACATGCTCCACCATTTGGCGCTGATGAAGGGCATCACCTCCAAAGGCGAGCGCAAGGAAATGGTTGACGCTCTCCTGCAGCAGACCAACCTCTGGTCTGTGCGCAAAAAAGCCCTTAGCACTTACTCCGGCGGCATGAAGCAGCGTTTCGGCATTGCCCAGGCTCTGCTCGGGAATCCCCGCCTCATCATCGTGGACGAGCCCACCGCCGGCCTGGATCCTGCCGAACGCAATCGCTTCCTCAATCTCCTCAGCTCCATCGGCCGCGACGTCACCGTCATCCTCTCCACCCACATCGTCGACGACGTTCGCGAGCTTTGCCCCCGCATGGCCATCATCGGCGCCGGAGAGCTTCTCGTCGAAGGCGCACCGGCCGACGCCCTCGCCGCTCTTCACGGCAAAATTTGGAGCAAAATCGTCTCCACCGACGACGAGCTCCGAGCCATGGAATCCCAGATGCGCGTCGTCTCCACCCATCTGATCGGCGGCAAACACGAAGTCCGCGTCTTCGCCGACTCTAGCCCCGGCGCCGGATTCCAGCCGGTCGACTCCGATCTCGAGGACGTCTATTTCCTGAATCTCTCCCGGCAATCCACCGGTACAGCCCCGGCCCAGGCATGACCATGTTCTGGGAATTTCTCACCTTCGAGCTGAAATTTCGCTTCAAGAGCATTTCCACTTACATCTATTTCTTCGCCTGGCTGGCGTTCAACTTTCTCAATGTTGCTTCCGAAAGCTTCGGCCCCATCGGCAACGCCAACGGCAAAATTCTCCTCAACGGCCCCTACGCCAACGCCGTCTACAACACCGGCGTTTCTCTCTTCGGGTTGATTGTCATCGCCGCCATCTTCGGTACGTCGATCCTGCGCGACTTCCAGCGTGACACCTACCAGATCCTTTTCACCAAGCCGATCTCCAAATTCGCCTATCTCGGCGGACGTTGGGCCGGCTCCCTGGTCACCACCATCTTCGCGTTCTCCGGATCGGTCTTCGGCGAATTCCTGGGAACGCTCGCTCCCTGGGCCGACCACTCCCGCATCGGCCCCAATCACCTCTGGTGGTACGTGCAGCCATTTCTTTCCATCACAGTAGTGCAAATATTTTTCCTCGGCTCGTTGTTCTTCGCCGTCGCTGCCTTGACCCGCAAGATCTTCGTTGTCTACGTCCAGGGCGCCGCAGTCTTCATGATCTACGTCATCGGCATCACGGTTTTCGGCGCCACTCGCTCGCTCGAACGCTTCTGGTCTGGCATCTTCGACCCCGTCGCCTTCCTCCTTTTGGACGACATCACCCGTTACTGGACGGTGGTCGAACGAAACACGCTCCTCCTCAGTTGGTCTCCGCACGTCGCATCCGGCGTTTTCCTGATCAATCGCTTGCTATGGATCGGCGTCGGCTTCCTCTCATTGGCGGTCGTATGGCTCCGGTTCCCCATGTCCGTCGAGACTCTCGCCGCCAAGTCGCAAGGCCGCCGAGCCGCCAAGGCCAAGCAACAGGAAGAACTCGAACTCAGCCCGGTTCGTTCCCTCGTCTCGGCCCGGCTGCCGTCCGTTCATCAGGTTTTTTCGCCATCAACCACCTGGAAACAATTCCTGTCCCTCTCGCGCCTGCGCACCAGCATCGTCCTGCGCGAGATTCCGTTCTGGGCCATCGCCGGAATCATGGCCGTCTTCGCGATCAACAACGGATATTTCGCGGGTCGCGTCGGCGGCCTGGACGTCTGGCCGGTCACCTACTTGATGGTTCAAGCCGTCGAAGGCGGCGCTTCGCTCTTCTTCTTCATTGTTGCTGCGCTCTACGCCGCGGAACTCCTCTGGCGCGAGCGCGACGTCCATTTCGAGGGCATCCACGACGCGCTTCCTATGGGCGAAGGCATCGACTGGCTCTCCAAGCTCGTCGCCATTGGCGCCGTGGAGTTCATCCTCCTCACCGTCACGATGCTCTGCGGCGTCCTCATGCAAACGATCCTGGGTTATTACCACTACGAGTTTTTTCAATATTTCAAGGAGCTGTACCTCATCGTCTTCCCGCAGGTCATCGCCTTGGCGATGTTTGCCATGTTTATTCAGACCCTCGTCCCCAACAAGTTTCTGGGCCACGGCATCGTCATCGGCCTGGTCGTGCTCGTCCCGATCCTCTCGGCCTTCGGCTGGGAAAACACTCTGTACCTGTATGGCGCCACGCCGCCGTACACCTACAGCGATATGAATGGCTACGGCCACTTCGCTCCGTCGCTGTTTTGGTCGATTGTCTACTGGTTCGCGATTTCCGCATTTCTTGGTGTCGTGTCGATGTTGTTGGCTCGCCGCGGCGCCGACGACTCCTTGGCCGCGCGCGCGCGTCTCGCTCGCTACCGCCTGCCTGGCCTGACTGCTGCCGCAGCCTTCTTTGCGGTGCTCGCCGTCGGCAGCGGCGGGTATTACTACTACAACGCGCACATCCTCAACGAATACCGCAACGCCAAAATGCGTCGTGGTATGCAAGCCGACTACGAGCGCGATTTCAAGAAATACGAAAAACTCGCTCAACCAAAAGTCACCACCGTCGATGCCAAAGTCGACATCGATCCAGCGCGCCGTTCCTTCTCCGGCTCGGGCACGTACACCCTGCAAAACAAAACCTCGCAACCCATTTCCGACATTCACATCTCCGACCAGTTCGAATCGCTTTCCTCACTCACCTTCGACCGCCCGTTTCGTCTCGTCAGTTCCAGCGCGCATCGTGTCTACCTGATCTATTCGCTCGACCAGCCGCTTGCCCCGGGCGACACCGTCCACATGTCCTTCAACGTCGGCCACGTCACCCGCGGTTTTCGCGACGGCAACGAGCCGCCCGAGTTCGCCTACAACGGCACCTTCTTCGATTCCAGCTATTTCCCGTACATCGGCTACAACCGCGATCTCGAGCTCGACGATCCTCGCCGCCGCAAGGAAGAGCGTCTCGGCCCGCTCGTCGAAATGGTTCCTCGCGGCGACCCCATCCAATCTCTGAACAATATTTTTCCCAGGGAATCGGACTGGACCACCTACCACACCGTCGTCAGCACCTCCGCCGATCAAACCGCCATTGCCCCCGGCTATCTCAAACGCACCTGGCTGGAAGGGAATCGCCGCTACTTCGAATACGACATGGGCGGCACGCACATCCTCGACTTCTTCGCCTATCTGTCCGGGGGTTACTCCGTCAAACGCGAGCAATACAAGGGTGTCAATCTCGAGGTCTACTACATCCCTGGCCACGAATATAATCTCGACGACATGCTCGCCTCCTCGAAGGCCGGCCTCGACTACTACCAGTCCAACTTCAGTCCATTCCAGTTCACGCAATTTCGCATCATGGAGTTTCCCCGCTATCGCACCTTCGCCCAGTCTTTCGCCAACACCATTCCGTATTCCGAGGGCATCGGCTTCATCACCCGCATCCGCAAGAAAGATGACATCGATTTCACTTATTTCGTCACCGCTCACGAGCTAGCCCATCAATGGTGGGCCCACCAGCTCATCGGCGCCGACGTCCAGGGCTCCAACATGATGTCCGAGACCCTCGCCGAATATTCCGCCCTCATGGTCATGGAGAAAAAATACGGCCGCGACTACATGCGCAAATTCCTGCGCCACGAACTCGACCGCTATCTCCGCGGCCGCGCCGGCGAAGTTCGCCACGAGCAGCCGCTAGCCCTGGTTCAGCGCGAAGCCTACGTCTGGTACCAGAAGGGCGGCCAGATCATGTACACGCTCGCCGACTACATCGGCGAGGACAAGGTAAACGCCGCCCTGCGCCAATTCCTGATGCAATACCGCTACGCCAACGCCACCGATTCGCAGGCGGTTCCATACCCCGACACGCGCGAACTGGTCGACGCCCTCCGCGCGCAAACTCCGCCCGACCTCCAATATCTGATCACCGACGGCTTCGACAACATCGTCCTCTACGACAACAAAGCCGAAACCGCCACCGTCACCCAAATCGCCGGAAACAAATACAAAGTCACCCTGACCGCCCAGGCCCGCAAAGTAAAGTCCGACGGCAGCGGCAACGAAACCCCCATGCCGCTAAACGACTACATCGAGATCGGCGTCTTCAAAGGCCCCAAAGGCGAAGAGCAGCCCCTCTACCTGAAAAAAGAAAAAATCACCAAGGAAAAAAACACCTTCGAAATCACGGTAGATGAAAAACCCACCCGCGCCGGCATCGACCCCTACAACAAGCTCGTCGACCGCATAGCCGACGACAACATGATCCCCGTCACCCAGCAATAACCGCGGGAGCACCGTCGTTTCCGGGCTCTCCGTTCCGAAGGGAGGGCACGGCTTCAGCCGTGCCATAAATGCCATCGAACGATTCCGGCTTTAGCCACTGAGCCTGGTTTGCCGGGGTATTACACCCTTCGGGTTTCAAGGGTGCGGGTTTAGAGTCAACAAGATCCGAACGCAGCCGGCGGGCGCCTCTGTAAGTTTTTTCCTCTTCAAAAGAAGAGGCAGCTTCGACGTAGCTATTCCCCCCACAATCGTCCGCAACATCGTGTACCATTTCCCGCTATCCCGATCGCCCAGAGGAAATCTCGTGAGAAAACTTCCCAGCTTCGCCCTAGCCCTGCTCTTCGCCGTCGCACTTCCCGCGCAAACAAAGCACACTCCCTCGCTCGACGAATCCCTTCAACTCAAAACCATCGCAGGACCCCGCATCTCTCCGGACGGGCGCTTCATCGCCTATCGCCTCCGCGAAACCGACTGGAAAGAAAATGCCTACGTCCGTCAGATTTGGCTGATCAACGTAGCCACCGGAGAAAATTTCCAGCTAACCCGCGGCAAAAAATCCGTAGACTCCCTCGAATGGTCCCCCGACGGCCGCTGGCTTGCCTTCCTGACTGAGCGTGAATCGACCGCCATCACCCCGCCCGATAAAGAAGAAAAAAAGGAAGAAGCCAAAGACGAAAAGAAAGAAGAGAAAAAGGACGAAAAGAAAGACGCCGCCAAGCCCGGCAAACCCGCAGCTCACCAGCTCTGGCTCATCTCACCGGACGGTGGCGAAGCCTGGCAGCTCACCGAGCACGAAACCGACATCAACTCATTCCACTGGTCCAAGGACTCCAAACAAATCGCCTTCACCGCGGCGATCCCCGAACCCAAGCCTGACAAAGATCGCAAAGAAAAATACAGCGACTACGAAGTCTACGAGCAGGATTTTCAGCAAAACCAACTCTGGGCAGTTGATGTCGCCGCCGCTCAATCCAATTTCTTACCTGCTAAAGCCCGCCAGATCACCCGCGACCGCGCTCTCAACGTCGCCGACTTCTCCTGGTCGCCCGACTCCACCCGCATCGCCTTCGGCGCCACTCCGAATCCCTTGCTCCCATCCAGAGGCCAGGAAGACATCTATCTCGCCGACTTGTCGCACGACAACGCCATCCACAAAATCGTAGCCCTGCAAGGTCCCGACGGCGATCCCATCTTCTCCCCCGACGGCAAGCAACTCGCTTTCTCGACCTCTCTCGCCGCCCCTTACTACTACTACGCCAACGGGCACATCGCCGTAGTTGATCTCGACAAAGTCCTGGCCAAGCCCGCCACACAACCCGCCGACGTCCAGGATCTAACGGCCAAATTCGACGAAGACCCCAATCTCCTCGACTGGGGTCCTTCAGGCATTTATTTCGCAGCGCTGCAAAAAACCTATTCTCACCTTTTCCGCCTGGACCCCAAAACTCGCGAAATCACCCGCATCAGCAACCCCGACACCTATAACATCAACGACGGCAACTTCACCAAAGACTTCACCGCCATCGCCTTTTCCGCCGAAGACGCCACCCACATGTCCGAAATCTACGTCTCGCCTTCCGACAAATTCTCCCCGCGCAAACTCACCGACATGACCGCTCAAGTCAAAGACTGGACCCTCGGCACGGAAGAAGTAGTCACCTGGAAAAGCACCGACGGCGCTCCGATCGAGGGCATCCTTCGCAAGCCCGCCGACTACGATCCCTCGAAAAAATACCCGCTGCTAGTAATGATCCACGGCGGCCCCACAGGCGTCTCGCAACCCACTCTTTCCCCCGGAGACACCTATTACCCGATCCAGATCTTCCTCGCCAAAGGCGCCCTCGTCCTGCAACCAAACTATCGCGGTAGCGCCGGCTACGGCGCCGCCTTCCGCGCCCTCAACGTTCGAAATCTAGGCGTAGGCGACATGTGGGACGTCATGAGCGGCGTCGACTCCCTCATCGCCCGCGGCATCGTCGATCCCAACAAACTCGGCTCCATGGGCTGGTCCGAAGGCGGCTATATCTCCGCCTTCCTCACCACCCACACCGACCGCTTCAAAGCCATCTCCGTAGGCGCCGGCATCTCCGATTGGATGACCTACTACGTCAACACTGACATCACGCCCTTCACCATTCAATATCTCCACGCCAACCCGTGGGACGACCCCGCCATCTACGCCAAAACTTCCCCGATCACCACCATCAAGCAAGCCAAGACTCCCACGCTGATCCAGCACGGCAGCGCCGACAAACGTGTCCCCCCACCCAACGGTTTCGAACTCTACCGCGGCCTCCAGGACCAGCACGTCCCCTCCCGCCTGATCCTCTACACCGGCTTCGGACATCCCATCACCAAACCCAAATCCAACCGCGCCGTAATGCAAGCCAACCTCGACTGGTTCGCCCACTACCTCTGGAACGAGCCCTACCCGAAAGATTCCGCCATCCTGGGCACCAGCGAACTGGACGCCGCGCCCACACCCGCACCGCCCGCCGCTCACTAGACCCGACTCCCAAGCAAGGCTCGCGGACGGACGGGTGGCCCATCCTTGTGGTTCTTACAAGGGTGGGCTCTTTCCGTACTCCTCCGCTTGGTTTGCTCGTATTCCTCCTCCGCTTGCTCCGCAGCAACCGCGAACCCTTGACTCTTAGCCCCACCCAGACTATACGTAGTTCTGAACAACCATCGCCGCAACCCCGCAGCCGGCGCCGTTCAGCCCATGAACAAACGCCTCATCGTCCTGCCCCTTGCCGTCTTCGCAGCCATCGTTCTCGCGCCCTCGGCTCAAGCCCAAAGACACGGGTTTACCTTCGCTCACGCAAGTCCGTCGCGAATGCTCATGGCGCGCGGGACCACCAGGGCGAACTTCGTCCGCGCGCGCCGTCCCCGCCGGTTTAACTCCGGTTCGGCCTTTGGATCGCCCTTCTATTCGGATTACGATTTCGACTCCGGGATAACGGAAGAGCCTCCGGCCCCGAACCTACAGGCCGCCCCCTCATCCTACCCAGCCTCGGCGCCAGCCCCGGCCGAGTCGGTGGTACTCGAACTACGAGGCGATCATTGGGTGCGCCTCACAAATTTCGGTCAATCGCAGACGGGCCAATCCATCCAGCCGGACTCCGGCCGGCCGTCCAATCTCACGTCCGCCACCTCTCGCCAGGTTCAGCCCTCCGAGCCTCCGCGCGAGCTTCCCACCGCCGTGCTCGTCTTCCGCGACGGCCACCAGGAAGAAATTGGGAAATACGTCATCAAGGACGCCGCTATCTACACCGCCGCCGACTATTGGAGCACCGGCTCCTGGACCCGCAAGGTCCAAATCGCCGCCCTCGACGTCCCCGCAACCCTGAAACTCAATCGCGAACGAGGCGCAAACTTCACTCTCCCCTCCGGTCCCCACGAAGTAATGATCCGCCCATAAATCTCGAATCTGCCCCGCCGCACCCGCGTGTCATTTTGATCCGTTTCATCCCGGATGCTTTTGCGGGACCGAGCAAAGCAGGCCCACGGTTCGCTCGGCGCGAACGGTCGGCCTGCGCAGAGAGAACCGCCGCCCCATCGCGCCACTTTTGCGCGATGAATCTGCTTTCCCTTTGCTCGTCTTTGTAGAGGCGAGTTTAGCTCGCCATCCTTCCCCGCGTCCGAGCGCTCGGAATGCCGGGTGCCGCACCCTTCGGGTTTAAGGGTGCGGGTTTTGTGTTACGTCATCACACCCGTATGATTGCGAACCAGGATGGCTCCGTCTACTCCACGAGATGTTCGGCCGCATACGCAGTCTACCGGGAGGACCAATGGCGGGTGCCCCAGGTTTGCATTTTGAACCTGGGTCTTGGGTGCTCCGATCTAGCTTGATCCGGTGCCCATCTCAGTACGCACTTGCGGACGCGGAGCGTAATCCGCGTTGTCAGGCGTCTCTTATCGCGGAAAGATATTAAGAGGAATGCTCAGATGTGGATGCCCCCGCCGGCGGCAAGCCAGATAAAGATAAGCAGCATGAATATCAGCCAAACGACCAGTGGGCAACATATTCCGGCGCGAAAGGCGAATCGCAGTCCACCCATCCCCGTTACTTCGTGCGCCATTTTCCTGAATGTGACGACGCTGCTTAACCCGAGCACCGCCGAACAGATACCAAAGGACCAAAAGAGCAACAACCCCTCCGTGGCAAGCTGTGGGTCGGGTTGATGCATCATCTCGGCAAATGGCGGCACAATGGGACCGAAGATTATCAATGCTAAAGATAGGTTGAATGACCGGCCGAGTGGCCAGAACAGCGCATTCGACGCGACCCCGAACAGCGCAATGAAAGCTGTTGCCGCGCCCAGACCAAGCGCAAATGCCAGTGCTTTCTTCCCACTACGGAACAAAAAATAGAGCAGTACAAGACCGAGCAAGCTCCGAAGACCAAAGGTGAATAGAAACCCGACTAGGGGGTTCAGTGGGTCAAAATGAGCCGCAGCCACATATTCTCCGACCAAAGAAATCGTGTAAATCAAGGCAAAGCACCGGGCCGTCCATAGCCACCGAGAACTAACCACACTGATCGCCTCGCTCTCGGCGGGGAGTACGCTGTCGAACATGGGTGCCTCCCATTTGAAGAAGAGTGACAATCGAACCGCGCAGACGCGCACTCAACCGACATTTCGTTTTTGACTTGGAAAACGCCAAGCATTGTACGCCCGAATCGCCTGCTCTGACGTTGTTTGGAAGGGCGGGGATAGACGGAACGATATGCCTCCAGCGCGCGGCAACAAAAGAAAACGCCGGGTGCCCCAGGTTCGCATTTTGAACCTGGGTCTTGGGTGCTCGGCTCTAGCTTTGACTTCGACGCCTCAAAAACAAAAAGGGCGGATGGCCGGCCCAATTTCGGCAGATATGTTTCTGGGGTGCCGCACCCTTGCGCTTTTCAAGGGTGCGGGTTTTGACTTTTCCCGTTTCTCGATTTCCCTCGCCGCAATTGTTCTTCGAGAAAAACAAAAAGGCCGGATGGAGCATGCGGCCTTTCCAATCAACTTCACAATTGGTTGCGGGGGTAGATTTGAACTGACGATCCCGCGACTGCGGGACTATGAGCTTCACAGAAAAGCAGGGCAAAAATCCACTAAATGCCTGCTGTGGCGTCGCTTAGCGCAAGACTCGCACCTCCAATTTCTCCTGTGAATTGTCCCGAAGTTGTACCGGACCCTACCTGGTCTCAGTGCGGTCACCCGTCTTATGTTCCTCGATCTGGAACCGTAGAAATTTATGCACCGCTTCCTTAGCGTCTGCATCCTTCGTGACAATCACAACACGTCCGCCTTGGGCAGTTTCCTCGTAAGAATAGCTAATCTTCGATTGGAGTTTTTTCATGTCGGGGACACCGGGCGGCACGGTGTCGTGAACGAACATCGGGATGTCGAAGTCCCCTGCTTGAAAAGCAGTGGCGATGTGGCGCAGATGCACGCGAATCATATCTTTGTTCGCCGAATCATCGGATCTATTCGCCTCGACCTGAATTACTCCGCCATCTGGACGAAGCAGAAAGTGATGGGTTGTTTCGGTCTGAGAGAAACCCATAGCGTGCTCCCCACGGCTCTCCAAAGACTGGTCTTTCACGTGTTGCTCATGCATCGGACAGTCCATCTTTTTCGGTTCGGGGTTTTGCAGCAACATTGCCAGTATTATGAGAATCATTTTCACTCCCCTGAGAAGGCTTCAAGAAGGTGCGCTTGCACATTCTTTCCTTTAGTTCTGAGCAATTTATCCCACGAGAGTAGAGTCCGTTTTAGTTCTACGCGCTTCGCTTTTAAATCTCGAATCGCTTTTTCGACGGCTGCCAGCTTTTCATCGCCCAACTGTCGGACCCGCTCACATGGTCGACCGCCGCGCTCACGCTCTCGAAAAATCGCCGACAGCTCTTTGACAGTGAATCCCAACGAGAGTGAGTGTTGAATGATCTTCACCCTTCGCAATGCGTTCCGAGGAAAGAGCCGATACCCGGCTGCGGTGCGTGGGGCAAGAGGCAATAACCCATTGCGCTCGTAGTACCGCACCGTGTCGGGGCTGACTCCACTGAGCTTCGCCAGTTCCGTAGGATGAAGGGTTTCATTCACGAGCCTATCCTCCGCCTTTGAACTGTTCCAAGGTCAAGTGAAATGTTAGACGTGGAATGGTAAGAAGGGAATTGCCCTACGTACATAAGTGTAAAAAGGGAATTTGGCGGGTGCCCTCCCCAATCTCAGCAGATCTGTTTCTGGGTGCCGTACCGTCGCGCTCTTGAAGGGTGCGGGTTTTGACCTTTCCCGTTTCTCGATTTTCCTCGCTCCAATTTTTCTTCAAGAAAAACAAAAAGGCTGGATGGAGCATCCGGCCTCTCCAATCAACATCTCAAATGGTTGCGGGGGTCAGATTTGAACTGACGACCTTCGGGTTATGAGCTAGTACAAAATACGCATGGCCCGCTGATTCTGCGCGATTTAGCTGGCAATCAGCCAATCTTACTTCTTTCCCAAATCTTTCCCACGAGAAGGGCTTGTCCCCGGCAAATGCCGTTGAGTGCGGAGACGTGCGCACATGGGAGACTCTACCCGCAGAAAAGTTGCGGCTCAGGGGTGACCCAGACTGCGTCGAAAGCGCTCTTTTCAACCGTCCCGTCTTGAAAATGGAGTTCATACACGCCGCTGACACCCTTGGCGCTGACCGTATTTATGTGAAGGGACCCCGCAATCGCGTACGCACATTTCCCATGCGGAGTGCAGCGTGAGGCCCATGCGTTGTCTTCGCGTGCCCCAACCGCATAGTCCGTTGGGGCGGAACGAGGCAAGTTCTCGTAGATTGAAATCGCCACAAACGGCTCTTCGTACTTCCCAGAGTGGACTTGTTTTGACGTGAAGTGGAACGTCAGGGCAGGGCCGTCCGCCGGCCCGCAGTCCGGCTGAACGTAGGCAAAAGGCCCATACTTTTGCCCACAGCTTGCGGAAGCGCCAAGGACGACAAGAGCAAAAAGAAAGGGTGGTGCCAAGTTTTTTAGATGGAATCCCACAAATTCGATTCCTTTCCGCCACACAGCAGAGCGGCAAGCTGGAGAGGACAATCTAGCTAGCACGAAATTGGAACGATCGGAATGGATTTTCTTGCACAGGAGTTTTCTTGTTTCCGATTTCGACCAGACGCCGTCAGGGCGCTTCCCGTTTCTTTCGAACGTATCTTCATAAGTCTTTCCCAAAAAAAAAGGCTTCCGGTGGAGATCCGAAAGCCCTTGCTGCATAACAACTTAATTGGTTGCGGGGGCCTGCAACTGACGTGACCGGCTTGAATTAGTCCAGCGGGAGTGAGAGAAATCACTCGCAAGGAGAGCTGGACATGCCGATGAAGAAACACAAGCCGGAGCAAATCGTGGCGCTGCTGCGGCAGATTGAAG
>Ga0187855_10002199_pt1 | contig 14862 bp, 10 predicted proteins | sample June2016WEW_8_10_2_FD_132969 | JGI IMG/M metagenome (GOLD analysis project Ga0187855, IMG submission 132969) | Peatland microbial communities from SPRUCE experiment site at the Marcell Experimental Forest, Minnesota, USA - June2016WEW_8_10 | ecosystem: Environmental > Terrestrial > Soil >...
ATTCAAAGGCTCTGGCTCGAGTGTGACGACAGATGCCGGTGCCCTTGTTTCTGGAATTTCGTGCGATTCCATTTTTAGAACCGATCCAATCCCTGGCAGCGACGCTGCTCCTGTCGTCGCCTCATTGTGCGGGAGAGGCGTGGGCTTCGGCACAATGGCCAAGGCGGATGCATGCCCTCCTTCGCGAGGCCCAAGGGTGAGTTGCACTGCGATTTGCACGCGCTGTTCATGCCCAGCCATGACTTCGATACCGCTCACGGAACCGTGGCCCAGGCGTGGACTCAGCGCTACGAGTGTGTAGTCGCCTGGCTCGATTCCCTTGAAGCGATATACGCCGCCTTTGGTCGTTGTGGTACTCGATTCGGCGCCGGTGACCTGGTTGCGTAGAGTCAGAGATGCGCCTTCGAGTGGTTTGGAATAAAGATCGGTCAGCTTGCCAGTGAGTGAGCGTGAAGACGATTGAGGAAGCACAGCGGTGCTCACGCCCCACGCGATCCAAGCGATCTGCAGCGCGGCTCGCGCCAGCGGCTTCGTCCAACTGCATTCTGCCATTGAGGACCGGCTTGCAGCAGAATCGTGAGGTTAGGTGCCTTTTATGCGGCCTGCTCTTGTTGCGGGTCCGATCTAAGTAAATTAGGGAGCGCGTTAAAAGGTGTAATTTTTAAGTCGTCGCGATCCGGTTTGCTCTATGAATAAGATCAACTGGGAGTCTAGGGCATTCGATGGAAGTACAGGTGCCCTTAATCACAGCACATTGTGTTCCTGCTTCCTAATTCGGGAAACCTCAAAGACGCATCGGGAATAGTGCGTTCCGGGCGAGTTGATAAACTAGAAGGACGTCCTTTAGGCTTCGGAATCATCCGTGAGGCCACACCAAGAGAAAGACGGATTCTGGGATTCCGGTTGATCCATGTTTATCGATGAAGCAAAGATCCGCGTGAAGGCGGGCGACGGGGGCAACGGCTGCATGGCCTTTCGTCGAGAGAAATTCGTGCCCCGTGGAGGCCCATCCGGCGGTGACGGCGGGCGCGGAGGCGACGTGATTATGGAAGCCTCGCAGCGCCACAACACGCTGATTCATTTCCGCTATAACCCCGAGCACAAAGCGCAACGCGGCGAACACGGCATGGGCTCGAATTGCACCGGACTGGACGGCAAGTCGACGGTGTTGCAGGTGCCTGTCGGCACGGCGGTTTATGACCAGGAGACCGGCGAGCTGGTGCACGATTTTCAAGAGCCCGACGAACGCATCATCGTGGCCAAGGGCGGGCGTGGCGGACGCGGCAATCAGCATTTTGCCACCAGCACCCACCAGGCTCCGCGGGAACACGAACTGGGGCGGGCGGGCGAGGAGCGCGCTTTCCGATTGGAGTTAAAGCTGCTTGCCGACGTGGGCCTGGTTGGCTATCCCAATGCGGGAAAATCCACGCTGATCTCGCGCATCTCTGCTGCCAAGCCGAAGATCGCCGACTATCCTTTCACGACTCTCGAACCCAATCTTGGTGTAGTGACTGTAGGGGAAGAGCCACACCAGGAATCGTTTGTGGTGGCCGATATGCCGGGCCTGATTGAAGGCGCGCACCTTGGCCAGGGATTAGGCACGCAGTTTCTTCGCCACATCGAGCGCACGCGCCTGCTGGTTCATTTGGTGGATGTGTCAGATGCTTCGGGCCCTCCCGATCCGGTAGAGGACTTCAAGGCGATCAACAAGGAGCTGGCGAGCTTTGGCCACGGGCTCGAGGAAAAGCCGATGATCGTTGCCGCGACTAAGATCGATGCGGCTAATCCGGAAAAGCTCAAAAAGCTGGCCGCTCACGCGAAGCGGCGGAAGCTGGAGTTTCACGCGATCTCTGCTGTGACTGGTCAGGGGATCGAGGAATTGAAATGGGCGCTGGCGAGACGGCTCAGGCCGGTCAGCGAAGCCAGCCAATCGACGGTCTAAACCATCGCCCGTTCTTTCACCGTCAGGTACTGATTCAGGACAGACGAAGTGAGCGCTTCCGGATTCAGATCGAGCGTGAGCGCACCCTGTTCGTGCAGGCGAGCTAATAGTAGCTCACGCCGGCCCGCCATCTCTTGAGCAGCTGCGGCGCGAAACATCTGCTCTACATTCTTTGGCCGGGCGCGGGCAATGATGTCTACCTCGGGCTGCGCCATGGCAACAAATAAGAGAACATGGCGGCGGAGAAGCTGAATTGCGCCATCGATCACTTCGGGGCGCATGGCTGATTCGGCCAAGTCGGTAATCCAGAGGATGAGGGAACGGCGGGGTTGCAGACGATTCAGTGTGGCGGTTGCGCGCAGATGATCTGCTTCACTTGATTCCGCGCGGACCTGCGCGAGCGATTCGATGATCTGGCGGAGATGAGCTGCGCCGCGTCCCGGCAGCAGGCGTTGTTGTATTCCCTGCCCATAGGCAAGCAGACCGACACGATCGCCTGAATAAAGCGCCAACTGGGCAAGCGAGACGGCTGTTGTGCAGGCGAAATCAAGTTTTGAATGAACGCGCGTACCGGGTTCCGCAACGGGCAGCACCGCTTTACCTTTCGCTAACGCGGCGACACGCGAGCGCATCAACCTGCCGCAGTCGAGCACGATCCACACTGGCTGGCTGCGCTCGGTTTGGTACTGACGCGTGATCGGGGTGCCGCGCCGCGCCGTCGCGGTCCAGCAGATGTCACGCAGGTCATCGCCCTCGCGATATTCGCGCAAGCTTTCGAAGTCGCGGCCTAGTCCGCGCTGACGAGCCTGGCGTAGTTGCAAATCGATTTGGCGGCTGCGCGCAAGGAACAATTTCTGTTCCTCGCCGATCCGGAGTGCCGGATATACACGCACTCTCTGATCGAGGCGCGCCCTGGCCCAGCGCTCGGGCTCGCCGAGCGGCGAGCGATAGAGCACGTAGAGAGAATGCGCATCGCAATCGCCCCGTTCTTGGGGCTCGATGCGATAGCGAACGGTTGCGGGCACGCGTGGGAATACTGTCAACTGCTGCGTCGCGGGGTGAGTGACAAGCGCAGTCGGCAAATCGTCTTCCAACCGGCAGGTCACGATCGTACGGCTGCGGTTTTCAACGGTGAGTTCTATCTCGGTCTCACTGTCCAGAGCCGGCGCGTTGGTCCAGGACCGTCCCGCGGTAAGGTCGGTCGCAGGCGGCAGTCGCAGCCCATCGAGAAAGGCGGCCAGCAGAACGAGCGCGTCCCACGCCACCATGGCGTAACTGAGTTCGCCGTCCCAGAAACCCGGAATCAGCCACAAGAATCCTAGAATCAGCAGCCCGATCGTGCGCGGAGTAAGGCCGAAAGCCCAGCGTCGGCTGGATTCGCAAGTAGCTTGCACCGGCGCGGGTTGGAGAGAGGCGGCAATCATTGGCGCGGTACCGGCACGGCTGCAACCACATCGGCCAGCACGCGCTCGGAGTCGAACCCTTCGAGTTCCGCTTCGGGCTTCAGGATTACGCGATGACGAAGCACCGGCGGCACGGCTCGCTTCACATCGTCGGGAACAAGGTAGTCCCGTCCGTCGAACGCTGCCGCGGCTTGGGCCACGAGCATTACGCTCAACGCAGCTCTTGGGCTTGCGCCAAGAGACAAGGTGGGCCATTCGCGTGTGCGCCGCGCGATGGCAAGAATATAGCCGTAGAGTTCCGGTTCAATGCGAATGGCGCGGACTTCTGCGCGCGCTGCCGCGAGCAGTCCTTCAGAAATAGGCGTGATCGCCGCATCGTCGAGCAGGGTGGCACCGGAACTTCCGTGGTGCCGTTCGAGGATTTGGAGTTCTTCGCTCTCGGACGGATAAGCTACGCGAATCTTCATCAAAAAGCGATCGAGCTGCGCTTCGGGCAACGGATAAGTGCCCTCGAAATCGACTGGGTTCTGGGTAGCGAAGACGGTGAACCAACTCGGCAACGGGCGGCGCTGGCCATCGATCGTCACTTGCCGCTCTTCCATGCACTCGAGCAGCGCAGCTTGGGTGCGTGGCGGCATGCGATTGATTTCGTCGACGAGCAGCAGGTCGGTGAAGACCGGTCCCGCGTGGAAGGTAAAGGAGTCTGTGCCCGGACGCAGGATGGTGGTGCCTAGAATGTCGGCGGGCATCAGGTCCGGTGTGGCCTGCACGCGTTGAAAGCCCAGCCCAAGCAAACGTCCGAGCGCCTTCACCATCAGTGTTTTCGCAATGCCCGGCACGCCCTCCAGCAAGGCGTGGCCCTGGCACAGCACGGCGATCAGCACTTCTTCGATCGCGACCGTCTGCCCGGATATAACCTTGCCCAGCTCTCCGCGAGCATGCGCGATCAGTTGATTCGTCGCTTGAAGAGAAGCCGATTGTGCGTCCGTTTGTAAGACCTGATTCGCTTCTGGATTTACTTCCTGGGTCATGAAGCCCTTTCTTGCGGGATAGATTTTTCCTCTCGCGCGGGAGGTCGGCCTCCTGGCTTTGCCGCCGCATCCAGGTTGCTCTGTTGTGCGTGCAGAGCCTGAATCAGCTTAAGCGCGACGCGCGGCTCGACCGTCTCGCTCCATGAAGCATCTTCGCAGGCAAGCAGATCCGCTTCAAGGCTTGTGTCGAGGTGCGGGAATCGCCGTCGGATGGCTGCAGCGAGCTCGGAGGCTCCCATCGGCCCCGAGCGCAGCCCGCAAAGACGCAGGGTGTGCCGCCGGAATCGTTCGAGGGCTACGGCGACGGCCGTTGACGAAGCGCCGCCGCCGCGATAAAGCGAGCCAAGCGCGTCGAGGAATTCGATAGGCGCGGCCCGCGGCGCTTGGGGAAGTTCGCGCACCGGCCCGCGGCGTCGGCTGAAACTGAAGACGGTCAGCAATCCCAGAATTGGCAATCCAATCCAAAGCAGGTTGCGCGCGGGGCCCGATGCATAGCTCCAGTCGGAGCGCACATCGCCGTGAAGCGACTCATCCCAGAAAAAGTGATGCCCTTCGCGCGGGCCTAACGAGTTGAGCAGCAGGTCGAGATTGTTGGCGCGGGCGAGCGATCCATTCTCAAGCGGCATGGCACTCGCCCACCAGACGACGTGCCCTTTGCCGTAGTCGTACTCGACCACCGCCGGCTGTCCCGCGCAGCTGTATTGAATGCGGTGCGTGGGATTGCCCACCTGCCACGATGCTTCCGGCACCATCCATACCTCGCCTGAATTGGCGAGCGCGTCGAGGCCTTCAGGCTCGAGACGACATGCAGCGAAGTTGAATTCCCTGGGTGTGTCGGCTTGGCCGCCGGGGAGAATGGACCCGCCCCAATAGCCGGTCGAGAGCACGCGACCGCCGCGCTCCAAGATTTGCCGCACGGCCTGAATATCATCTCGCTCGCGGGTGAAAGGTTCGGCGAAAATCACGACGGTATCAGGGCCGGCAGTGTTAGCGAGTTCGTAAAGCGGCCGTTCCCAACGCTCGATCGGATAATTGGCACGCAGCAAGGTTTCGTAAGCAGCGCGTGCGCCGTGCTGGCCTGAAAGATAGGTCGAGGGCAGCGGATTATCGTTGCCGTTTCCGTTTGGCACCAGGAAACCGAGCGCCACGGCCAATGCGACGGCGATGCCAAGACTCCAGAGCAGCAGGCGGCGGTCTTTGGCATCAAGCGAAGAAAAGAACTTCATGCCACACCGCCCTCCGGTACAATTCTGCGTTCGTTGGAAACGACTCCCGCACCGCCTTCGATCAACGACGAGGCAATCGCTTCGGCGTGCCGGTAGTCGCTTTCGGCGGCAATACGGCCGCCATACCAGGTGCGTTCGAAGCTGCCTGTGAGTACAGCGAGACCTGCGCGACGTGGATCTTCGGGAGCGATCAGGGCAAGATACTCGCGCGGCGTCCGTGCGCGATCCGCAGGCCACAAGCGCCGCGACTCAAGGCGCGCGATGGCTGCCCAATAAACCAGGTGAATCGCCTCGCGCCACATTCCTGACGCAGCGGCGCGCCGCGCGTCTTCGAACCAAAGCTGCCAGCTGCGTGCAGACGGAGCATTGGGCGCGGGAACGCGGCCTTCCGGCACCAAGCGAACCCTCCACTTGCGCTCCAATTGCAGCAGAGCCCAGACCAGCGCCACGGAAACTCCGAGGATGAACGCCCATACGACCAAGCGGCCGATCCACGCCGAATGTGCGCGCAACCTGGTGACGCGTTCGAGGAGACGGTTGAGCCAGCCGCCGACTTTTTCAAGCATCGAATCGCGGACTGTGGGCTGTTGGAGATCGCGAAAATCGCGACCGGCCAGGACCTGCGCCAATGTCTCGCGTTCCAAAGAATGAGTAGGTGCTGTCAGCGGTCCCGCACTGGCCTGTGCGAGATCAGCAGCCAGACGCAGTTCGGCTTGTTGCAACAGGACACTCGTGGTCGGCGGAGAAGGTTGCTCAGCTGCGGAGCCTGAAGCGCCTTTTGTCGATCGACTCGACGGCGCTGCGATCTCATCCGGTTCTTCGGCTTTTGAGAACAGAACACGCAACCATCCGTAGCGCACCAAGCGGCGGCCGGCGTTGGCTTCGCTTCCGAGGGGGATGCGATCGTCGGGTCCGACCAGTAGTGGATCGCAGTTCTTCAGGTCGCGGCTTTGCGCGCACGCTTGGACCAGCGCGGTGAGCTCGCCGAGATGTTTGCGATAGTCGTCGAGAGAGGCATCGCGCCAGCGCCCTGAGGGCGGCGGGGCTGATGTGAAAGGAATCGGCGACACCGCGTCGGCCAGCGAGCCCGTCCAGAATAATGCGGCGAGAGCAGTCGTCCGGCTCCATCCCGCAAGTGCGTTGCGCACGCTCAAGCCAGCGGGCCCTCAGATTGAATTTGAGTTTGCGTCGGCGCTGGCACAAAGGAAGCGGTCGAGGCAGAATCCGTAACAGGCGCTTCGAGGCCTGCGGCCCGCATCATCCGCTCGATGTCGTATCCCTCTTTGCGCACGCGCTGGTCATAGTAGAACAGAGTGAAGCCGGTTGCGTAGATGGGACCCACAAACGTGTTGGTGCAGAATGCCACCAGCTGTTGCAACACGCGGATGGCTGCCGGCAGCTCGCCGTGGTGCCGGAAGGTCGCCACGATGAAAAAAAGCTGCGTAATCAATCCGAGTCCCATTTGAATTGCGACGACCAGAAGGCCAAGCAAAAAGATGCGTCCTCGCGACCCTTTGCTCAGGTCGATGCTGCGTCGAATGGCTTGCCGCGCCTTCAGGTTCTCAATTACGCAAGCCGGCACCGCGAGAGAGTAGCGGAGGCCCATGAGGATGGCATACACCATCGCACCGAGAAGAAGGATGCCGAGTGCCAGGGTCACCAGGCCGAAGACGATAAAGGCCTGCGGATCGCGCTGCATCGCGGACTGAACGAAAATGCCCCTGGGGCGCGCGTAGAGGAAGATGAAGACGGTGTAGCCGGCATACAAAACCCCGAACGGGATCCAGACGATGAAAGTCGTGATGATCATGAGCCATAAGTAGCGGCCCAGTTTCGGCAAAATGCTTCGGTATGCTGCGCGGATGGTTGCCGTCTCGCCGAGATGAACCCACGAAACCGCGCGGTTGTTGGCCGCCACGGCAAGTCCTCCCACCACGACGATTACGGGCCACATCACCAGGATGCTGATCACGGTGACCCACACAAGCTGGCTGGTCATGTGCTGCGCCCGCAGGACTTCCTGCACTCCGATCTGCATGAGGCTGAGAACAAGCAACACTCCCGCATACACCGACGAGATGCCCGCAAACAAAAGAAAGTGGGTTCGGTAAAGCAGGGCCGTGCGGTCGAGGATCTCGCCGAGGGTGAGAGGTCGCAGCTGGGTTTCCATGGTGTCCGTGTCGACGCCGCTCAGCGCAAAGGACACGCTCGCAGCGCCTTGCCGGGATACTAGCACAGCCGAATTTGAGCCTTCTGTGTGACGGCTTCCGGCAGGTTTGTGACGATTTGGAAACAGACCACTTAGCGGCAGCTTTGGAGTACACTGGACTCCCCAGAATGGATAAGTTGAAGGCCCCCGTCAACGAGCTAGCCAGAACGTGTGCCCGCTCTGCCGACACCGCGGAATGGGCCGAGTTTCTGGGCCGATGCGCACCAGTGGCCGCATTGGTTGCGATACGTGTTACCCGCATTTGGCAGGGGAACACGACGGCATCAGTCGTGGACGACATCGTTCAGGAAGTCTTTCTCAAGCTTTGCGAACACGAACGTCGCATTCTTCGGGAGTTCAGGCCACGGGGGGAGGATTCGTTCCTGGCCCTGCTTCGTGTCGTCGCGGCTTCGGTCGCAAACGATTATTTCCGCCGTCAGCGCTCGGAAAAACGAGGCGGAAAAGTCGCCATGATGGTGCTTGATGAGGAGTCGTCCAACGTGGTTCCCGTGGCATCGGAAAAAGACCCGGAGGTCCAGCGCGTTGTGCTGTTTTCGGAGCTCGATCACAAGCTTCGTTCGGCCCCTGGCTCGACCGCGGAGAGAGATCGAACCATCTTCTGGCTCTATTATTTGCAAGGCCTCACTGCCGATGAAATTGCGAGGCTGCCAACATCCGGTTTGTCGGCCAAGGGCGTAGAGAGCGCCTTGCGCCGCATCACCCTATGGTTGCGCAAGGAGTTGGAACCCACGAAGTCGGAAGCTCCCGTAGAACCATCGGGAGAAACAAGCTAGTTTCAAAATAGCGAGCGGGACAAAAGGAATTTGGCGCCAATTGTCGATAAACCAAGTGAATGGATGAACGATCCAAATTCAAATCGTGAAAACGGCTCGGCCGCTGAGAGTCCCGATGAGGGACTCGCGAGGACCCTCGAGTTTTTGGTGACGAATGCCCCCTCCCGCGATTCGACGCGAATCAGTAGCGCCATTGGATTTACCTCGCCCGCTGCCGGCTCTTGCCCTGCGATAGGAGACTGGCTTCGATTGGCCATCGGAGACGTGCCGCCTCAAGAGAGACAAGCTCTGCTGGCGCATGCAGCGCTCTGTACGGAGTGTCTGGCGCGGCTCCGCGACAGCCAGCAGGTACTCTCCGAGGAAATCACGCCCGAAGAATCGGCCACCCTGCAGCAATTGGCATCAACAAAGCCGGAATGGCAGCGGCTTCTCGCATTACAGCTGGCTCAAACAGCGCACAGCTCGCAACGGGCAGGGAATCTGTTCCACTTTGCCTGGCTGAGTGGCGCGGTTGCCGCCGTCCTGGTTCTTGGATTGAGTGCCGCACTTTGGTGGCGCCAAAAAGCCCCAGAGAAACTGCTTGCGGAAGCCTATACGCAATCGCGAACGATTGAGCTGCGCGTGCCTGGCGCGAGCTTCGCCCCGGTGCACCCTCAGGCTCATCTTCGCGGCGGCACCAGCGACCGCGAACCGGCCCAGTTGCTCAGCGCCCGCGCCCAGATCGAGCGCAAACTCGAGCAGTCGCCAACGGATGCGTATTGGCTGCAGTTGCAAGCGCGCGCGGAAACGCTTGAGGAGCATTACGACGGCGCTATCGACATTCTGGATCGTCTGCTCGCTGCCGGTCCTGTGACTGCAAGCCTGCTGTTGGACGACGGGACGGCCTACTACATGCGCGGAACTGCCACAGGCAGCGAGAACGATCGCGCCACTGCGCTCGATAATCTACGCCGAGCCGACGAGTTGACTCCAAACGACCCCGTAGTCTTGTTCAACGAAGCGATTGTGATGGAAGATCGCGGCCAGGTGATGAATGCGGTCGAAACCTGGAATCGGTATTTGAAATTTGAGCGCGATCCGCATTGGCAGGGCGAGGGCCGCCAGCGTCTGCAATCAATTGAGGACAAGCTGAACCGCGTCAAAACCCATGAGAGCCGTATGCAGCAGCATCTCGCCACTCCACAGGCCATGCGCGCGCTGGCGGCTGATCCGGCAACGCTCGCCGGCATTGATGAGGAGTTCTCAACCACACTGCTGCCCCCGCTGCTTGATGCCGCGTTTCCCCTGCCTGTCGATCGGTCCCGCGGATCCCCGTGCGCGGAAAACTGCTTGGCTGCACGGTCCCTTTTGCATGCTCTCGCCGCCTCCCTCGAACGCAATCATCAGGATCCCTGGCTCAAAGAATTCCTCCCCTCCGATTCTGCTCACATCCGAGATGAGTACTTCACTGCGGCGCACACGCTGGGTCAGGCCATCGATGCCGACACGCGCGGCGATTATGGGGCTGCGCAAGGCGCGGCGTTGCGGAGTCGTGACCTGTTTCGGAAGCTCGGCAATGTCGCCGGAGCGGATCGGGCTGAAGTGGAGCGGGCCTTTGCGCTGCAAAGGTCGTACACACTGGCGGCGTGCCGTCAATCTGTCGATTCTTTGCTAGAGAAAAAGGAACAGTTTGGCTGGATTCAGGCCCAAGCCGTAGCGCTGGACGCCGGATGCAACATAAGTCCAGGTACGGCTGCCACAAATAACCCAATCTTTGACCGTGGGCTCGAAATGGCACAGGCTCACCACTACGTGCTCCTTGAATTGCGCGCCCGCAACATGCTCATAGGACCCGCAGCAGAGTCCAGCGACTCAGAAACCGCCTGGCGCATGGGCATTGACACTTTGCGCAGGTTCTATGAAGGTGACTACCCTCCATTGCGTGCAGCAACCACAATGAGCGGATTGGCAGGCGTCGAGGATTCGACCCTGCGAGTTCGCGTAGACCTGTTGGCGAATAGGGAAGCATCCGAACTCTTTGACTTATCTGGAAACGCGACACTTCTGAAACGGCAGCGGGCCCTTCTTGTCCGAGCGGCGCTACGCGCCGGATCGATGTTGGAAGCACAGGAGCAATTGACTAACGCGAAAACGGATTTGGCGCTCACCCCTGAGAAATCAGGCCTGATCGTTGTTCAGGCCGAGACTGAAATAGCGATGGCGCAGTTCTACATCGACCGCGGTGACTTTTCAAAGGCCGAGATAGCTCTCGATGAAGCGAAGCGACATATGGCTGGTGAGGACAACCCGGTTCAACTCCGGAGCTACGCGGCAGCGCGGGGGGGACTTGAACTCGCATTAGCGCATCCTGAAATCGCAGAAGCTACGCTGCGTGCCGCCATCCTGAAGGAGGAACTTGAGGCCAAAGGCGCGGGAGCGCGGAACATTGTCTTCGCGCGGCAGGATCGCGAACTGTATGCCACGCTTGCTGGGCTGTGGCTGCAGGAGGGCCGCCCGGGACTTGAGATTCTGGCGCTTTGGGAAAGGTACCGGTTACGCATCCTCGGAATTTCTGTCCCTGCCTGCGCGGGAGGCCAGCTAGACTGTTTGAAGGCCCAGGTAGCGGATGTCCTTAACCGCTGGCGTCAAAAAGCGGGACAGACATTGCTCGTGGGACAGATTGTCCTGCGCGATCGCGCCTTGCTCTATCAGGCCAATCGCGATCGGTTAACCTGGACCCAAACATCGATTGATCGAGACGAGCTTCTTTCCTCTGCGGCGTCTCTGGAGCGCGTTGTAAGCTCGCCAGCAACTTCCCAGATCTCCGTAGATCAGTCCGCCCGCCGCGTTGGCGGCATCCTTTTTGCCAACCTGCAAATCCCGCATGCGAGCAAGGCATCGCTGGCGATCGAATCCGATCCGCTGCTAGGAAACATACCGTGGTCGGCAGTCGAAACTGCCGACGGGCCGCTCGGCCTGCAGCTCGATCTGGACGAAGTCCCGTCTATCTTGCTTGATCGAGACGATTCGAGGAGTGAAGGCAAACAGACTGCGGCAGCCAGACCGCTCATTGTCGGCGCATCCGTTACGGCGGACGGCAGTCCGCTGCTGCCGGAGGCCCTGGATGAGGCGCGGTCGGTTGCCGGCAACAGTTCGAACCCAAACCTGCTGCTCGCGGACCAGGCTACGGAAGCGCGCGTCTCGGTGCTAATGCGATCCGCGTCCGTCCTGCACTTCGCAGGTCACGCAACGCAGTATGAAGGCTCCACCCGCCTTCTGCTGGCTCCCTCCGGATTGCGAGGCGACAAGCCCTATCTCGATTCCTCGCTATTCCGGCAGTATCCTCCAAAAGCCGCGCGGCTCGTTGTCTTCTCTGCCTGCTCCACGGGAAAAAGGGAAGAGGGGTGGGATCACGGTATGGGAGATATAGTCGACACGCTCGCGTCCCTCGGGGTTCCGGAAGTGGTTGCCACGCGGTGGCAGATCGATTCCGCCTCTGCTGTCCCCATGATGGACGCTTTCTATCGCGGCCTGGCCAACGGACTCACAGTACCCCAGGCCCTTACTGCAGCGCGGCAATCCCTCATCCGCGATGCTCGATACAGGCACCCCTACTACTGGGCCGCGTATTACGCCTCCGGTGTGGGAGCAACCGATTTGCGCGAGGTCTTTCATGGCGGCAGCAACTAGTTCGCAACTGGACGTGGTCTTCGACGGCACCTGGCTTCTGGTTCCCAGCGCCGATAGCTCCGGCAAAATCACCGGCGTAAATATCTACTCGCCTGCTTGCGGTCATCCGCTGGGCGTCTACTTCGCCAATCAATTGAACCCCAACCCCTGGCCCACGCAATCTGCTTTTTATCAGCTCGACAGCCACAGTTACACGCTCAACATCCAGTGCGGATCGCGTGCAGCCGCCGGCATGCCGGTCAGCGGAATTGACACATCCATCAATCATTGCGTCACAGAAGCCCGTCCCATCGGATCGAACTGGGATTTGCTAGCCTCAATTGCAATTGGCCCTGACGCATGGGTATCGAGCGACACCTTCGCTCCGCAAACCATGGATCCGCACGGCAACACAGCTCCCTGCTTTAGCGGCAAAGATGCGCCTACCGGGCAGGTCTCTTCGATGCAGACTCTGAGCTTTACCGGGGTAACTGCTGTCGCGCTGCTCGGTGCACCCAGCAGCGTCCAGTCGCTGTTTCCTGCGCCGTGGAGCGGTAGCGGAACACTGATCTTCGAGGATGAGATCCCCTACATTCCCACGCTGCAGCATGAGCGTGGCGCAATCTTTGCCATTGCGAATCTGGCTGGACTGGATTTGGCGTTGGACTATCCGCTGCCCAAAAGGACCACGCTGTCTCCTGCTCTTAGCGACCCAATTCGTCCGCGGCTTCACACGGGTGGGCTCTGCGGCGCTGCGATCATCATGATGCCATAGGCTCGCAGAGCCGACTGACATCAATATCGGCCAAGAACCGGAGGAGCAGCTCCAGAGCCGCTCCTCCGCGCTCTCCTCAGGCTTCTACCAGCTCATAGGCCTTGATCCCCCGTCGAGCCCTTGTCTCCTCGTCCAAACGGGCCCGCTCCTGTCGCGAATACAGTTGACCGGGGCTCATGCCGAAGGGCAATGGTTCTTCGGGGTCGACGATCGTCTGGTCGGCCCACATATCCCGATTCAGGCGGATGTCGAGCCCCATGACATTCCTGATGGTCAGCTCGTCTGGCGCGAGCGGTTCTGCGACATGGTCCTCCGGTACGCCGTCGACCCAAATATGCAAGTTGATGGTGTTGGTGGTCGGGTCGGGAATCAGATTGCGGCCCTCAACCTTCAGCTTGTCGAGATCGTCCACCAGGTATTCAAAAACGACCATCGATGCAATTTGTTCCGGCTGGCGCACCATGCATCGCCTCGCATCCTTTCCATCCTCATAAAACGGCACGCCGTGCCCCTGCGTTTTCCGCAGCGGCCAAATCCCGCGTGGGTAGGGCAGGCGAACCTTGGCGTAGAGACCAGCGTCGTTGAGTTCCACATCTTGCAGCACCGTGTTCACGCTCGGCTGCAAATCCTCGACCGACGGAACGGGCCCTCCCAAAAGGCCTTTTAACTCGTGGACAACGCCTGCGGTCAGGCCACCGGCCCTTTCTCACCGCCGATTGGTGTGCCCCAGCCCTCCCATCCGTACTTGTGGTCGCTGAAGCTGGGAATCCAAAGCTCCATATACTCGGGGTGATCGACAACACCGACAAACAGCCCGCGGACGATCAGGTTGAGCTTCGTCCTTGCGTCAATCTCGCCGATGGGTTCGGCCGCGCGGGTTGCTGAAGCTGATTCGCCGGAAAGCTGTCGAGTTGCGGACAAACGATGTGCGTGCAAAGGGAAGACTGTAGGTTGGCCCTGTGTGAATCATAGTTAACCTCCTGTTGTGCTTTGCGAGTGAACTAAACAGAAACCCCGGACGTTGGGGACGAGCGTCAACTTTGCGGGAAAGTAGATCGCCGTGAAGCGATGTGCTGCCAACTTATGTGCCCGTTCCGATGGGAAGTCAAGAGAAATGACACACCGATTTCCACATTTGGCCCACGGGGGGGAGCACCTGCTTGACCAACGTGATTCATTGGGAAGAGCGCGAGTATTAAGAATTTCCAGTGCGGCACGGAAGTTTTTACACGCGCGTTTAGACAATGCTCACTATCTCTTTGTATTTCAGGGTCGACGACGATGGCCCCTGACTTGCAGCGATCCTCGTCATTATGGGATTCACTAGACCTATCGACCACGCGATTCTCCAGTTTGAAGCGGACGAGCCTCGCACATCTGGTTCGTCCCGTCTTTTCGTGATGCCCGCACGACCGGCAGATTGGCGTCAGGAGAAAACCCCCTTTCCTTTTCAGCGCAAAAGGGGGAACCTTCTTTTAATGCCGAACCCAGGCACCCTCTCCAGGCCGATTGGCAGATCGAACATCCAATTCCGTGGAAATGCCATAGAATACTGGCCTAGAGGATATCCTTCGCATGACGACCTCTGACGCGGAACTGGCTGCGTTGTTTTTGGAGTTTTCCCGGAACAAATTACTCAATCAGTATTGGCCGCGCTTGCGCAGCAGCGTGGAGCCGTTGACTGACGAGCAAGTATGGTGGCGCCCCAACCCCGCCTGCAACAGTGTCGGCAACCTTCTTCTGCATTTGAACGGCAACGTTCGACAATGGTTGATCGCTTCCTTTAGCGGCCTGGAGGATGCGCGCAATCGGCCAGCGGAATTCAACGAGCGGC
>Ga0187855_10002216_pt1 | contig 14818 bp, 8 predicted proteins | sample June2016WEW_8_10_2_FD_132969 | JGI IMG/M metagenome (GOLD analysis project Ga0187855, IMG submission 132969) | Peatland microbial communities from SPRUCE experiment site at the Marcell Experimental Forest, Minnesota, USA - June2016WEW_8_10 | ecosystem: Environmental > Terrestrial > Soil >...
ATGCGGTCGCGATAGGCATATGTCTCGGTGAAGTGGTAACCCGTATCGAGAAAAAGAATCGGAATTCGCGGATCAATCGCAATCGCCAGCTTGGTAAGCAGCACGTCCTCGGCCTGAAAGCTGCAAGTGAGGCACACGTCTCCCCGGCCAGTCACTTCGCGCGCCAGCGTGGCCCGCACCACGTCCAACCTGGCGTTCACTTCGGCAGCAATTTCTGCAACGCCCATTACAAATCGGCTCCTTCTGGAGAAATGAAGATTCCCGCGCGCCGCAACAATTGATGCACGGAAGCAACGGCGTGCATTCTGTTGTCGGCGTCCAGCGTGATCTCGAAACCGCCGGCATTTGCAGTCAGCACACCCTCATCTCCTGTGCGCGCCAAAATAGTGAGCAGTCCCGATCGGGCTTGCAGATCGGCGACGATGTCAAGCATTCCCAGATGTTCAAGAGACGCAAGCTCGCCGGCATCGATGCGGCACGTCGCTGCTCCAACGGCAAACAAGGACCGTTCAACGGCATCGATCAACTCCGTCGGACCCGCAAGCTCAAGCACGCCGCCGCGGTGTCTCCAGCGGGCTTCGCGTTCGCCTGCGGTCACTCGGCCCCATGCTGCTGCTTCGTCTTCTTCGATCGTCGCGGTTTGGCCTTGCGCCTCGGTGATCATTCCGGCCGCTACGGTAGCGTTCGATTCGGGATCGATTAGGATCAGCGCGCCGGTTCCGCGATTGTCGCGATAGAGATCGACAGCCATTGGCCGCAGCAGATGCAGCGAGACTCCGCCGATGTCGTTCATGCGCAGTGTTACCGCAGGTTCGTGCTTGAGAGCGCTCAGATCAACGCAGTGATCAATCAAAGAGACAATTGCAAGAACGGTGTGGCTGGTGTGCTTCAGCAGATAGCGGCGATTCACATCCAGCGGCCGCTGATCCATCCACACGAGCGATGCCTTTAGACTGCTTGCCACCACAGGCGCTGCATTGGCGCCGGCGATCAAGTCGCCCCTGCTAATGTCAACTTCGTGGTCGAGCACGAGCGTTACTGAAAGCGGTGCAATTGCCTCTTCAAGATCTCCATCGAATGTGACGATGCGTCCGATCTTCGCGCTTCGTCCTGACGGGAAAACCGCAATCTCGTCGCCACGGCGCACCGTTCCTGACGCAATCTGGCCCGCAAATCCGCGGAAAGTGTGGTCGGGCCTCAGCACGCGCTGCACGGGAAAGCGGAATGGTTCATTGCGTGTCTCGCGCGCTGAAGGCAGCGCCTCCAGCAGTTCCAGCAGTGATGGGCCTGCGTACCATGGCATCGCGGCGGTCGAGTGAACTACATTGTCGCCCTTCAGCGCGCTGACGGGAACAAAATGGACCTCAACGGGCGTGCCGGTATCGGCTGCAATCTGGCCAAGAACACTTTTGAAGTCGGACTCGATCGCATGGAAAGTTCGCTCATCGTACCCAATCAAATCCATTTTGTTGACGGCGACAATCACATGCCGCACGCGAAGTAGGGAAGCAATGTAAGCGTGGCGGCGCGACTGGATCTGCACGCCCTTGCTCGCGTCAATGAGCACAATCGCTGCGTCTGCGGTCGACGCGCCCGTGGCCATGTTGCGCGTGTACTGTTCGTGGCCGGGCGTATCGGCAATGATGAACTTGCGCCGCGCCGTCGAAAAATAGCGATAAGCCACATCAATGGTGATGCCTTGTTCGCGCTCGGCGCGCAGCCCGTCTGTCAGCAGCGCAAAATCGATCTGACCCGGCGCCGTCGTGCCTTTGCCTTCGATCGACTTCACCTGGTCTTCGTAGACCGATTGCGTGTCGTAAAGCAGCCGCCCGATGAGCGTCGACTTACCGTCGTCCACGCTGCCGGCTGTCGAAAAACGCAGCAAGTCTTTCTCGCGTTCGGCGAGCAGGAATTCCTCAATCGAAAATGCGGGAGTCGTAAGGGTTGCCACTTAGAAGTAGCCCTCCCGCTTCTTGATCTCCATCGAGCCTTCCTGGTCGTGATCAATTGCCCGATTCGCCCGCTCTGACGAATGGAACCCAATCAACTCCGCGATGATCGTGGGCAGGGTGTCGGCATCGGAGCGGATGGCGCCCGTGCAAGGGCTGCAGCCGAGCGAACGCAAACGACTTTTTACCATTTGCGGCTTTTCGCCCGGTCGTGCCACAAAAGCCTGCTCAATCGGCAACAGAGCATCACCGCGCACGTACATTGGCCGCTCTTTAGCGAAGTACAAATCGACCACCGGAATCTTTTCCTCGTGGATGTACTGCCACACGTCCATCTCGGTCCAGTTCGAAAGCGGAAACACGCGAATGCTTTCGCCCGGATGGATGCGCGCGTTGTACAGGTTCCACAACTCGGGCCGCTGGTTCTTCGGGTCCCACTGCCCCGCGCCATCTCGGAAGGAGTAAATCCGTTCTTTCGCTCGCGACTTCTCCTCATCGCGCCGTGCGCCACCGAAGGCCGCATCGAATTTGTAATGGCGCAATGCATCCAGCAGTGCCTGTGTCTTGAGCAGGCTGCAGCAGCGCTTGGTGTCGAGTACGATGGGATTCGTTCCCGCGGCGATCGCCGGCTCATTCCGCCACACCAGCAACTCCGCGCCCACTTTCCGCGCCATTTCGTCGCGGAAGGTAAGCATCTCTGCAAACTTGAATCCTGTATCAATATGAAGAAGAGGGAAGGGAAGCGGGCCGGGGTGGAAGGCTTTCTGCGCCAACCTCAGCATCACCGAGGAATCCTTGCCGATGGAGTAAAGCATCACCGGCCGCTCGAACTCCGACGCTACTTCGCGCAGGATATGAATACTCTCCGCCTCAAGCAGGCGCAGATGGTTCAACCGCGGCAGAGTGACGGCTGGCGATTGCGGCGATGATTTCGCTGGTTCAGTTTCGGCGACCGGCATTCAAGACCTCTCGGCTTCAGTGGGAAAGCTGAAAACCGGTGCGCGCAAAGACAAACCCGGCATTCAGCAACGAGTGCGTCTTCTAGATCGATTGTGCTCAGAGATCAGAGACTAGCGGAGACACCCGTCAAAGATGTTCGACAGGCGACAACAGGACCGGCTTGGTAAGGCGCAAACCATGTGTAAAGCGATGGTAACAAAACCCGCTGCCCGGAACAAGGGCCGCACCAGGCTTTGAAGCGAAAAGTGCGCACAATTCGCAGGATTGACGTAGGATAGGGGCGTCTCGCTCTCTTGCCTTCAAGTGAACGCGAACGGCAGACCACCCGGTGGCAGCCCGGCGGCCATGACCCGCCGAAGCGGAGCGCTCATTGCGCTTGTGACCTTAGCTAGTCTCGGCGCAGGCATTGTGTATCTTAATCGGGCCGGCCCGGCTGGCCGCCACATCCTTTATTTCCGGCGACAAGTTCGCGTTCAGACGATTCCAACCGCCCTGGCTCGCCCGCGGCCGGCGCCAGCCTGGGGCGACCGATTCGGCGATGGAACGCCCGACTTTCTCCGACTGACTGATCCGGCAGACCAGGCCGCATTCCGGCGCTGGTTCACGCTCATCGCCGAGTACCAGGCCGTTCGCCCCCCTTCCGCCGTCCCGCCCGAGATCGCCGACTGTGCCAGCCTTCTTCGTTATTCGTATCGCGAAGCGCTCAAACGCCACGATGAAAACTGGTTGATGGCAACCGGAATCGACGTTCCCGCTGCTCCCGGCGAGATTCGCGCCTGGAGCTATCCCCACACGCCCCTCGGCACAGCACTCTTCCGCGTTCAGCCCGGCCCTTTTGAGCCCGCTGACCTTTCGAACGGAGCCTTCGCCCAATTTGCCGACGCCAAAACGCTGGTCCAGCGCAACGCTTACTTTGTCAGTCGCGATGTGCGCTCGGCGCTTCCAGGGGACCTGCTCTTCTATCGCCAGTTTGGCCAGTCGTCGCCGTGGCATTCGATGATTGTGATCCGCTCCGGCGCCAGTGCTGAGGTGGTTTATGACACTGGGCCCGATCATAGTCAACCCGGCGAACTTCGCCGCGTCCTTCTCTCCGAACTCCTTGACCATCCCCAGCCGCAATGGCGGCCGCTCGCCGGTAATCCCAACTTTCTCGGTGTCTACCGCTGGAACATTCTGCGAGGAACTCCATGATTGACCGGAATTCAACTTGCCGGAAAACGACGTTGCCCAAGCCGCTCATGGCTGCCCTGCTTCTGATGGTCTCGGCCGCAGCCGCAGTCCCCGCATCGGCCACTGACGCGCCGCGATCCTTTTCGCTTTCTACAACGCGCACTTTCGCGCCCGGAGAAAGCGTCAAAATCCAGCTCATCGCTCACAACGTTCCAGAACTCGAGTTCCGCGTCTACAAGGTGCGCGATGCGGAAAAGTTCTTCGCCGGCCTCAAAGATGTGCACAGCTTCGGCGTGCAAAACTACGCGCCGCAAGAGCAAATCGATCAGGAAACCTTCGTCGAGCGCCTGCACGATTTCAAGGCTCACCTTTGGTTTCTCATCCGGCACTTCTTCCGCGGCCAATTCACCGACGATGCGCGCGACAACTTCCGCGAGCAGCAAGCCAAGCTGGGAAAGCGCAGCCAGGTTGTGGGCGCGGCGCAGTTCGCGCAGATTCCTTTGCTCAACGCGAGCCAGCTGGTGGCTCGCTGGAAACTTGAGACTCCGCCGGCGCTCGTGAGCGAGACCCAGCAATTGCCGATCGACGGACTGGGCGCAGGCGTTTACCTCATCGAAGCCACTGATGGCACCTACAGGGCGTATACCGTCGCCATCGTTACCTCTGTTGCGGTGGTGGAGCGTACGGAAGGTGCGCGCGCCGATCTCTACGTCGCAGATCGCAAATCCGGCGCGCCTATCGCCGGTGCTGACGTGGTGCTTTGGGCGAACGGGCAGCTTCAATCGTCCGGCAAGACCGGCAGCGATGGCATGGCCTCGCTCACGATGACGATTCGGGGCGGAGCGCAGGGAGCGGAGCCGGAGAATGTATGGATTCTGGCGCGCAACGGATCTGACGCTGCGATGGTCACACCCTGGGGCTACAACTTTCAGATCAACGGAGCGCAATCGGAGCGTTCCTATCTCTACACCGACAGGCCCGTCTACCGGCCCGGCGATGCCGTACACATCAAGGGCATCCTGCGCCAGGAACAGAACGACACCCTTGTGCTTCCCGGACCGCAAACGGTCACGCTCACCGTGCGCGGCCCTGATAACAAGGAGGTCCTCCGAAAGCAACTGAACCTTTCGCCGCATGGAACGGTCGCGGTTGACTGCAACCTCGGATCTGATGCGGCGCTGGGTTACTACTATGTCGAGTTTGCCGAGCAAAGCATTGGCGGTGCCGGCAACTTCTACGTCGAGGACTACAAGAAGCCCGAATACCAGGTGACTGTGAAGCCAGCCGTGCCACGCGTGCTGCAAGGCAATTCGATTCAAGCTACGATTAACGCGCGCTACTTCTTCGGCGAGCCCGTTGCTGGCGCCAAGGTCACTTACGCCGTGCACACATCGACTCATTATTGGTGGGATCAAGACGAGGGCGACGATAACGGCGATAACGCAGACGCCGATTCAAATGACTCGGACAATTCCGACGACGCCGACGACACCTACGGCCAGACCGAACAACAGGAGCACCAGGGCATCCTCGACGCAAATGGTCAGTTGACGGTCACGCTGCCCACTCGAACCGACCCCAAGCACACCGACCAGGACTATCGCATCGAGGCGCGCGTAACGGACGCTGCGAATCGTGAAGTCGCCGGACACTCCACGGTGCTGGCCACCTACGGGTCTTTTCGACTGAGCGTGGAGCCCACAAACTATGTCGTACAGGCCGGTCAGCCCACGCGAGTCAAAGTAACGGCGCAGGACTATGACGGCAAACCGGTGCAGACTAAGGTCCACATCGCGGCGGCACTTGAGAAGTGGGATTCGGTCACTCACGAGCGCACCGACACTGATGCCGGTAGCAAAGATGCGGTCACCGGCTCCAACGGAACGACCTCGGTCGATCTGGCCCTTAGCGGCAGCGGCGACTTCGAAGTGAAAGCCACCGCCCAGACGCCGGAAAGCCGAACCGTCGAAGATTCCACCTACGTTTGGGTATGGAACGGCTCAGGCTCGTGGTATCAGACTAACGCCCAGGCGCAGATTGTCGCCGACAAGAAATCCTATAGCGTGGGAGACACAGCGCACCTGCTTCTCGTAACGGGCCTGCCCGAATCGTGGGCCGTGGTAACGACCGAGGGCGACAGCGTGCAGTCACGCCAACTCATCCATTTAACTGGCGCCAGCGCTCCATTCGATATTCCCATTACGCAGAAGGCTCAGCCTAACCTCGTCGTCACTGCTGTTGTCGTTCACGACGATCAGTTGATGACGGCGCAGAAGAGCCTCAAGGTTCCGCTCGTCGAGCGCACGCTCACCATCACGGCGACGCCCAACAAGAGCCAATACGAGCCGGAGGAGGCGGCCAGCTTCGACGTATTTGCAGTCGATTCTGCGGGCAAACCGGTCCAGACTGACCTGAGCTTCGGTGTCGTCGATGAGGCGCTCTATTCGGTGCGGCCCGATACGACACCCGATATCGTCGGGTCGTTCTATCCGGCGCGATATGTCTACCTCGATCCACAGACATCCTTCGATTTCTTCTTCTCCGGTCAGGCGGGCACCAAGAACCCGCTGCTGGTCGACTTGGCCAACGGACTTTACCATCCGCGCATGGCTCAGGTAAAACCGGGCTCCGATCTGGTGGTTCCAAAGATACGCAAGGCCTTTCCCGATACGGCGTACTGGAACCCCAGCGTGGAGACCGGCGCCGACGGCCACGCGCACGTCACTTTCAACTTCCCGGATGCACTCACCACGTGGCGCGCAACCATCCGAGCCATGACCGACGACGGAAAGGCGGGCGGCGTGGTCACGCGTGTGCTGGTGCGCAAAAACCTGATCGTGCGTTTGGCCGCGCCGCGATTCTTCAGGCAGGGCGACGAGACGGTGATTCGCGTTATCGCGCACAACTACCTTGCGACCGCCAAAGACGTGACCTTCGCTCTCGATGTCAGCGGAGTGGACGTGCTCAGCGGCCAGAGGCTGAAGATCACCATCTCCGCTAATGCCGAAAACTATGTGGATTGGCGAGTGAAGGCGCGAGTGATCGGCAACGCGACTCTTACTGCCAAAGCGCTCACCAATGAAGAATCGGACGCGCTCCAGATGACGCTGCCGGTTCTAGCGTTCGGCGTTAAGCAGAATGCAACCGGCGCGGGTGTGGTCTATTCGGGCACGGGGCAAAATCAGTGGGTGTTCAGCTATCCGGCCACGTCGGATCCGGGCTCTCGCGCGCTTACTGTCACCGTTTCCCCATCCGTCGCGGGAACCGTTTTCGATGCGCTCGACTACCTCACCAGCTATCCATGGGGCTGCACGGAGCAAACGATGTCGAGCTTCCTGCCCGACCTGATCGTGGCGCAGGCTGTTGACAAGCTTCATATCAAGTCGCCGATTGATCGAAAGACACTCAACGACGAAGTCAGTGCGGGGCTGGAGCGGCTCTACAGTTATCAGCACGACGATGGTGGTTGGGGCTGGTGGCAGGACGATCCCAGCCTCGTCTTCATGACCGCATACGTTGTGAGCGGTTTGGGACAGGCGAAACAGGCCGGCTATACCGTCGACGACGACCGGCTCAACAACGCGCGCAACTGGTTGACCTCGACGCTGGCCGCTCATCCTGACATGATTCCAGACTTGCGCGCCTACACGGTTTACGCTTTGGCCACAACGGGTGGCGCGCCAAAAGACGCGCTCGATCGAGCATGGAGCAGCCAGGACAAACTCAGTGACGAGGGGCTCGCACTCACGGGGCTGGCACTCGATGCGGCGGGCGATGCGCGCGCACACCAGGCTGCGGTCCTTCTCGAAAAGAAGGCCCACGCGACCGATGTCGATGCCTACTGGCAGGGCACGTACGACGGCATGATGGAATTCTCGGATGACACTTCGCCGGAGACAACCTCTTTCGCGCTCAAGCTTCTCATCCAGCAGGATCGTTCGAGTGGCCTGATGCCCAAGGCTGCGCGCTGGCTCGCTGAAAATCGCGATGGCGACTACTGGTTCTCCACAAAGCAGACGTCCATGGTGATCCAGGGCCTCACCGATTACCTCGCCCTCAGCGGCGAACTCGCGAACACCTCCGACGTCGAGGTTCTCGTGAACGGCACAAGCGTCGGTAAGCACCACTTCGGTTCCGACGATGTCTTCGCTGCGCCATGGCAGATCAAACTTCCCGCGGCTCAGGCTGCCAGTGGCGGAAAAGTCACAATCAGCAAAAGCGGCAATGGCATCACGTACTGGTCCGCCGCCAACAGTTGGTACTCCGCTGATCGCAAATCTTTCCAGCAGGGCCAGCTCGCGCTCAACATCACGCGCGACTATTACTTGCTGCAAAAGAAACAGGACAAGCCAACCGATCCCATCACCTACGACCTTGTTCCGCTCAAAGGCCCAGTCCATATTGGTGACATCGTTGCCGTCAAGCTGGCGCTCAACGGAACAAACTGGAAATACCTGCAGGCGCAGGACCCCATCCCCGCCGGCACGGAGTTCCTGGCAAATCCGGGGCTGTACACGCTGAACAATAAGCCCGATTGGTGGGCAGAATTGTTTACGCGCGAGGAGTTCCGCGACGACCGCGCCGCATTCTTCAACACAGATTTCGGGCGGCGCAGCGTCTACGTTTACCTGATTCAGGCCGATAATTCCGGCCTTTTCCAAATCAGTCCTGCACAGGCCGGACCGATGTACCAATCAAACATCCAGACCACCACCGATCCCGCAACGCTGGAGGTGCAGCCGTGAGTGATGTTGCCGCCGCCAACCCATTGAACGATCTGTTTCACCGCCTCCGCTCGAGCCTCGCGTGGGTCGCAGCTCAGTTTTGGGCCACGCTCCTCCTGATTCTCGCGGGCGTTGCGTGGACGCGCCTGCCCGATAGTTATGCGTGGCAAGTGGGGCTCACCTTGTTTATGCCACTCGTGCTGCTTGCCATAGCTTTGCTCCTTGAGGCGGGAACCGTGCGCAGGCTCTTCCATGATGAGCAGCGGCGCGTACCTTTGTGGCTGGGCGTAATCACTCTCTTGGTCTGGGCCGTGATCGCATGGGCCGCGTGGGCGCTTTTAGATTGGTGCCGCGACCAGATTCCCGAATGGGCCGGCTATCTGAATTCGCGCGCCTCAGCTCACTTGCGCGCCACACTCTTTACCTACGACCATATTCAAAGCTGGCTCACGTTTCTAGTATGGGTTTTTCGATGGATCGCGTTGCCGGCCAAGGTGATTCCCTGGGCAATGGCCTCTGCTCAATGGGGTTGGCGTCTGCCGTGGCGAAAGATCATTCGTCTCCTGTTGAATTGGCGCTGGTGGCTGGCGGTTATCGTTGCGGCTCTCGTAGCCGTCGAGTGGCCCAGCCATTTCTTCACCGGCGAGCCGCATGGGACCGTAACGCATCAGGTTTGGTCTGTCATGCTCAAGCTCGCGGGATCGTATTTGTTGGCGGTGGTTTGCTGGGTTCTTCTTCTTGCATGGTGCGTAGTGCTGTTGTGCCGAACCGTGCCCAACAAACTGCAGCTAGATGAAGACTCCCTCGTTCCTGCCTCAGTCGGCCCGACCCCGCTCAATGAGGATTCCGTCAAGCTACTTCCGCCCGAGGCCGGCGACGACTCCGGCGGGAACATCTGATTTGAGCCATTCGAGTACTTGCGTTCGCCCATAGTGTGCGAGTAGTTGCGCGGCGTACCACTCGGCAGCACGATGCGCGGCCTCCGATTCCGCTTCGGTTGTCGCATGTGCCAATGAGGCATCGGTCGCATTAACAGTCAGCTCAGGCGCGGGTAATTCTTGGTTGCTCGAATTTGCGTTGCCGCTCGGCTTGCTCCAAACCTCAACCAGCCCTTCGCGCAGCCAGAGTGGCGCGCGCGTTCCAGCCTGTTGCTCGACAAGCGCATGCAGAGACTCGTGACGCATTGTGTCCGCCAAAAGTCGCCGGCCAGCCAGCGTCCTCAGAGGCTGCGTTCCAATCCAATCCCCTTCAGTGAATGCTGCCACCCATCCGGGCGCGAGCGTAGCCTCGCGGAAAGCCGGCGTGCTCGAGAAAGCGCGCACCGTGAACGGTTTCGTCGCATGCAATTCCGATCGCTCAATCGCTTCCGCGCGCGCGCGATTCAAATCGGCCAGGTACGCCGCGTCGTTTGCTTCGAGCGACTCGAGAACAAATCCGTCGCCGGCAAACTTGCTCCATTCGCGCCCGGTCGCTTCGTCGGCTACCTGCGTCCCCGGAAAATATTGCTCCAGAATTTCTTGCATCGATCGACCCTGTCGTGCCATCGCCGCGGCGCCCTTCTGGCAAAGCCCGACGCCATGGCCCCATCCGCGCCCGTGAAATGCGTATCCATCGCCCTGTCGGCTCACCTCGAACCATGTGCTTGGAATTCGGTTCCATCCTAGTGACTCGCCTACGGCCAGCCGAAATTCGTCGGCGCCGATCTCAGCGCCATCGATCTTAATGATCACTGCACGGCCAGACTCGCCGCGACGCGCGACGCTGATGTTCTGCCATCCCGGCTTCGCGAGCCCATGCGCGGCCAGCGCGGCCGAAAGCTCAGCACGGGTAATCTCAGACGCCCATTCCCGGCCGCCATCCCCCGTGCAAAATCGGTCCGGTTGCGACGGCAGATAGGAAACCGCCCTGGCATGAGGCCAAATCTCCGTTGGTGAAGCCGTCCGTCCACCACAATCCTTTCCAAAGTAGGCGAGCGCCCGCTGACCGTGGAACCACAATGTCTCGCCCGCAGTTGACAGCGTAGCCGCGTGCGCTGCCGCCGCACGGCCGCCATTGCTGTTCCAATGCAAAAGCTGGCAGTGGGTCGAGTCGCACAGGTCGTAATCCGTATGGCCATGCGCCTCATGCAACGCAAAGCTGCGCACAACAATCGCCAGCGCCTTCATTGAATCGGCGCTATCCGCTGCGCCGCTTTCGCTCGCTACCACCCGCTCGACATAGCTTTCGACAGGCAGCGTCACCACGATGACCAGCGCACCCTTTCGCGCTGTGATCGCGACAAGATCATGGAGTGTCACGGTTTCGCCGTGCGCCGTAAGCGTCACCGGCTCCGCCAGCAAGATGCGCGGCGCTTTGCCCGTTTTGCCCGCCGCCGTCAGCGTCAATGCGTTTCGATCCGCGCGAACGATGGACTTTTTCGCGAATGTGCGCGTGGCGCATTCGGAGCAACCTCGCAAGGTGATTTTGTGATTAGGCTCGGTAGGCGTCAGCACCACTTCGCGATCGTGCCACAGAGTCCACATTCCAACGCGAAGCGTCCCGCGCGCGTCGGCCCGATCTTCTCGTGGTGCTGCAGCAGCGCTCACGGCAGCTTGTGGCGCTTGTTGCATACCGGTCCACGCAACGGCGGCGACGGCCAACAGGCTAAGGAGCGATCGCCTCATCCACTGTCGATTTGCGGCCGCTCGGGTCAAGGGCGCTCCAAAGGTGCGTTGGCCAAAATCTCTCCTGCGACATGCGCCGCGTCCGCGCCGCGGCCTGCTGGCAAATACACTGCAATCGCGACCTTTGGCTTTTTGGCGGGAGCAAGCCCGACAAACCACCCGTGCGTTCGGCTCGACTGGATGCCCTCTGCCGTGCCCGTTTTGCCCATCATCACGATGCCACCCAAGCTCGCCTGTCCGGCCATGCCGAAGCTGGCCGAATCCTCAAGCCCTTCGCGAACAACTTGTGCCGCATCGGAATTTGGGTGCGCGGCCAACTCCATCGCCAGCCAGCGATACGCTGTGGCCAGCTCCAGTGGGGTCACGCGAACGCCCTTCACTCCCAGCAGCGTCAACTGCTCCGCATCGCCGGAATCCGGTTCGCGAAACTCGGCCACTGCTTCATCGTGGGCAAGACCCGTCGAGCCGAGCAAGCCAGTCGGCCGCAGTAGCTGCCCCAACGCGCCCGGATGCAGCGTGCGTGCCACCGCGGCAAAGTAGGTGTTGCACGACCACGTCAACGCCTCGCGGGCATCGAAGGGCGGAGCGAGCGGATGCGCGCACGCCAGCCGATGGCCGGCTACGACGAGTTGCCGGTTGCATGCGACGCGGCTCGCAGGGTTCCACCGGCCTGCGCTCACGAGCCCATATAGAACCAGCGGCTTCAATGTCGATCCCGGCGCGGCCAGCGTTCGCGCCGCATCATCCAACCGGTGCGCGGCCAGCAAGCGTCCGCTGGCGAGATCCAGCACGACGATTCTCGCTTCGGGAGCCTCGCGGGCCGCGCGGTCAACCGCGCTTTGCCACGCAGGAGCGCCCGTTTGGCTAAAGGCGCTGACTGCGCCAAATGCCGCCGCGAAGGCAATGAACCGAACGATTCCATGCACACCAGAAGTATGCCCGATGCGCCTTCTAAATGAAGAATTTGCTATTCGATCACCGCTCTCGGCATTACAGGATCGTTGGTCGTTCAGAATATCGCGTCTTCGCACGTATTCTGTTTCTTCAATTCTTGCCGAAACTGATGCAGTTTTTGATTCAGAAGGTCCGGCAATTCGTAACGAGCTCCCTGACGTTCGCCTGAATCCTCGTCACCTATGAGCTTCCATATCCAAATCCATTGGCAAGCCTGCAATTCGGATTGATTCAGCGCAATTTACCAGCGTTTCGCGCGTTTTGTCACGCCTGGTTCGCCATTCGTCACCGATTCCAGAATGCAGTAGGCGTGCGCTGCTGCGGATACGTCAATTTTAAAAGTTGCGACCTTCAGTCGTCTGCTTTAAACGTTGCGGGAGCTTATTGCCCTCTATTGATCCCTGAATTCTGACCGCTCATCACATTGTCCCCGCGAATTGAGCGATAGGCACCATGCGTGCAAAGACAAAAAGCGTTTGGCCAGTGACGTCATTGCACTGTCGAAGTGAAAGCTCTCCAGGTTCCCCATAAGTGGTCAACATGAAAACGCAAGAATCGGCCCGGCACAAGCAGGGAAGCGAGGGCTCTTCACTTCGCAATCGGATGGAGCTTCATTTGTCGGCGCTCGAAGGCCGCATTTCGGCACAATTGTGGGCGCAATTCAGCAATCTAAGGAGCAGGCAACCGTGAAAATTGTGAACAGGATGGTTTTGGGCTTGGGAGTGGTCATTCTTGCCGCATCCGCTATGGGCCAGGGCATCACCACGGGCACCATCACTGGAACGGTTACCGACCCCTCCGGGGCCGTTGTTCCCGGCGCACAGATTCAAATCACTGATCTGGCGACTGGCGTCAAGCTCGACGTGAAGTCAGGCGGCGATGGCTCCTTCAAGTTTTTTACCGTTCCGATCGGAACCTATCGTGCACTCATCACTGCGGGCGGATTCGCCAATGAGGACGTCGATAACGTTCAGGTTGTGGCCGGAGCAACCACGAATCTGGTCGAAGTAAAGCTCCATGTGGCGGCCGGCCAGGCACAAGAGGTCGAGGTCAACGGCTCCGCCGCCGCCTTGCTTGAGACAACCGATTCGCAGGTGACGACGATTTTCGATACCAATACCGTGCAGAATCTGCCTCTGAACAATGGATTCGATACCATCGTGGAGCTCATTCCAGGTGTGACCGGTGTTGGCGATGACAGCTTTTCCAACTCCAATGGCGACGACTATTCGGTGAACGGCCAGAGCTCGCGCTACAACAACTACGAAATCGACGGCCAGTCGAACAACGACAATTCAGTCGGCGGAACGCTGGTTTTCTTTGGCAACCAGGATGCGATTGAGCAACTCCAGGTCATTACCAACCAATATGGCGCCCAGTATGGCCGCAACGCCGGCGCGGTAGAGAACTACATCACAAAGTCCGGAACCAACTCATTCCATGGCAGTGGCTTCGATCTTTATCAGAGCCAGTTCCTGAGTTCGCTGAGCAACGGCGAAAAGAACCCGCTCCTGATTGCAACCCCGGTACTTCCGCGCTACGTTGAGAATCGCCCCGGAGGAACAATTGGCGGTCCGGTTTTTAGGAATAAGCTCTTCTTCTTTTTCAGTACCTATTGGGACAGGGTGCGGACCGGTGTGGCGCCCTCCGAATCTTTCCCCTTTCTTACTCCCGTTCCCGGCGCCGCCGGCCTCGGCGCCATTCAATCGACATTTGCCAGCGACCCAGGCGCAGCCGCGATCGCGGGGTTCGGCCCATATTCCATCGCGGCCGGCAATCCGGAGCCCATTCCAGTTCCAGCTGCGTTTTGCCCCGCCGGAGACACCTATACGGGCGGTGGTGCTTGCCTGGAAAGTGTTACCGACGCCAATGGCGCCAGCGCCAACATTCAAGTAGCCGGCGTTACACGGTCCATTACCAGTCCCACCAACGACCAGGAGCAACTTGCTCGACTCGACTGGCAGCCCACCGAAAAGGATCGCTTCTTCTTACGATTCCTTTACCAGAAACAGCTTGCCTTAGGGCTGCCGGGCGCAGACGGGATTGGCGCCGGCGACTGGTACAACGAACCGTCCGAGACTTACGACATCGGAGCCGATTGGACTCATAGCTTCACTGCCAACTTCGTCGACCAGTTGCGCTATAGCTACCAGGATTCCAAAGTCGACTTCCAGGGTGGCCCATTTCCCAATTGCGTGGTCACGAATTTCGGCGTGTGCCCTGCGGAAGTGAACTTCAATGGAGGACTCGATGAATCGAATTTCGGTGGAGATGCCGACTTCCCGCAAGGCGGCACGGTGAAGGTCACCCAAGTGCAGAACAACGCCACCTGGACTCATGGCCACCAGACGCTCCTCTTTGGCGGCGAATTCGATTACCAGAACTCACCTGACACGGG
>Ga0187855_10002220_pt1 | contig 14813 bp, 17 predicted proteins | sample June2016WEW_8_10_2_FD_132969 | JGI IMG/M metagenome (GOLD analysis project Ga0187855, IMG submission 132969) | Peatland microbial communities from SPRUCE experiment site at the Marcell Experimental Forest, Minnesota, USA - June2016WEW_8_10 | ecosystem: Environmental > Terrestrial > Soil >...
CCAGGTCGCTGCGCTCCAGCTCCACGCGCGCGTTCCCGCCGATCTTGTTCAGGCGCACGTCCGCGTGGTCGCCGTGCAGGTCCACGCTGCCGTTCAATTCGGTTACATCGTAGTCGCCGTAGTTCCCCCGCGCTTCCACGCTCAACCGCGCCGGAATGGTGATCTCCAGGTCTTCCGATATCTTCCCGTTGGTGGGGTTGTGATCCTGGTTGGAGCGCACGGTGATGGTGTCGCCTTGCGCCACGATCTCGAGCGGCGTAGCGTCGTTGGCGCGATCCGCTTCGGAATGATTCATCGCCTGAATGCTCTTGCGTCCCGTGACTTTTATCTCGGTCGTGTCCGCGCCGGTGATGCGCAAATTGCCCCGGTTGTTCTCGAAAACCACGCGGGTGGCGGCGCCCACGGGTTTCTGGTCGTCTATGTTGTAATCGAAGTGCTCTCCGAAGGCCTCCCATGCCGGCCGGAAATGAATGCCTTCGCGGTGCGCCGCATAGGCGCCCCAACCGAACAGGCAGATGAACACGATCAGCACTACTTCGCCGCCGCTGAAGCTGGTCCTTTGCAGGCTGCCCCGGAAATACTCCACCAGCACTTCCGCCAGGCGCAGCACGCCCCACAGGATCAGCAAGAACGGCCAGTATTGCGCGAGCAGGTCGAACAGCGGAATGTCCGGCCGCAGGTTGTAGATCAGGAACCCGACGCCGATCAGCACCAGCAGAATCGGGCCAGTCAGCGATCGCCGTCTCATCTTGGGCCTCCCGTTCCTCCAGCAGGCGGCAGGGTGGCCGCGGTCCGTCCCAGCAAGCTCAGCACGCCGAACACGATCAGCAGCACGGGCCAGGTCCGGTCGAAACCGTAAGGCGTGAAGTTATTCAGCACGAAGAGCCCACCCAGAGTGATCAGGGTCAGTGGCCAGCGAACCGCGCGGAGCAAATTGATTTCATTGGCGTTCATGGCCCACCTCCCGGCCCCCGATCGGGTCGCCGCTCGCGGCCAGGCGCGCATACAGCATGTAGGCGCCCATCAGAATCAGCAGCACGGGCCAATAGCGCAACAGATAGCGAAGCTGGATCACGTTCTCGTTGCTGAGCAGCAGCACGATGCCCAGCGCGATGAGCGTGATGGCGCCGACTGGAAACCCGCCCCGCCGGCCATGCACATCGAGGATGCTGGAGAATTCGTCCACCGGCTCGCCGGCGCGCCGCTTGCGCGCAGTATGGTAGGCTTCCAGCGCCATATACATCACCCACACGCCGATCAGGATCCCGAACAGCGGCTCGAGATCGCCCGCCGTCCCCGAGCTCGTGATGCTTACCAGCAGGCCGAAAACGATGGCGTGCACCAGGCCCTTGGCATATTGCGCATTGTAGATGGCGCCCACTCCGGGAATGAAGCCCAGCAGGCAGGCAAGCCCTGGAGAGACGTCGTTCGTTCCTCCTGGCGCGGGCGGCGGGGCGACGGCAGCGGCGGTTTCCCGCGCGATGCGGTCGACGACGGCCTGCTTAATGGCGCCGGTAATCGCGGCGGCCGGCGCATGCTCTTCGCAGAAGATGGTGCCTTGCGCGGTGCGCTTGCATTCCGCGCACAGGGCTTTGCCGCAGGTGCGGCAGTACGCGATAGCGGGTGTTTCACTGTGGTTGAAGCAATTCATAAAAATATCCCCTAACGTGATTTCGGCTCCTCTGAGCCCTTCACCGGCAGGCGGTGCTGATCCGCATTGCGGCCGGACTTCCCGGTCTCCGCCGCGGGCTTTTGTTCCTCTTCTTGTTGCTGCTGCCAGTCGCGCAGCTTGGTTCGAATCTGATATACGACCTTGATGCTCTCGTAGAACTTCACGGTGCGCTCCCAGCCCCGGTAGACGCCGTCTTCCACGCCCGCCCAGACTTTGGCAGGCGCCAGGTCCTCCGGGTGCAGCTTGCGCGCTGGCGCTACAAAGCGTGCCAGCATGGCGAACGACAGAATGGTCATCGCCATCCCCATGGCGAACCGCGGTTGCAGCATCGGATGCAGCACGCGCCGGAGCCAGTTCCGCACTCCCGTGGCGGCGGTTTTGGCATGCGCCCAGGGAGCTCCGAACAGCAGCCTGGTCACCAACTCCGGCGGCGGCTCCACTTCCGCGGCGCGTTCCATGAAACCTACCGCTGCAATCGCATCTTGCGCCAGCTCCCGGCAGTCCCGGCATCCGGCCAGGTGCTGTTCGACCACAGTTCTGGCATCCGGCCCCAGTGTGCCGTCAACGTATTCGCAGATGAGAGTTTCCAGCTCCGCGCACGTCATGCCAGTACCTTCTGCCTTTTCAAAACACGGGCCAACTCGGCCCGGCCGCGGTTCAGCCGCGACTTCACGGTCCCTTCCGGGATGCGCAGGATTTCCGCGATCTCCCGGTATTCCATATCCTGCAGGTCGCGCAAAATCACCGTCTCGCGCAACTCCGGCGACAGCTTCTGCAAAGCTCCCTGCAAAATCTCGCTGGCCTCCCGGCCCGCCACCATTCTGTCCGGCCGCGCCGACGCCGGGGCCGCTTCCTCCAAAACCGGCAACTGCTCTTCAATCGAATCCGTGATGCGCTCCTGGCGCGTGCGCCGGTAATGGTCGATCAGCAAGTTGCGCGTCAGCCGCGCCAGCCACGTCGTAAACGCGCCTTCCGTTGCCCGGAACGTTTTGAGCGTCCGGTACACCCGCAAGAAAACCTCTTGCGTGAGGTCCTGCGCCTCAGAGTCCTTGCCCGTAAAACGATAGCAAAGCCCGTAGACCCGGCGGGTGTGGGTCCGTATCATACCCTCCCAAGCGGCTTCATCGCCGCTCAAACACCGTTCCACGAGGCTGTGATCGAGATCCAAGCTCTGTCTTGTCCAGTACCGGCCGCCGCTCTCCGTCCTCTCCTGGAACGGAGCGCCCGAAACCATAGCCAGGGCGGCGGTCGCCATAATCACCTCGTGTCCTTCGATCTGCTTCGCCGGCGCTATCGTCTTCATCCGGCTTACACTTAAAGAAACGAGGCATTATCATGATAGGTTCATTTTTTCCCGGATGCCAGCGGAGATTGGCAAATTGCGTGCCCTATCGCTGGTTCCTCCGCCGAAAGAGAGCGTCACATTAAACACAAATGGAAATGGGCGGCGCTGGCCGTCGCCGGCCTGGCGCTGGCGTTCTGGCTGCTTCACTGGCGGCTGGCGGGCCGGGGCTTCGACTGGCGCGTGTTCCGCGCCACCCTTTCCGGCTTGCATTGGGGGTGGCTGGTAGCTGCCTGTGCGGCTGCGTTGGCGACCTACTTCGGCCGGGCTTTGCGCTGGCGCGTGCTAATGCTCCCGGTCAAGGCTCAACCCAACCTCTGGAACCTGTTCTCGGCTACCTTGATCGGGTTCACCGCCATCACGCTGCTAGGCCGGCCGGGTGAACTGGTCCGGCCGTACCTGATCGCCGCGAAGGAAAAAGTCACGATGTCCTCGCAAATGGCCGCCTGGCTGCTGGAACGCATATACGATCTGCTGATCGTGCTGGCCATCTTCGGCTTCGCGCTCGGCCGCGTGCGCCGCTCCGAGGTTTCGCTGGGTCCCGCGCTGTCGTGGGTGTTCTCCACCGGCGGCTGGTTCGTCGCGCTGCTCTCGGTGTTGATGCTGGGCCTTCTAGTGGTCTTCCGGCATTTCTCTGCCGCCATGCGCCAGCGCCTTCTTAGTGCCTTCGCCGCCCTGCCGGAGCGCCACTTCAAAAAGGCTGACCGCCTGATCACCGCCTTCGTTCAGGGGGTCGAATCCACCAAGAGCGACAAGGGCTTGCTGCTGGTGGTCTGGTACACCATCCTCGAGTGGGCCATTATCGCCCTCACTACATTCTGCGTCGTGCGTGCGTTCGGAACCGCCCTGCCCTTCGGCTGGCTGGATGTGCTGATCTGCCTGGGTTTCCTGGCGTTCGGCGCGGTGATCCAGATCCCCGGGATCGGCGGAGGCGTGCAGGTGGTTACGGTGCTGGTTCTGACCGAATTGTTCCGGATTCCCCTGGAGATCTCCACCAGCGTGGCCCTTGTTCTCTGGATTATTTCATTTGTAGTAGTTGTTCCAATCGGCCTGCTTCTGGCCGTTCACGAAGGTCTCCACTGGAGCTCTCTGAAGCAACTGGAACCGGAGGTCACAACATGAAGTGCCCTTTTTGCAATCACATGGACGACAAGGTCGTGGACTCGCGGGAGGGCCGCGAAGGCGATGCCATCCGCCGCCGCCGGCAGTGCCTGGGTTGTGAGCGCCGCTTCACCACCTACGAGCGGATCGACGAAATACCTTACATGGTGATTAAGAAGGACGGCCGCCGGGAGAAGTTCGACCGCCAAAAAGTGTTGCAGGGGCTGCTTAAAGCCTGTGAGAAGCGCCCGGTCGGGATGGGCAAGCTGGCCGAATTGGTCAATCAGGTGGAGGCCAAGGTCACCGACTCGCCGGACCGGGAGATATCTACTATAGAAATAGGAGAAATGCTCATGGAGACGCTCCGGGATCTCGACAAAATCGCTTATGTGCGATTCGCGTCGGTGTACCGCGACTTCCAGGATGAGCAGGCTTTCTTCAATGAATTGAAGAACCTGATGCGCCACAAGCTGCCGTAAGCCAATTCGGTGTAACCAAAACAGTTCTGAAACATCTTTAAAGATAGCACTTAACATTCTCCGGGATTGGTGTTATGATCAGACGATGTCCCGGCAGCGAGGCTAAGCCTGTGTCATCGGGCTGGATTAGCATTTCGCCGAAGCTTTTCAGCAGCCTCACAATCGAATCAATTAACAGGTTCCACTTTGATTGGTCGTACTAGGTGCGGGGGAGGTGAGTCGAACAGTGGATCATTTCGAGGATCAGTTTTTAGCCGATAATCCGGAAGCTTTGGGCCTCAACTTCGAGGAAGAAGCCAAGTTCTTCGATCCGGAGGCTGGAGCAGACTTCCTGCATCCCCAGCCGGTGGAAGAGTCGATCTACACCGACGACCCGGTACGTGTGTATCTGCGTGAGATGGGCGCGGTTCCGCTGTTGACTCGCGAAGGCGAAGTGGACTTGGCGCGCCGCATGGAGCGCGGTAAGTTGCGGATGCAGAAGGCCATTAGCCGTTCCGCCCTGGTGCAGCGCGTGGTGGTCGAGCTGGCCGAACAGCTAAGGAAGGGGGCCGAAGAGATCGACAACGTCGTGGACGTAGGCGACGTTGAGGAAGGCACGCCGCAGGACCTGAAAAAGCGCGCCGACCTGCTAAAGTTGTTTACCGACCTGATTGGGCACTACCGCAGGCTGCAGCAGCTCACGGAGAAGCTGGAGACCGTTCCGGTCAACATGAAGCGGCAGCGCAAGCGCGTCTGCAATCGGCTCAACCGGACCAAGGTAGAAGTGTCGCAAGGAATTCGGATTATCCCCTTTCGATCCCTCAAGTGGAAGGAGTTTTCCAAGGAAATCGATCGGGCTGTCGAAGAGCTGGGCCACCTGGATCGCGAGGCCAAGAAGATCGAGGTAAAGGCGGGCCAGGCCCAGCAACTCCGATTGCGGGAGTTGAAGCGGGAGATCCGCAAGCGCGAAACCATAGCCGGCGCCATGCTGCCCGACCTGAAGCATACGCTCACCGTAATTCGGCACGGTGAAGCTGAGGCGGAGCGGGCCAAGAAGGACTTGGTGGAAGCCAACCTCCGCTTGGTGGTTTCAGTTGCCAAGAAGTACGTGAACCGCGGACTTCATCTGCTGGACCTCATCCAGGAGGGCAATATCGGGCTGATGCGCGCTGCCGACAAGTTTGAATATCGCCGTGGGTATAAGTTTTCTACTTATGCGACTTGGTGGATCCGGCAAGCGATCACGCGCGCCATTGCGGATCAGTCCCGGACCATCCGTATCCCGGTCCACATGAACGAGAGCATGAACAAGTTCCTGCGGGCTTCCCGCGAGCTGGAAAAGGAGCTTGGGCGAACTCCTACAAATGACGAAATTGGGCGCCGGATGGACATCCCGGTGGAAAAGGTCCAGAAACTGAAGACCATTTCCCGCGACCCTGTTTCGCTGGAAACGCCAGTCGGCCGGGACGGCGAATCGGCGCTGGGCGACCTGATCGAGGACCGCTGGGTGGGTTCGCCGGTGGATGCGGTGATCGAATCCAACGTCCGCGACGAGACCGCCGGCATCCTGAAGACCCTCTCTCCGAAGGAAGAGAAGGTCATCCGGCTGCGCTTCGGCATCGGCTGCGAGCGGGAGCACACGCTCGAAGAGATCGGCCAGGAGTTCGACGTCACCCGCGAGCGTATCCGACAGATCGAAGCCAAGGCGCTGCGGCAACTGCGGGCCCCCGAGAGGGCACGCCGTCTGCGCGCCCTGATGGCCGCACGATAAGCCTGGAGGACCACCCTCACGGGTCGTGGCTCCGATCGGAGGCGCGCGCTTCAGCAAGCGGGCTTCACGATCCTCGTGCATACTCTCTTTGGTAAGCGCCCGTGAAATCGAAAAGACGGGCAATAATGGAAGCGGAGCCCCGTCGAAGCCACTGTGCTGCTTAAGTTTCTGCGCGAAATAGCGTCTTACCCTTGGGTCTACGATCAGATCCAAAGGCTCGCCGGCGTCCGTCAGGTGCACGCGCGCATGTCCCGGCAAATATCCGCCGATGGCACGGGAAGCTATGTGCTGGATGTTGGCGGTGGCACCGGCGACATGCGTCAACTGTGGCCGGCGGATTGCCATTACGTTTGCCTGGATATCGAAATGCCGAAGCTGCAGGGCTTTCGGAGCAAGGTCCCGGATGGACTTGCCCTGCAGACCGATGCCACGCAAATGCCCATTGCGAGTGGCTCTGCGGCCTCGGTGGTTTGCATGGCAGTCGCGCACCATTTGACCGATGCCATGTTGGCCGGTGTATTCCGCGAGAGCGTGCGCGTTCTAAAGCCCGGCGGGAGGCTGTTCTTCCTCGACCCCGTCTTTGCCCCAGACCGCATGGTTGGGCGAATGATCTGGCGGCTGGATCGCGGCTCGTATCCCCGCACTGCTGAAGCGTTACGGAGTGCTTTCAGCCAGTACCTCAAGATCGCGCACTGGGAACAGTTTGCGATTCACCACGAGTATGTGTTTGGAGTGGGAATCAGGGTGTGAACTTGGCGTACCGATGACCGGACAAGCGTTATGGTAAGGCCCTTAGCCGGATAGGGCCGCCTGGAGCTGGCCAGCCGTCGTCAGACTCGCGATCTCATTGGCGGGGAAGCGGACCCCGAAGACTTCCTCGAGATGAAGAATCAGCTTGAAATGGCCAACGGAATCCCAATCTGGGATGGTGTCGGGGTTCGACTGCGGTGTGAGGCCGGCTTCTGCAACCCCAAAGATATCGGCGATCGCGGTTGAGACCCGCGCATCAAGCATTCACCATCTCCTTTCGATCTTCTATCGTAATCCAGTCCGGGATCGTAACCTGCCGTTCCCGCAGAGTCAGAGACCAGCGGGCATCTCCATCTTGTCCCCCAATTCTTTGGAATCCCAGGTCCCGATAAAGGTCTGCTGCCACCGCGTTGGCCGAACCGTCCGAGAGCCTATGCCAACTCCCTGAGAGTCACCCAGTGCGGGGAGACCGGCGCACCTCACGGCTCGAATTCCTGAATGGCGCGAATCACCCGGCCCTGTTCGGTTTCAGTCAACCCGTTATAGAACGGAAGGCGTAGCAAACGGCTGCTCACGTCTTCGGTGACCGGGCAAGAGCACGCTCGTCCAGCCAACCGCAGCCCCATCTCCGAAAGGTGTAGCGGAAGGTAGTGAAATACGCTCAGGATGTTCCTGGCTTTCAAGTGCTGAATCAGGCGCGCGCGGCTTCCTTCCGAAGGCAAGAGCAGATAGAACATGTGAAAAGGTTGCTGGCATTGCGGCGGAACTACAGGCCTTCCTACGCCATAGCTCGCGGCCCAGTCTCTCAGACGCATATTATAACGTTCCCATATCTGCCGGCGTTGCGATTGAATGAGCTCGCGGGACTCTAACTGCGCGCATAAGATGGCCGCCAGGATATCCGAGGGAAGATAGCTCGACCCCAATCCTACCCAGGTATACTTATCGACTTGGCCGCGCACGAAACGGCTCCGGTCGGTTCCCTTGTCACGAATGATTTCGGCCTGCTCCGAGTAGCGGACATCGTTGATCACCAGCGCTCCGCCTTCGCCGCAGGTGAAGTTCTTGGTTTCGTGAAAGCTCTGCGTCGCCAGGCAGCCGAACGTGCCTAGATTCCTTCCCTTGTACTTGCCTAGCAGTCCGTGGGCATTGTCTTCGACCACTGGCACGCCATGGCGGCGGGCGATTTCGAGGATCGCATCCATCTCACAGCCTACACCCGCATAATGGACCGGCACGATGGCTTTCGTGCGGGGCGTGATCGCTCGCTCAAGCAGCGTCTCGTCCAGGTTCAGCGTGTCCGGCCGTATATCGATGAAAACGGGGCGGGCGCCCCGCAACGCAAATGCGCTAGCCGTGGAGACGAAGGTAAAAGACGGCAGGATCACCTCGTCGCCCGGCTGCACATCCAGCAGCAAAGCCGCCATCTCCAGGGCGTCCGTACACGAGGTCGTCAGCAGCACTTTGGGCGCGCGCAGCATTTCCTCGAGGAGCGCATGGCACAGCTTGGTGAAGCGGCCATTCCCGCTGACATGCATCTCATCGATGGCTTGTTGGATGTAGTGGAATTCCATCCCGGTTTTACAAAACCGGTTGAACGGGATGTAGCTCGAATCCGACTTGGTAACGGTTGTGGCAGGCCACAACGAATGCTCGCGGTTTAGCAGTTCCGATTGAATTTCAGGCATGCATCCCCGCAACCAGCCGCGGCACCCCCCGCTCGGCTGCTGCGGCGGTCTGCTGGCGGACCGCATAGCCCGGACGGTCCATCATGCGAAAATGCATTCGCGCCAGATACTCGCCGATGATTCCGAGCGCAAACATCTGCACACCGGAAAACATGGCGATCAAAGAAGCGAGGAACGGGAAACCTGGCACGCTTCCACCGCGCAGCAGATAGCCCCCGATTACAAACACCAGCACAAAGAACCCGAATACCGTGAAGACGAAGCCGATCACGCTGGCAACCTGTAGCGGCAGGACGCTGAAGCCCGTCATCATGTTGAACGCATGCCGGATCAGCTTGCGCAGCGTGTACTGGGACGCCCCCAAGCGCCGCGCATCGTGCCGCACCGGGACCGCGGTAAAGTGCGACGCGCCCCAGGTGAGCAGGACGTCGATGGATACGAAGGGGCCCTGGAAATTCGCGAACCCGCCGCGCACTTCGCTGCGGAAGGCGCGGAAAGCGCTCGCGTGGCGGGCGGTCTGCGCGCCCACTGCGCTTTGCAACGCGATCTTGGTTACCCGCGATGCCAGGTCCCGCCACAGACCGTGTTGCTCTTCCTCAGGCGCGCCATACACGACGTCATATCCTTCCGCCAGTTTGTCTAGGAGCTTGGGAATTTCTTCCGGAGGGTTTTGCAGGTCGTCGTCGAGCGTGACAATGACCTCGTTTCGAGCCGCGCGGATTCCGCAAAGCAGGGCATTGTGCTGCCCGTAATTGCGCATCAAGGAGATGCCGCGGACCCACGGATACCGTTGCGTCAACTGGCAGATCACCTCCCAGCTACGGTCGCGGCTCCCGTCATTGACCAGGATGGCCTCGAAGTTCAGCGCCTGCGCGGTCAAAACCGCTTCCAGACGCTCGATCAACAGCGCCAGACTGGCTTCGCTGTTGTACACCGGCACCACTACGGATAGGGACGCTTCGAAACGCATTTGTCCGGATTCAGTTAACCATACGAGTTGGCTGAAAGCCATGGTATAAAAGGTTAACCTACCGTTTGCCATGAAGTTACCGAAGCGGCATTAACCAATGGCAGTATGCGGGCCAGGCTAACCGCCGTTATTATGTGTCGTTAGACGATGACGGGGGAAAGTGTCGATCTGCGCCTGCCGAACCGCTGCCGGCATTACATCGAGGCCGCTGCCGAGCGTATTGAAGCCGGAAGGTATTTCTATCTCTACTGCTTCTTGATGCTTTTCCTGACCGTCGCTGCTTTGCGCGCCAGTTCCAGAGCCCTCTGGTACGACGAGTTGTTCACGTTCTACATGTCTCACCTGCCCAGCATGGCTGCGATCTGGGCGGGACTGAAGCAGGGAGCGGATCTGAATCCTCCGTTCTTGTACGTGGCGACCCGCGCCGCATTTCGCCTGTTCGGCGACGGCCCCATAGCGGCGCGTCTGCCGGCCATGATGGGCTTCCTGGTGATGAGTATTTGCCTGTTCCGGTTCGTGGCCAGGCACACGAACGCACTGTACGGATTCGTGGCCATGTTGTTCCCCTGGATTACTGGCGCGAGCAGGTATGCTTACGAGGCCAGATCGTACGGGCTGGTAATGGGATTCTCCGCCTTGTCACTAGTCTGCTGGCAGAGTGCTTGCGAGCGGAAACACCGGCGATGGGCGCTGGCGGGCTTGACTCTGAGCATAGCGGGCGCGCTGATGAGTCACTGCTATGCGGTTCTGCTGTTCGTGCCGCTGGCTCTCGGTGAACTCATGCGGGCGTTGCGGGCCAGGCGAATTGACTGGCCTGTGTGGCTATCGATCGGAATCACGGCGCCGCTGGTTCTCACTTATCTGCCGCTAATGCGGGCCAATGCCGGCTTCGCGCTCCATAACGCTAAGTTCGAGCCGCGGTTGGCTTCGATTTGGGAGTTCTGTGTCATGATACTGGGGCCGGCGCTGTGGCCCTGGCTGATCGGCTTCGTCGTGGTATTGTTGCCGGCGCGGCGGGCAGGCGGCAAAGAAGACGCGTCGACGGCTCAAATCCCCGCCCACGAATTAGCGGCTGCGGCCGGACTGGTCTCGATTCCCGTGTGTGCGCTGCTGCTGGCGTTCGCGCTTACGCACGTATTCGAGACGCGGTATGGGATACAGGCGGTCATGGGGCTCGGCGTGCTATTCGCATTTTTGGCCTACGCGCGCACTGGAGACCGCCGCATGACTGGAGTGCCGCTGATCGGTGTTTTCCTGGCCGGATTTCTTTTCAATTCCTTCTGGGCGCCGCCCGATGACACCACCCAGTCTTTGGCTACTCGCGGCATTGACCCGGATCAGGTGGAAAAGGACGTGCCGTTCGTTGTTGGCAACGGTACTCTCTTTCTGCAGGTGGATCATTACGCGAAACCGGGGCTGGCTGCGCGGCTCTACTTGCTGCGGGACTCGCGGGCAGCGCTTCGCTACACCGGAAGCAACGTCTTTGACAACGGCTATCCGATCCTGCGCCGCTGGTTTCCGATAAAGGGGCACATCGAGGATTACGACCGCTTTATCAGCCAGCATGACCGCTTCATGGTATTCGGCCCCATGCACGATCCTCTCGACTGGCTGATCTTCAAATTGGTGGACGATGGGGCACAAATGAACTTTCGGGGACAGTTCGGCGATAGCCTGCTATTCGAGGTCACTCCCAAGCCCACAACATCGGCGCGCGCGGCCAACAGGAATTAAACAATTGGCATGGCGGCGGGCGACGGCCAGGATTACGGCCTGCATACAGATCTCCCGAGCGCGCCAGCCCAAGGCGTTGATGGCCGCCAGGTCCATGGCGGCATCGAGGCTGCCCATCCAGCACGTCGCCTTCAATGAAACGGAATCTTAGGAGCGGCAGCAAGCCGTCAATGTGCTCCCAACTCCCGCTGCCCAGTTTATCGAGGACGGTGACCTTCGTGGCCACGCTCGGAGAGAAGCTTGGCCCGTCCGGCAACTGGCGCCATCCCTAACCAGATTCCGATCGCCATATCGTCCCTGAAGTGGCCGCCGCGGCTCAGTGACAATCAGAGGGTGCGGCGAGCGCCCTCGCCGGATCTCCGGGTCCGACAGCCGAGACAGGGGGCTCGCCGCGAGTCAGGGACCCGCCAACATTTGGTTGTGACCAAAACTGTCACCGAATTTTGCGGGCCTCCATACGGTTGACACTCGGGCACACTGCGGCCGCCATCGCGCGATAGGATCACACGTACCATCAAGTACTTATCGGCAATTCAGATCCTCTCTTGGTTAATCTACCGAGTCATCAAATGGTAAGCTGGTGGTTAGAGAGGTTCTGGCATGGCGCGCATCGAGGGGATCGACGACAAACACGCTAACGTGTTTACGCGCTCTTTCTACGCGGCGGTCCGGCGCAAGATCGGGCGTGTGCCGGAACCGGTGCGCATTACCGCGCATCAGCCGCGTTTGCTGGCCGCGCTGGGCGGCATGGAGATGGCGCAGGAGGCTATGGATACGGTCGATCCCGTGGTGAAGGCCCTAGTCGGGATCAAGACCGCCATGCTGATCGGTTGCCCGTTTTGAATCGACATCGGTTCTGCGGTCGGCAGAAAAGCGGGCGTCTCGGAAGCCAAGCTGATGGCCTTGGTGGACTTTGCCGCCAGCCCCGAATTCAGCGCGGTCGAAAAACTGGCCTTGCGTTATGCGGTAGCCATGACCATGACGCCGGTGGAACTGCCGGACGATTTGTTCAGGGAATTACAACAGCACTTCGACGAAAGGCAGTTGGTGGAACTGACCTCGGCGATCGCTTGGGAGAACTATCGCGCGCGCTTCGATCATGCGTTCGGCTGCGAAGCGGAAGGCTATTCCGAGGGGGCGTTCTGCCCACTGCCGGTTAAAGCCGCAGCGCAGCCGTGAGATCAGCCTCGTTGCGGAAAAAGGCAACTTAGCCGCAGATGCACGCTGATTCACGCCGATACGACAGCCTGCTTGACAAAGGAGAGGCCTCTAGGTCCGCCCCCTGTGGCGCCCCGCGTTCAAGGTGTTGGCGCCCGACTCACCTTCCCGCGAGCCTTCGGGGCATCGGCCGCAATATGAGCAGGTTACGGAACCGTCCGGAAACCGGATTGCACCTGCTCGAAGTGGGCGTCCGCGGTCATGACCTCGCGGATTCCCAACTCCTGCATCACGACGAAGCTGGTCAGGTCCGTAAAGGAGATGCGGGCTTTATCGCGATAGCGCAGGCGCAGTTTGTAGGCCCGCTCGAAGCGTTGCGGAGTGATCGGTTCTACGCGAACCACGCCGGCATCCCGCGCGCGCAGAAGCGCTGTGCAAAAACGCTCCGCCTCGGCGAACGGGCTGCCGCCGAAGAGGCGGGTGATGGTTTCGTCCAGAACGTAATCCGTGGTAACCAGGATTCCAGTTTCGCTGTGCCGCCGCCGCAGCGCGACGACCTCCTCATGTTGGGGGTCTTTGGCGTCCGCCAGGACGATCCAGCCCCAGGTATCGACGAACAGCAGCGGCCGCTCAATCGCCGTAGAGGGCTTCATCGATATTCCGGCTGAGCTTGCCGTTCTTCACCGCGCCTTCCGCCTTGGCCAGGGGATCGCGGTGCCCCTTCGCCGCCGGGCGGCTGCCCATTTCGAGGCGTATCCGGATGAGCTCGGCCATGCTGATACGCAGTCGGAAGGACTCCTGGCGCAGGTTTTCGTGCAGCGGGTCCGGTAGGAAGATGGATGTGCGTGTCATATAGGCATCATAGCATATATATGTGGAAATGCAAGGGGCATGCCAGCACCCCAACCCCAGATCCTCTAACTGCTACAATTCCATGGATGTTCCGCAAGGTCCTGATTGCCAACCGCGGCGAGATCGCCGTGCGCGTCCTGCGCACGCTGCGCGAGATGGAAATTGCCTCTATCGCGGTCTTTTCCGACGCCGACCGCACCTCGCTGCATGTGCGCATGGCCGACGAGGCCGAGTGGGTGGGGTCCTCGCCCTCCGCCGAGAGCTACCTGCGCATCGACCGCATTCTGGACGCGGCGCGGCAGCACGGCGCCGACGCCATCCATCCGGGCTACGGCTTCCTGAGCGAGAATGCGGACTTCGCCGCGGCCTGCGAACAGGCCGGCATCGTCTTCATCGGTCCATCGGCGGAATCTATACGCCGCATGGGATCGAAGACCGCCGCGCGTCAAATGGCCGTCTCCGCCGGCGTGCCCGTCGTGCCCGGCGCCCACGATGCGTTGCGCGATGCCGCGGAAGCCCGCGAATTCGGAGCCCGGCATGGCTACCCACTGCTGCTCAAAGCCGTGGCCGGCGGCGGCGGTAAAGGCATGCGCCGCGTGGACTCAGCCGCCGAACTGGACGCCGCCTTTCGCGACGCGGCCAGCGAGGCTGAGCGCGCCTTCAAGAACCCGGAGCTGTACGTCGAGAAGCTGATCGAGCGTCCGCGTCACATCGAGATTCAACTTTTAGGCGACCGTCACGGCCACATGATCCACTTTGGCGAGCGGGAATGCTCCATACAGCGCCGGCATCAGAAGGTCATGGAAGAGTGCCCGTCGCCGCTGGTCGTCCAGCGCCCCGGAATGCGCGAGCGCATGGGAGAAGCCGCTATACGCGTGGCGCGCAGCGCCGGATATTACAACGCCGGCACGGTCGAGTTTCTGGTGGACGCCCACGGCGATTTCTACTTCCTGGAGATGAACACGCGCTTGCAGGTGGAACACCCCATCACCGAGCTGGTGACCGGCCACGACCTGGTGCGGCTGCAGATCGAAGTGGCGGCCGGCGAAAAGCTGAACCTGCGGCAGGAGGACATCGCTTGGCGCGGCTCCGCCCTTGAGTGCCGCATCTACGCGGAGGACCCTTACAACAACTTCTTCCCCTCGGCCGGCAAAATCACGCGCCTGACGCGGCCGCTGGGGCCGGGCGTGCGCCTGGACGGTTGCGTCTACGACGGCTGGACGGTGCCGATCGACTACGATCCGCTGCTGGCGAAGCTGGCCGTGTGGAGCGGCACACGGGAGAGCGCCATCGCCCGCATGCTGCGCGCCCTGCGCG
>Ga0187855_10002221_pt1 | contig 14804 bp, 16 predicted proteins | sample June2016WEW_8_10_2_FD_132969 | JGI IMG/M metagenome (GOLD analysis project Ga0187855, IMG submission 132969) | Peatland microbial communities from SPRUCE experiment site at the Marcell Experimental Forest, Minnesota, USA - June2016WEW_8_10 | ecosystem: Environmental > Terrestrial > Soil >...
GCAGCCCCGGCGCCGTCGAGAACACCGGAGGCCCTTCAACCGTCGCATATGCGCCAGCACCGGCGGGGAGCACCACGCCGAGCACCCCCGCAGCCAAGACGCAAACGGACGCCGCGAGCAGCGCACGAATAGTGAAACGAGCCGGCGTACCGATCATGACAGCGATGCCTCCCTGAACGAGCCCCAGACCCAGGGCATGTGTGATTGATCCGCCGGTGAAGCGGGACAAGACCTGCCAGGCACCGCACATGCGTCACGCGGCCCAACCCTCACAACGCGACAATCTCGCGCAGATCCTGCGTTTGCTTCAATCAGGCTGCCGGCATTGCCTGGCCACGGAGGGTAAGATGATTATAAGCAGGATGAGGGGTAGTTGTCAAGACCTCCTCTCTTTCTGCCGTCAAGCGCTCGACCCGCTGAGGGTCGCGTGCCCCGTACACGCACCCCGGGCGTCCGCACCCGAGACAGCCCCTCCTGACCCGCCCCCCTGGGCGGGGTCCTCATCCCAACCCCTCCCCCGGCCGATACATCAATCCAGCCGGGGGCCGCGCCATGATTTGTGGCCGCCCCACCCCGCCCCCCCACTTTCACGCCAGCCCGAGGAGGTCTCACGATGCAGCTGCCCGAGCCGATTCCGACGATGATCCGCGACGAGAGCTTCGCGGACGTGACCTACCACATCCGCGGAGAGCTCGTGCCCGAGCTGCAGGTCGTGCTCGGGCCGGGGTCGGTGATGTTCGAGCACCATGTGCTGCTGTGGAAGGAAACGCGCGTTGAGATCGAGCTGAAGAAGCTGCCGGGCGGGGTCAAACGGAAGATCGCGGGGCTCGACTACTTCGTCACGCGCACCTTCGGCGCCGGGCACATCGCCTTCTCGCGCGACGCGCCCGGGCAGTGCATCCCCATGCATCTGAAGCTCGGCGAAGGGCTCGACGTGCGCGAGCACCAGTTCATCGCCGCCACCGACAACCTCGACTACTCATACGAACGGGTCAAGGGCATCCAGAACATGCTGCTCGGCGGTACGGGCTTCTTCATCGACAAGTTCCGCGCCACCACCGGCGATGCGATCGTCTGGCTGCACGGCAACGGCAACGTCTTCCTCGTCGAGCTCGGCGCCGGCGAGCAGCTCGACGTCGAGGCCGGCGCCTGGCTCTACAAGGACCCCACGGTCACGATGGAGTCCGTCACGATGGGGCTCAAGACGGGCCTCATGGGGGGCGGCGGCAAGCTGACGTGGAACCGCTTCACGGGGCCCGGGCGGTTGGCGATCCAGACGATGTTCATCTCCCCCGCCGAGGCCGTGGACGGCAGCAATGTGCAGGCGGCCACGGCCGGGGGCTTGGCGGGGGCGTTGATCGGGGGTCTGACGCGGGGGTAAGTCCTACTGGTACGCCGCCACCACCGCCACGATCACGTAGATCGCCGCCAGTGCCCAGCCCTCGAAGGCGGCCGCCTCGCCGTCGGCCGTGACCTGCCACACCGCGATCGTCATCAGGCCCAGGGCGCCGATGTAGATCGGCTGCAGCGCGAACGTCAGCTGGGTGGGGAGGACGAGGGAGATCAGGACGAGGGCAGGGAAGAGGAAGGCGGCGGTTTGCGCGACGGAGCTCTTGACGACGGCGATCGCGAGGTCGGACTTGCCCCGCGCCGCCAGGGAGATGCTCACCACGTTCTCGACCGCGTTGCCCGCGATCGCGACGATCACGAGGCCGGCGAAGGCGGTCGAGATATGCAGAATCGCGATCGCCGGATGCAGCGCGCTCACGAACCACTCCGAGACGAAGCCGGCGCCGATCGCCGCCACCGTGAGCAGCGTCACCGTCGCGCGCAGCGAGAGGCGCGTCGGCCCGCCCCGGACCTGCTCCGCGCGCGGCTCACCGGCCGGCGACTTGGCGCTCAGGTAGGGCACCAGCCACGTCCCGTACACCCCCAGCAGGCAGCAAGCGCCGACGACCGAGATCGTGTCCACGTGGGCACCCGCCGCGCTGCCGGAGCTGAGCGCGAGGCCGATCAGCACGATCAGGAAGACGGTCACCAGCAGCAGCGTCGTCGCGTCGTTTGGCAGGCGGCTTGAGAAGCGCATCACCCCGTCGGGCGCCCGCCGCGCACCCGCGACGATCGCCAGGCCGAGCACCAGCAGCGCGTTGGCCAACAGCGACCCGACGAGCGCCGTCTGCGCGACGACCAGCTCGCCCGCTTTCAGCGCGAAGATCACCACCAGCAGCTCCGGCAGGTTGCCGAGCGTCGCCTGCAGCACGCCGGTTGCCGCCGCGCCGATGTGCTCGCCCAGCTGCTCGGTTCCCAGCGCCACCGCCCACGCGAGGCCCGCCAGCGCCACCGTCGCCAATGCGAAGCGGGGCACCGCGGCCCACGCGCCGTAGTTCGCCGCGCCCGCCAGCGCCACCGTCACGGCCACCGCCGCCAGCAGGAGGCGCTCCAGTTTGCTCAGGCCGGCCAACGCCGGGCGAGCATAACCCCCATGAGGCGGGTACGCTGCGCCGATGCGCCTGGCGACCTTCAAGCCTCACGGAAGCGACGCCCCGCGTGCAGGGACCGTCGCGGACGGTCACGTCACCGCTTTCGCCGACGAGCGCCTCAAGGTACTCGACGTGCTGGGCAGCCCCGCGCTGGCGCAGAGCGCCGCCGCGGTGGGTGGGTCCGACGGGCCCGGGCCCACCTGGCCGCTCGGGGAGGTGACGCTACTCGCGCCCGTACCCGCGCCGCGGGCGATCTTCGGGATCGGGCTCAACTACGCCGACCACGTCGCCGAGACCGGCGGCGAGCCGCCCGCGCAGCCACTCGTGTTCATGAAGCTGCCCGCCTCCGCCGCCCCGCCGAACGCGCCGGTGCGCTGTCCCGAGGTCGTGCGCCGCCTCGACTACGAGGGGGAGCTCGCGGTGGTGATGGGCGCCGGCGGGCGCGTCGCGGGCTACGCGGTCGCCGATGACGTCAGCGCGCGCGACCTGCAGGGCCGCGAGCCGCAGTGGACGCGCGCCAAGGGCGCCGACGGCTTCTGCCCATACGGCCCCTGGATCACCACCGCCGAGGAGGTCCCCGACCCGCATTCGCTGCGCCTGCGCACCTGGGTCAACGGCGCCCTGCGCCAGGACTCCAACACCTCCAACCTGATCTTCGGAGTGCCCGAGCTGGTCGCCTTCATCTCCGAGACCTGCACGCTCTTCCCAGGCGATCTGATCCTCACGGGCACGCCGTCGGGCGTCGGCCTGGGGCAGGACCCTCCGGTCTTTCTGTCAACGGGGGACGTCGTGCGGATCGAGATCGAGGGGCTCGGGCTCATCGAGCACGGGGTGAGTTGAGCCTCAGTGGCTCTCGAGCACCCGGTCGATCATCCCGTACTCCAAGGCCTGCTCGGCGTTGAAGAAGCGGTCGCGCTCCATGTCGTGGCGGACCTCCTCCTGCGAGCGGCCGGTGCACTCGGCGTAGATCTCGTCGATCCGCTCGCGCACCTTGAGGATCTCCCGGGCGTGGATCTCGATGTCGGTGGACTGCCCTTCGAAGCCGGCGGAGGGCTGGTGGATCAGGATGCGGCTGTTGGGCAAACAGGCCCGCTTACCCTTGGTACCGCCCGCCAGCAGCAGCGAGCCCATCGACATCGCCACGCCCACGCACATCGTCGCGATGTCGGGCTTGACGAAGTTCATCGTGTCGTAGATCGCAAGGCCCGAGTAGATCGAGCCGCCGGGCGAATTGATGTAGATCGCGATGTCCTTGTCGGGATCCTCCGCCTCGAGATGCAGCAGCTGCGCCACCACGAGGTTGGCGACCTGGTCTTCGATCGGGACGCCCAGGAAGATGATCCGCTCGTTGAGCAGCCGCGAGTAGATGTCGAATTCCCGTTCGCCGCGCGCTGTGCGCTCGACGACCATCGGCACGAGTTGCATGTCCATGGGGGCCACCCTAGCGTGCCGCCCGCGGGGATGCCGTTGGCGGGCGGTCACGGCACGGTGGCCGAGCAACCCACGCACAGCCACCGTCCCCGCCGCAAACCGGCAACGGTCCCGCCTACCTGTTGACCGTGGTCATCCCCTGCGCGTCGTAGCGATCCCCCGTCGCGGGCGGAACCGCGGCGGCGATCCGCTCGGACTCCTCCGGGCTCAGCCGCACCTCGGCGGCGGCGAGGTTGTCTTCGAGGTAGGAGCGCCGCTTGGTGCCCGGGATCGGGACGATGTGCTCGCCCCGCGAGAGCACCCACGCCAGCGCGAGCTGCGCCGGGGTAACGCCCTTCTCCGCGGCCAGCTGACGGACGCGCTCGGTGAGAGCGAGGTTGCGCTCGAAATTCTCCTCGCTGAAGCGGGGGCCGTAGCGGCGGAAGTCGCCCTCCTCGATCTCATCGCGCGAGGAGAAGCGCCCGGCGAGGAAGCCGCGGCCGAGCGGCGAGTAGGCGACCAGCGCGATCCCCAGCTCGTCGATCACCGGCAGGATCTCATCCTCCAGGTCGCGCGTCCACAGCGAGTACTCGCTCTGCACGGCGGTGATCGGGTGCACCGCGTGGGCGCGGCGGATCGTCGCGGCGCTCGCCTCGGAGAGGCCGAGGTGGCGGACCTTGCCCTCCCCCACCAGCTCGGCCATCGCGCCGACGGTCTCCTCGATCGGGGTGGAGGGGTCGACGCGGTGCTGGTAGTAGAGGTCGATGTGATCGACGCCGAGGCGTCGCAGCGAGCCCTCGCACGCTTCGCGCACGTACGCCGGGCTGCCATCCACCGAGCGGCGCGGCGTCGGCGTCAGCTCCAGCTTGATCCCGAACTTGGTCGCCAGAAACACCTCGTCGCGGCGGCCGGCGATCGCGCGGCCTACCAGCTCCTCGTTGGTGTACGGCCCGTACATGTCGGAGGTGTCGAGGAAGCCGCACCCCAGCTCCAGCGCGCGCTGGATGGTCGCGGTGGACTCAGCCTCGTCGGTCGCCCCGTAGAAGGCCGACATCCCCATGCACCCCAGCCCGATCTCCGAGACCTCGGGGCCGCCGGGCCCCAGCGTGCGCCTGTTCATGTGCGATTCCTCCTTGCCGACATAATGCTGCGTACTCCCATGTTCCCCCTGAACCTACCGAACGTGCTCACCGTGCTGCGGATCATGCTGGTACCGGTGCTGGTCGTCGCCCTGCTCGGCAACACGCCATCGGGCGACGTGCTCGCGGCGGTGGTGTTCGCGCTGGCCTCGCTCACCGACTTCGCCGACGGCTACCTCGCGCGCACGCGCGGGTCGATCACGACCTTCGGCAAGCTGATGGACCCGCTCGCCGACAAGCTGCTGATCATCGCCGCGCTGCTCTCGCTCGTCTCGCTCGGGCGTCTGGCGGCGTGGGTGGCGATGGTGATCATCACGCGTGAGCTGGCGGTCACGGTGCTGCGCATGGGCGCCACCCAGGCGGGTGTGGTGATGGGCGCGAGCATGTTCGGCAAGGTCAAGACCTGCATGCAGATCGCCGCGATCCTCGCAGTGATCGCCGTGCCCGGCAAACCGCTGTGGGTGGCGCTGCTGCTGTATGCGACCGTGCTTGTGACCGTGCTCTCGGGCCTCGACTTCTTCTTCGGCCTGCGCCGGCAGATGCAGGCTCAGACGCACCACTCAGGCTGAGCCGCCAAGCCACTCCTCCAGAGTGGTCTGATGCGCGGCAGGATCGCCGGAGTCGATCTCCCCCCGCAGCTCCGAGAGCAGCCCGTGGCGTTCGGCGACGACGTTGTGCTGGTGAATCGTCTCGAGGTTCTCCTGGCGCGCGGAGACAAAGCTGGCGCCGTCCAGCTCAGGGAAGGCTGCAACCACGCCCGCGACCATCTCCCGCACGCAATCCTCGACGAAGCGCGGGCGACGGTGGGCCTTCTCGACGACCTCCACCTCGTCGGAGCGCTTCATCAGCTCGTAGATCTCCGAGGACATCGAGCCCTCCACGATCTCCAGCAGCGTCTTGGCGTCGATCTCCGCCTCGCAACCCTCCAGACAGCCGATCTGCAGCGTGCCGAGGCCGCGCTGGTTGTGGGTGGCGAGCGGTACCGAGGCGAGGATACGCGCGATCTGCTCCTCGGAGAAGCCCTCCCGGGCGGATAGGCGCTCGCGCGCGCGAGCGGCGACGAGCTCCTGCGCGCAGGGGCAGGCGGTGATCCCCGTGGCGGACACCCCCACCATGTGGCGCGTGCCGCCCTCCAGCGCCACCGCGCGGCCGTGCAGCGTGTAGATCTCCTGCGTGGATACGCCGGAGACGGGGGCCGGCTTGTGCTCGGGGTAGCGCGCCTGTACCGTCACCTCCGCTCGCGCGGCCCCTTGGCGCTCACGCACCAGCTCGGCGATGTTGCGTGCGAGCGTCTCCGCGCGAAACTGCGACTGGCTGAGCACCACCTCGCCGATCGCCTCGTTGACGACCTCCTCGAAGCGCGACATGTGCGCGCCCTTCTGGTCGCGGCTCAGGTCGACGAAGCACTCAAGGCGCGCGAAGAACAGCTCGTCGCGGATGCGCACCACCTTCTCCACACCGGTCACCCCCACGCGCGAGAGGCCGATGGGCACGGCGGGCACGCGAGCCTGCACGTCCTCCGGCGCCGGCCGGTCGAGCGAGGAGATCGATCGCATCGTGGTGGGCACCGCCGTCAAGCGTAGTACACCGGTCCCAGCAGCCCCGTCCCAAGCAGCCCGATCCCAGCCAACCCCGTCCCAGGCAGCCCGATCCCCAGCCAGTCCGATCCCAGCCAATCCAATTCCAGGTGCGCCGGTCCTACCCAGCCGATCCCAACCGACCGGAGCGATGCCGATCCGTGGAAGCTGCGCACGGGGGCCTTGATATCTGGTATCACTCCGCAGACCATTTGGGGCAAGGCCGCAACGTCAAGGGTCGTCGCGGGTTTGGGCAGGTAGAGCCAGCACCGAAAGATGCTGGGGAGGAGAAGGAGCAGAGCCGGTGGCAGTCATCACCGAAAAGACGCGTAGGAGGCGCGCATCAGCAGGCTGGTAGGGGAGGCGTGGCGGGCGCGGCTCGCCGCGATGGGTGCAGCATGGATCCTGGGGGTCCACAGAGTTGAACGAAAACGTCTTTGAGTTCGCAGGGTTGGAGGGCAGGGGGGTCAGTCGCGCTCCCACCGCTCCGCGGGTCAGTCGCGCTCCGCTGGAGCCGCTCGTGGCTGCCGCGGCGGAGGTGGCGGTGGTCGAAATCGAGGAGCTGCAGACGCTGATCGCCGACGGCCAGGAACGCGGGTTCGTGGCCTCCGATGCGCTGGCGACAGCGCTCGAGGAGGCAGAGGTCGCACTGGAGCAGGTGCACGACCTGCTCAGCTACCTGGAGGAGCACGGCATCGAGATCGTGGGCGAGCCGGTGCCGGAGCGCAACGAGCGCGAGCTGGGCGAGGAGCCCGACGAGCCGCGTCCGATTCCCCTGCATCGCGATGAGGCGCCCGACTTGGAGGACGAGGGGCCGGAGGAGCAGGTGGACCTCGACCAGGTAGTCGAGCTGCGCCCTGCCGAGCTCGATCTGGAGGGCGCGGAGTCGAGCCTCGACTCGCTGCGCCTCTACCTGCGATCGATCGGTCGCGTGCCGCTGCTTAGTGCCGCCGAGGAGGTGTCCCTGGCGAAGCGCATCGAGCGGGGGGACGTGGCCGCCAAGCAGCAGATGGTCGAGGCCAACCTGCGCCTGGTGGTGTCGATCGCCAAGGGCTACATGGGCCGCGGCCTCACCTTCCTCGACCTGATCCAGGAGGGCTCGCTGGGGCTGATCAGGGCGGTCGAGAAGTTCGACTACAGACGCGGCTACAAGTTCTCAACCTACGCGACCTGGTGGATCCGCCAGGCGGTGACCCGCGCGATCGCCGACAAGGGCCGCACGATCCGGATCCCCGTGCACATGGCGGAAAAGCTCAACAAGGTGCTGCACGCCGAGCGCCTGCTGATCCAGTCGCTGGGGCGCGACCCCAGCCCCGCGGAGCTCGCCACCGAGCTCGACTACCCGATCGCCGAAGTGCGCGAGATCTTACGCATGGCTCAGCAGCCGATCTCGCTTGAGAAGCCGGTGGGCGAGGAGGACGACTCGGCGCTGGCGGACTTCATCGAGGACATCGCCGCCGAATCCCCGTTTGAGACCGCCTCCGAGTCGCTGCGCCGCGAGACCGTGGTGCGCGTGCTGGCGGTGCTTCCCCGTCGCGAGCGGGAGGTGCTGGAGATGCGCTACGGCATCACCGGCGGGCGCTCCCGCACGCTGGAGGAGGTCGGTCGCGCCTTCAACATCACACGCGAGCGCGTCCGCCAGATCGAGAACCGCACGCTCAAGAAGCTTCAGACGCTGCCCGAGGCGCAGCTGCTTCGCGAGGCCTCTTGAGGCTCTCGACGGTCTTGCCGGCGCGACCCCTCTAAACTGCGTCAGCACCCACGGTGGGGTGTCCGAGTGGTTAAAGGAGATCGGCTGTAAACCGATTGGCTCTGCCTACGCAGGTTCGAATCCTGCCCCCACCATCGATCACCCGCGCGTCCCCTCCTCCAGGGGGCGTGGAGGACGGAGCATCAGCCGCAGCGGCGGGCTGCCCCACACGCGCAGCTCCTCGATGAGCTCGAATCCAAGGCGCGCGTACAGAGCGGCGCTGCGCTCGCTGGAGGCCTCGATGTAGGCGGGCACGCCCTCCCGATCGCAGCGGTCGAGCGTGGGGCGCATCAGCGCGCCGCCGAGTCCTCGTCCCTGGATGTCGGGGTGCACGCCGATGTCGCGAACGTAGTAGTGGGGCCCGCGGGCGAGACGCATGTGACGCAATTCCATCGTGGCGCCCAAGCTCGCCGCCTTGGGCAGCCGGACGCCGAACACGGTGCCGTGCAAGAGCGTGGTGCGCGGAGGCACACGCCACCTGCCGGGCGGCAGGCTCAGCATCGCGCCCGCGAGATCGTCGGTGGTCTCCACGTGCCCGCGCGGCAGGGCGAAGTGACGCAGCTCGATCCCAAAGTAGTGACGCAGCCGTGCTCGCCGTCTGGCGCCATTTGGGATCAGCCAACCAAGTATCGGGTCCTCCATAAACGCCTCCGCCAACACCGTCCGCAGCGGTTCGATGTCGTCCACGGTTGCTCTGCGCAGCCCGGGAGCGGCGGATGGGGAATGGACGAGTGGGCTCGAGGGCGGCACGTCCCCAAGTGGGCTCGATCGCGGGGTCTCCCCGAGAGGGCTTGATTCCGGTGGTGCATCCGCGAGAGCGTTGGACGACGGCGCGTCCCGATTGGCGGTTGACAAGCTCTTATTCATGTTGGACACCTTTCGTTTTGGTGGCTGCCGATGCCTGCGAGCGTCGTAAGGCGCCGGGTTCGGTCATGCTCGGGTTCTCGCGCCCAAGCGCCTGCAGGGCCTGGAAGATGAGCACGAGCAGGTCCCCGAACAGCGCGTCGGGCACGGCCTCCGGATCGGCCAGCTTCTCCAACGCAAGACCATTGGCCAGCGCGTTGATCAACAGCCCCATCAGCTCACCCACCTCACTGCTCGGCGCGACACCCTGCCGTCCAGCCCCCTCCAAGAAGAGGCGCGCACTGGACGAACGCAGAGCCGCAAACTGTCCCGCCAGGCGGTCCCGCAGCCGTGGGTCGCGGATTGCGTACGCCCAGAACTCGATGAACAGGGGAAAGTAGCCGGGACGCTCGCGCAGAATCTCCATCCAATGATCCGCCGGTCCGCGCGCCTGCTCGGCGCCCGCCCCCCCGGCAACGATCTGGGAGTAGTCGCGCACGTCGGCGGCGATCCGCTCGTCGAACAGCGCGAGGAACAGGTCCTCCTTGCTCGCGAAGTTCGAGTACAGCGCCCCCGTCGTTGCCCCGGCCTCACGCGCGATCTCGTCGACCGAGGCGCCGTGATAGCCACTTCGGGCAAACACTGCTTCCGCGCCATCGAGCAGACGCCGGCGCGTGAGTGCCCGCTGCTCGTCTCGTAGGGACAGACGATCTGGCGCACTGTTCATATCGAATATTATCGCAGATAACGTTCGCTATGTCAAGGAGGGGACGAGCAGCCGGTTGCAGCGCCAAAGATCAACCCTTTACGTGAGTGCCCCGTGGCACAAAATGGCTTTTTTACAGCTGATCCCGACAAATCAAGGCTTGTCGATAAGCTTCAGAAAACGTTTATGTCCCCGACGACGAGGGAGCTTCTGCGATGCGGCTTTGTGCAGACAGAGATCTGTCGGACAAAGATCGGTAGACCTCTCGTCTGCGAGGCGCGACAGTTAGCGGGTGTCCGTGGAGCAGATACGCAGCCAATTCGCCAAGAACCTACGCGCGCATCGGGAGCGCTCGGGGCTTTCGCAGGAGGCACTCGCCGAAGCGTGCAACCTGCACCGCACCGAGATCAGCCTCCTGGAGCGGTGCAAGCGCTCGCCGCGCCTGGAGACGCTCGTGATCCTCGCCCGCGGTCTCGGGCTCGCATCGCCCGCCGAGCTGCTCGACGGCATCCGCTGAATCCACGACCATATTCGCATGCGCCGGGTAGTCGCCGTCCTGCTCGGGCCCGCCGCCATGGGGCTGGTGGTTGTGCTCCTCGCCGGCTGCTCAGGGGCGAACGGCCACTCCGCATCGGCGGACAGCCCGAGCTGCGAGGGCGCCAAGGCGCTGTGCGGTAAGCGCCTCAACGAAGTCATCTTCCCGGGCACCCACAACTCCTTCGCCGCATCCGCCGAGCCGGGCTGGCAGTTCGCCAATCAGACCTACGGCATCTCACCCCAGCTCGAGGACGGCATCCGGGCGCTCTTGATCGACGTGCACTTCGGGGTGTACGACGCGGCGACGGGCATTGTGCGCACCGACCTGCGCGCGGAGGGCTCCGATCGCAACAAGGTCGCCGAACAGGTACCGGCGCGCGCCCTGCACGTCGCCGACCGGGTCGCCGGCCGCGTGGGGGTGGGCACGCTGCATGGCACGCCAGAGCCCTACCTCTGCCACACCCTGTGCGAGCTGGGCGCCGAGCCGCTTCACCGGGAACTGGAGGTGATCGGGGACTTCCTTCGCCAGCACCCCGACCAGGTGTTGGTTGTAATCGTCGAGGACTACGTCCGCCCCGCCACGATCGAGCGGGCGTTCGAGCAGGCCGGGCTGACGCGCTACGTGGCCACGCTCGACCGCCACGCGCCGCTGCCAACCCTCGGGGAGCTGATCGCGCGTGGGCAACGTCTGGTCGTGTTCGCCGAGGAGAAGGGTGGCTCGCCCGCCTGGTATATGCCCGCGTTCTCGTTCATCCAGGACACCCCACTCGGCGCCACGCGCCCCAACCAGCTGAGCTGCGCGCGCTACCGGGGCAAAGCGGACGGCCCGCTGTTGCTGATCAACCACTGGATCCCACCGTTCCCGCCCAGCATCACCCTCAACGCGGCGATCGGCCGCGCACCGTTCCTGCGCGGGCGCATCGAACGCTGCCTGAAGAAGCGTCACCTCAAGGGCGCTATCGTCGCAGTCGACTTCTACCAGCGCACTTCGGTGGTGGCCGTCGCCAAGGATCTCAACAGCCGTGACCGCTGAACCCGCCCCGCGTTCGACCTCGCAAAGCGTCCCGAGCGTGAGCGCCGAACCCGCCTCGTGCCCGACCTCGCGAGAGGCCCGGCAGCCATGAGCGCCCAACCAGCTTCGCGCTATGCGCGACTACAGTCCGGGGAGTCGGCGGAGCGTGGCCGAGCAGCCCGTAAAGCCACACCGCGATCGGCCCACGGCGAGTGGGCGCCGGCGCCCCGCCGGCCCGATCCCGTCGCGGTGCTCGCGGCTCAGGCGGCCTCGCGCGTGCAGGAGCTCGTGCCGATCCGCTACGGGCGAATGCTTGTCTCGCCGTTCACCTTCTACCGCGGCGCGGCCGCCGTGATGGCGGCCGATCTCGCGGCCACGCCCGACTCGGGGATCGTGGTGCAGGCGTGCGGGGATGCCCACATCTCCAACTTCGGCGGGTTCGCGGCCCCCGATCGCCGCGTGGTGTTCAGCCCCAACGACTTCGACGAGACGCTTCCCGGCACATGGGAGTGGGACGTCAAGCGGATGGCCGCCAGCGCCGAGATCGCCGGCCGTGACGTGGGCCTGCCCGCCGCCAGTCGCCGCTGGATCGTCGAGGAGAGCGTGCGCGAGTACCGCGAGGCGATGCGCGACTTCGCGGGGCGCAGCCACCTCGACGTCTGGTATGAGCGGCTGACGGCCAGCGAGCTGGTCGATCGCTTCGGCGGTACGTTGAAGGGCCGGGGGCGGATCGAGTTCGCGCGGCCGTTCGTCAACGCGCGCCGCAAAACCAGCCTGCGGGCGGTGAAGAAGCTGACCGAACGCGCCGATGGAAAACTGCGCTTCGGCCACGTCCCACCGCTGCTCGTCCCGATCCGCGAGCTGGTCGGCCCGGTCGACGCGCGCGAACAGTCGGCGTTCGTGCAGAAAGTGCTGGATGAGTATGCCCAGAGCCTCGACGCCGACCGGGAGTACCTGTTCCGCACCCACCGCTTCGTCGACATGGCGCGCAAGGTCGTCGGGGTCGGCAGCGTCGGCACCCGCGCCTGGGTGTTCCTGCTCGTCGGCCGCGACGGTCAGGACCCGCTCGTGCTGCAGGCCAAGGAGGCGCAGCCCTCGGTGCTCGAGCCCCACCTCGGCGCCAGCGAGTTCGCCAACCACGGCGAGCGCGTTGTGCGCGGTCAGCGCATCTCCCAGGCCGCCAGCGACATCTTCCTCGGCTGGCAGCGCAGCGTCGGGTTGGATGGCAACGAACACGACTTCTACGTCCGCCAGCTGTGGGACTGGAAGGCCTCCGCCGACCTCTCCACGCTGAGCGCGGCGGGCCTGCACGCCTACACGCGGGCGTGCGGCTGGTCGCTGGCCCGCACGCACGCCCGCTCGGGCGACCGGCTCGCAATCGCCGCCTATCTAGGCGGCGGCCCGGCGTTCGACCGCGCGATCGCCCGCTTCGCCGCGGCGTATGCCGATCAGAACGAGCTCGACCACCGGCGACTCGCCGAGGCGGTCGCAACGGGCGAGATCGCGGCTGTTGGCGGTGTGTGAGAATCCACTTTGGTAGTGGCGCCAGCTCGACCTTGGTTGGGTAGACTCGCCGATCGAAATGGCTCTCCAAGGCGTTTTTTTGTGGGCCCGCGCCGGACATCGCACGGTGAGGGCGGCCCACCAACCCCACCCCCACCAGCCCGAGCGGCGACTGGTGCTCGATGCCGAGCTCGAGTAGGCTCGGGGGCAGCAAATGAGCACCGAGAGCATTGGAGCAGGCCGCCGGCCCGCAATCGACTGGCGACGCGCCGAGTTCGTGCTGACGGCGCTCGCGTTCCTCGGCTTCCTCACGGTGCCAATCCGGATCACCACGATCTACGGCGGCCTGCCTGCGCATCCGCTGTTCGTGCACCTGCCCGTGGTGCTGATCCCGTGCACGATCGTGGCGGCGATCGTGTTCGTGATCAAGCCCGTGTGGCTCTCGCGCTACGGGATCGCGCTGGCCCTTGCCTCGATCGTCGCGATGAACTCGATCTTCCTAACGATGCAGGCAGGCGCTGCGTTGCGCAACGAGCTCAACCTGCAGGGCCCAGCGGCCAAACTGATCTCCGAACACTCGCACGCCGCGCACATCCTCGCCTACATCTACGTGCTGTTCACCGCGACGCTGATCCTCACCTTCGCCTCACAACGGATCTCCGGCGGGATGCCCACCGGGCTGGCGATCGTGGACCGCCTACTCTCCCCCCGGCCGACCCTCACCGCGCTGCGCGTCGTGCTGGTGGCGCTGTCACTCGGGGCCGGCTTGATGTGCTTCAGGACTGGCGACCTCGGCGCGAAAGCGGTGTGGCTGGGACGCCTCCAGGCCGCCCACCACGGCTTCCCCGACTTCCCCGGAGGCCCGAAGGGCGAACCCGGGCTGTACCCGCCGCCTGGTGGCGGCGGGCCTTAGCCTCTGCCTATGGCGTGTGTGCGGTGGGCGAGCCGGGTGTCCCCGCCGCACGCGTCTGCTCGTCCTGGAACGGGGGGTAGGTCTCGGTCAGTAGATATATGTAGGAGTCCGAACGGGCCGTGTAGGAGTTGGCCAGGACCATCAGGTCGAACAGGCCGCGCGGCATCTTGCCAGTGAAGAGAATCACGAACCAGGCGGCAAAGGCGCCGACCTCGAGCAGCAGGCCCATTACGTAGCGCAGGATCAGGATCGGGATTGCGAGGATGATGCGGAACAGCGTCTTCAGGCGGTCGTAGTGGTCGAGCGGCTCGAACTCCATCCGCACCGGGTAGGCGCGATCGTCGGCGCCGCCGAACGCCGGGTAGGGATCGCACAGCAGATACGTATAGGCGAGCGTCCTCGTGGCGAAGCGGGTGAACCCGGCGACGAAGTCGTACAGGCCCCGCGGGTAGCTGCCGGTGATCACGATCGCGAACCAGGCGACGACGATCGCGATCTCGGCGACGATGCCGTACACGATCAGCCAGATCATCAGCGGGATCGCGAGGATCAGGCGAAAGAAAACGGTCAGGCGGTTGCGCTGCTCGACGTAGTCGGCTTCGAAGACGACTGGGTAGGACATACGGTTCTCCCCCTCACTGGTTGTACCGAAATGCTCATCTGTCGCCGAATGCTCATTTTCCACATTCCGCGAATGGCGGTATCGTACTCGGTCCCGCCCGGGTCGCCTTGACCTGCCTGCACGTGCTCCGCAACCGAAGGGATTCGTCATCGTGACCCGTACCCGCTCGCTGCTCATGTCGTTCTTGACCTTAGCCCGGATCCACCGATTCTGTCCGGCGTTGAACGAAGAATGACCTCCTGAAAGGGCTTGATTAGCGGCTGTTGGGCCAGCCGCGGCCCGAGTTCAGGAGGTCACCTTCATGGTGCATGA
>Ga0187855_10002222_pt1 | contig 14802 bp, 18 predicted proteins | sample June2016WEW_8_10_2_FD_132969 | JGI IMG/M metagenome (GOLD analysis project Ga0187855, IMG submission 132969) | Peatland microbial communities from SPRUCE experiment site at the Marcell Experimental Forest, Minnesota, USA - June2016WEW_8_10 | ecosystem: Environmental > Terrestrial > Soil >...
ACTACAACAGCGTGACACAAAGCTCATAGACGTTGCTCGGTCGGTCGGTTACGAGTCCGGCGCAGCCTTCAGTAAGGCGTTCAAGCGAGTTGTCGGGGCCAACCCTGGTGAATACCTCAAACGTGGGTTTGAAGGCCACGGTAATGCCGGAATGACCCAAGATTTTTGAAGCGGAGGATTCTGACTTTGGCGGCGGGGCCTAGGTGCCATGGAAGTGGGTTCTTCCGCTGAAATGGGTGCCCCTAGTGCCTCGCATTTGGGAACGGGAGATCACGGACCCAAAACCAACAGAAGCAGACCACGATCAGTTGCCGTAAACGCCCTTCGTATCACTTTGACGAGAAGTCGCTAGCCTTGATCGGAAACGCCTCGGGCAGGACAGGTGGCGAGGGCGGAAGCCTGGATCCGAGGCGTTTTCGATAAGGAGACTAGGAGGAAGCCGCTGGCGCGGTGGACGCGGGTCTATGGGATTTGGATGGCCGCGTGGAGTCGGATTGCGAGGCCAGAGGGCGCCGTGGGTCTGCGAAAGCTCGCTGGTAATCAGGGGTGAAGCGGCGAACGGGCGGGATGGAAGCTTGGAAAAGGGGCAATCGCGACAAGGTGGAGACACGAGTGCAGCGGCGTGCTGAGGCACATCCAAGAGTCGTTACCGACCTAACTGCTAAGAAGTGTCGAAGTACGTACATGTTGATAGTTCCGCGACTGTAAATCTCTGAAGGACGATCATCGATGCGCCGCAGCGGGGACAGTGCCACAGCGAGGGACTCTCGGAGTGGACTTCCCCGGATCTAACTGCTCGCGGCATCGAGCAACTGCAACCCAGCAGTTGTCGGCATAGCGCCAGGCGAGAGAGGCGAAAGCGATTAGCGAGAAACCCGAAGTGACGGATGCGTACGAAGCTTCTGGGTAGTACGTGCAGAAAGAAGCGCCGCAAGAACTCAGTTCCCGTCAGAGTCATCTGGCTTTGTTTGCCCCCGTGGGCGTAATCCTTCCACCGGAACGTCACGCGCTCTTGTTCGAAGGCCAACAAGCGGTGATTGGAAATCGCCACGCGGTGGGTGTAGCGCCCCAGATAGCGCAACACCTGCAGCGGGCCACCGAAGGCGGGCTTGGCATAAACCACCCAGTCGTGGCGATGGAGATGACGGAGCAGTTTTGCAAACTGTTGTTGGTCGGCGAGAGCGCCAGCCGGGCCCGCACACTGTAACGTCTTACGACGGTGGAGGCGTTTCAGACCGGCGAGGAACTTGCCGCGAAAGACGCGACTCAAGACTTTGACAGGTAAGAAGAAAGCATAGCGCGGACGAACCCATCGACGATGATCCAGCGAGAGCCCGCCCGCGGGAATGACACAGTGAATGTGGGGATGCAGGAGTAGGTTCTGTCCCCAGGTATGCAGGATGGCGATCACGCCGATCTCGGCTCCGAGGTGCTTCGCATCGGATGCGATTTCCAGCAAGGTTTGCGCAGTAGCGGTGAACAACAGATCGTAAAACAGGCGTGGGTTCTCCAACGCCAGCCCATTCAGTTGGTGAGGTACGGTGAACACGACATGGAAATAGCTGGTGTCGAGGAGATCGCGTTGCCGTGCTGCGATCCAGCGCTCGCGAGCTTGCGCCTGACACTTGGGGCAGTGGCGATTGCGACACGAGTTGTAGGAGATGGCTTGATACCCGCAGCTCTGACAGGCATCGCGATGCCCGCCGAGGGCAGCGGTGCGGCAGCGCTGAATCGCTCGCAAGGCCTTGAGCTGTTGGAAATCCAAGCTCGATCGATAGCGGTCAAGAAAACTCTGGCCTTGGGCGCGGAGGATGTCAGCCACCTCCACGGCAGGCCGAGTCATGGGTTCTTTTTACGGTGGTACTGACGGTTGACTTCCTCGATGTGAGAAAGCGGCAAACCCTCCAAGGGATTGGCGACGGCCCGTAAATGCCGTTGCGAAAGATGTAGGTATTTTGCCGTCGTTTCCAGATCACCATGGCCCAGTAAAATCTGAATGGTGCGTAGGTCGGTCCCCGCTTCCAGCAGGTGCGTGGCGAAGCTGTGCCGTAAGCAATGAGGGCTGACCCGCTTTGTGAGACCAGCGTGGCGAGCGGCTTCTTTACAGGCATACCACACGGTCTTGTCGGAGATGGGCCGCTCCTTGCCGCGTTTGCGTTCGCTGCTCGGAAACAGATAGATGCGAGGTTTTTCCCAGCGCCAGTATTCTCGCAGGGTATCTAACAGGGCCGGGCTGAGAGGAATGTCACGGCCGGCGCCACCCTTCCCGCGTTCTACGCGGATCATCATGCGCTGGCTGTCGATGTCGCTGACCTTCAACAGAGACACTTCGGTGCGCCGCATCCCCGTGCCGTAGAGGGTCATCAGCAGGGCGCGCTGCAGAAGGTTTCCGGCGGCATTAATGAGCCGAGCGACCTCCTCTAGACTCAACACCGTGGGGAGTCGTCGGTGATCCTTGGGATAGGGCAGATCTTCTCGGAACTCGTGTCGTTTGAGAGTTCGGATGAAGAAGAAACGCAGGGCCGCGACACGGGCAATCACAGTGCCGACGGCGAGCTTGCGCTCTTGGAGCAGGTAGGCCTGGTAGCTTCGCAGCTCATCGGGTCCGAGCTTATCCGGCGACTTGCCAAAATGCCGGGCAAAGCTCGCTACCGCCTGCAAGTAATAGCGGGTCGTACTCTTTGAATAGTTCCGACGCTGGAGTTCCTCCAGCATCATCTGGCGTAGACGGGTCACAAGAGTCTCCTTTCTCTGTGACCCACACTACGTCAGCTACTCCAATAATGCTGGGTTTGCCATACGCGGTAGCGTCCGCCGCGCCAGCGGCTTCGTCCTAGTCGGCATCTCGGAGATGTGCTCCGTCCGGGTTGATCCTTGATGACGGGCAACTCGAACCTGACCACCGAACAGCGGTCTTGCCGTTTGGCGGAAGGCGAATCCTTTGGGTGGCGCAACAGCAGGCCATACCCAGATTGGACTCTTGGCGCACATCACATCCGGATCACCGGGGATTGAGCAGCGAATTCTAGCCAACTTTCCATTTGCTCATGGTCTACCAGCCCCGCCTGCTGCTTGATGAGGTGACCGCGGTATAAAGGCCTCTGCTGGTCCGGAACCTCGCGCAAGTGATAACCATTCAGATGATGAAGATGGCTGAAGGGCGCTTTCACCGTATGTTTTGACAGTCAGCGCTTTCCACTGTTCCGGTGGCGCCGTTCCGCAGATCTGATTATGGCGGAAACTTCTATTGAGAACGCCTTGGCGAGATCGGCCAGGGTTCGTAGCGTTGGGCTCTTGGTGCCGCGTTCCAGTTGGCCGATGTAGCGCTCGGTATACCCCAGATCGTGCGCCAATTTTGATTGGCTCCAGCCTCGATCGACACGCAACCGGGTAATCTCAGCACCGACAGCCTCACCTAACGTGCGGGACTCACGCTGTTTATCAGCACCAATCTTTTTGGGCACGCCCCCATAGTTGTCGTTTGACGCTAAATGATTGAGGAACTATAGTTCGTCATTGATCGAGGGCGAGAGTTTTCGATCTGGAAATGAGTTGCGACTCCTGCCTTTTTCCGCAGGAAACCGAGGGGCAACCGAGACGGCAATGCCGATGAAAAGTGGCCTCCGGTATCGGCGAAATCGACTAAAATGGGGCGCCAAGCGGCGGGCTCTGAAAACGACACTAGAGGACAGGTAGCCCTGCGTCCCCTCCGAGGTACTCCCTTGAATAGATCCAAGAGCCAATCCGTACGTGACTCGACCACCCGACTGCAGCGGGGCGCCCGCGAGCGTGCCGACGATGAAGCACGCCGCATCCCTTGGCAGCGGCTGCTTGATGCTCGTAATGAGTACATCGACTGGCAGGAGTTTTCCCTGTGGGTTCGCTCGATCCTGGAAGTGGAGAATCGCATACCGGATTGGCTGGTAGAGATTCTCGACGACCGTGTTCCTGGATTTCTCGAAAGCGAAAAACAACTGGCGCCAAAACTGGCCAAGGACAGACCTGTGCCCCTCCGCCTCGAAGACTGGATTGATGACCATGTTTTCGGTTTTGCCAAGCAGGAAGGCTGGTTTAACGCCATTGCGTTTTATGCCATCAGAGAGCCGCGCTACCAACGAGCCGAGGTCTGCTGGTCGGAATGTGTGGAGAGGTGGAAGAAGGCCAAGCCGATTCAGTATCCATCACTTGATGAGTGGAAAGACCCGGCGGCACGTTGCGATGACACCGCTCATCTGCTGCCCGAGGTGAGGAAGGCGAGAACGTCCGCGAAGCTGGTCGCACCTGATCGTTTGGCGGAGGCTGTTTCGCTATGGATCGATTGGGAGGCGTTTGCGTATTGGGCTCGTGCAGCGCTGGAATCCAAGTCCGGCCTTCCCACCGAAGTGGCGAGTGAGCTTGGGAGCCGTTGCCCGGGATTCCTCGAAGCGAACAGCAGCGTTCGGGAACAGGGATCTTTGGGCACATCGCAGGACTGGCACAGTCTCATGTCTTGGATCGCCGAACACTACTTCAAGGACGCGAAAGCCGAAGGCTGGTTCGATGCGATCCTTGTCCAGGCGCGAAGTCATCCGCGGGCGATTCGGACTATGGAATACGCCGACCACTGCGACGAGCGGTGGAGTTCAGAACCGCCCACCCCTTACCCCTCTTTCGAGGACTGGCGCAGAGACGCCGATTTGTACGTTGACCTGGGCGAGTGAACGCTCGTAAGAGTTCGACTGCTGGGCCCCAGCTTACTGGATGGATCTCCGTGAGCCGCTGCGACTGCAGACGGGCAGATTCTCACATGCCGGAAATACACGTTGCCCGCAATCTTCCTTCCGCAGGTGCAGATTCTGACCACCAACGCGTGCTTTTGTGCGCGAGAGACACTCCGGCTCCGGTCAGCAGCATTCGTTACGCCGTACTCGCTTACTAACCATTTTGCCGTCGCCGGATCCATCAGTGCCGTGTTGATCTCGCCGCCGTGCTTCTTGCAGAACTCTTCAAACGCCCGATCGGTAACAAACGCGTCAACGAGCCTTAGCTGACCCTCGGAAATCCAGCTCTGTACTTGCGTCAGGGTTACGCCGAGAAGGTCCGCGGCCCGTTCCCACGTGAATCCTTCCTCTCCCTTGGCCAGGGCAGCCGTGACCCGTTCGACAGCCGAGGACTCAAGACACGACTGGTTCTTCTCAAAGAATGCTGCCAGAGAGGCAATGGTGATGCGCGGATCGCGCACTCTCAACATGCCGCTTGCGACTAGATGCCGGAGTCTGCTGCGACTAACTCGGAGCATTGCCTGCAGAGCCCGCAGGGACCACCCGTCAGTGACCTTGGCGCTCATCCCGAGTGCGCTGATTCGGAAACGAACGGCGCTAATCGAGCGGCCGAGACGGTGGGCTATTTTCTTGACAGGTTCGTATCCGGCCCAGTTCAACAGCCGGTCATCGTCCGCTTGGGTCCAAGGTTGGGGTGCTGCCCGGCGGGCGGAGCTAGATTTTCGCGCTCTGGAAACGCTCTCGCGTGGTTGGTGCTCTTCAAAGCCGGCAAGCTCTGGGGTTCTTCGTAAATGGCGAATACGCCGCCAACAGTCTCCGCGCGTCAGCTCTGGGACCAGCTCAAGGATCTTGTTGATCGCGTCGCGCTTCGCCGCCGGGCCAAGTCTGATTCCAGCAATCAGCAAACGGTCAACAACCGCCAACCATTTGGAATTGATCTTGCTTGGCTTACCCTTTTGTCGCGGAGCCTCGGGCATTGCCCAACCTCACCACAGAAAGATCGGTGTCGTGATGTTGCTTCCCGCGACAAGGCGAAGTTCACCGGTCGCGAGGCTTTCTCACGGTCAATACAGAGCGAAGTTGGCCGTCGCTGTCAGCCCGGAACCCACGTTTGTGGTACAGACCTTTTGCTTTCGACGAGGAAGGCGCTCAAGGACCGAGACGTTATCTGACGAAGTGAATATTCTCGGTCTGCTGGTAATTACTCCATACTTAACAAAGGAACATCCGAACGGAAAAAGTATCAAAGAAAGTTCAACTATTAGGTGATGAACCTTGTAACTACGATGAGGACGCTAGACAAAAGTGCCAGATGCGGAGCGCCTACCACTCGACCTCGACGCCTTGTTGCGATGCGATGAAATAGAGGGAGGCAGGTTTATCTTGACACGTCTTCTGATCTGGTGATCTTCTCACCTGTTGGCAGTCCGCTGTTCTGGTGGCGAACCCCTGGTCCGAGTTATGAGGCCCCTGGATGTCTAACCCGGAGTCGGGCCCTGAATGGGTCGTTTCTAGTAGTTCTTCAGAAACGAATGGGCACGCGCTCAACTCGGAGTTAATCGCGGTCGCGAGCCGCCTGTGGCCTCGGGTGCAGATTCACGCGCGCAGGGAACTCGCAAACTGGAATCCGGACGACAGTGTGGCCTTGGCGACCGAAGTTTGGGAAGGCGTGCTGCAGTCGGTCTCAAAGACTCTACAAAGGCGAAAAGGAAGCACTGCGGGGATAGTGGATCTGGATGCCTATCTGTTTGGGGTTTTCCTCCATCGTTTCAATCGAGCTCTGAAACGCGAACGGCGCAGACAGGAAACAATCGAGCTGGTTCCTTCGGGCCGCGATCTTGAGCAACTTCCGGGGGCTCGGGACCTGAAGTCGGCGCATGATCTGGAACGCTCCATTCTGGTTAAAGAAGCGATGGAGAATATGGACGACTGGACTCGCAAGGTCTTCGCCGCGAGGGTATATGGCTACAGTTGGAAAGAGATAGCAGAACGTCGAGGTCTGAGTGTGCAAAAGGCAAAACTTCGATTCGGAAATGCAGTTCGCAGACTTGCGGACCGCTTGAGGTACCGCAAGTAAGGGGACGACGGCGGGCCAGCGGTCTGCAATTTGATTCCGACGGTAAAGTTGGCGTTTCCGTGCGGAACGACTTCACGAGAGCAGGTAAGTTCTGAGCGACCAGGACGAATTCGATAAAGAAGAAAAGGGCCTCTTGGACCTGCTAGAGAGTGGTCTTGCGCGGGAATTTCCGAATCCCCAACGCGTCGGCTGCCCGGACTCCGCAGTTCTCAGGGGTATCGCTTTCCGCAAGCTGCGACTCGCCGACGCCGAACCATGGCTGGAGCATCTCAGTTCCTGCAGCCCGTGCTTTCAGGAATTCAGCGACTTCCGCAAGGAGGCGGCCGGCCAACGGCGACGAAAGTACGCCTTCCTCGGAGCTGCTGCCGTCCTCATTATTGCCGTGGCCGGATGGTTGTGGGTAAGGACTCAACATTCGGGTCAGTCAACCGAAACGCAGGTTGTAGATCTTCGGAACGTGTCTGCGGTTCACGGCCAATACCCGATCCAAGCGGAACAGCACCATCTCGAACTCCATCGATGGTGCAAGCACCTGATTCTGGACTTGCCGATTGGGAGCAAAGAAGGGAACGACGAAGTCGCCTTACTGAGTGAAACGGGCGCTCCGGTTCTGGGAGCGAGCGGCACAGCGCGATCGGAAGATCAGGGTGTCATTCTCAAGGTTGACCTGGACGCGAGCAGAGTTCAGCCGGGCCAGTACTTTCTTGGTCTCCGAAAACCCGGAGAGGAATGGACCCGGTACCCAGTTCGTGTGATTTGACCGCATGCCCAGAATTAACTAGGCGGACAAAAAGCGAATACAATACGCTGCCTTCATTGAACGTCCTCAGTCTAGCTGAAGCCGGTGAGCCAAATGCACGAGGTTGGAGGAAAAACGAAGATTGAAAGTAGGGCTTTCGGTTGACGTGCACGGGGTACGATCAGATATTCACAAACAGAGTGGTCATCATAGGGTAAGCTAAGAGTGATAAGTGCTGGATGCACTGTCAGAGTCACGCGAACACGAAACCACGCAAATCTGTTTCGTAGTCCGACTCCTTAATATCTATCTCAACGATCGGGCCTTTACTCCCATGCATCCGGAGAACAACTATACCTGAAGTATTCACTGTGACAAGAAATTAGGCGCTGTGATGAACCACGCGATCAAGAAGTCCTCTGTCGAAGATTGTGTCCGAATTAAGGACCTTGGCTACGGTTCTTCGCACCACATTCGCATGTATGGCCAACAATTTGAGATTGTTTCCGATCCGATTCCTGATGGGAATGGAGTTTCGGTCCAAGTCACAAGTGCCGCCGAGCCGGCGAAACGGACGCTGCGGCTTCCAACCTCGATTCTCGTAGGTTTCAAAGATTTCTTCCCCAAAGTCGCTTGAGTCGTCGTCGGTGCGGGTTTCTTGGCTAATGGCAGCAATCCTCTACTCAAGATTGACCATCCGTGAGAGCCCGTAATGTCTGGTTGGGCGCCACTTATACAACGGTTCCGAACAGCGCCCCGACTCCTGCCGTGAGTGCCATGGCCAGCGCGCCCCAGAAGGTGACACGTACAGCGCCCGTCATCATACTTGCGCCACCAGCGCGCGCAGCCAGTCCGCCTAGAAGGGCGAGGAACACTACTGAAGTTCCAAAAACAACAGGGATCAAGCCAACCTCCGGCGCTACGGCACTGACCAAGAGAGGCATAGCTGCTCCAACAGCGAAACTCGCAGCCGATGACAAGGCAGCCTGAAGCGGGCGCGCACGGAGAGTCTCGGAGATGCCGAGTTCGTCGCGGGCATGCGCGCCTAGCGCGTCATGGGCCATCAACTGCTCGGCAACCTGCTTCGCCAGCGATGGATCGAGTCCCCGATCGACGTAGATCTCCGTCAGTTCCTTGTGTTCGCCCCGATCGTCTGCTCTGAGTTCCGCGCGCTCAAGCTTGAGGTCGGCCTGTTCGGTGTCCTCCTGTGAGTGGACAGATACGTACTCACCGGCGGCCATCGACATAGACCCAGCCACCAAGCCGGCTACGCCTGCGACCAATACATTGCGGTGGGACGCATGGGCCGCAGCGACACCGAGCACCAGGCTCGATGTTGAAAGAATACCGTCGTTCGCGCCCAGTACCGCTGCGCGCAGCCAGCCGATGCGTCCTGTGCGGTGCCGTTCCTTGTTGCGTACCAGCATTCTTCAGACCTCGGTGACCCGGGAACCGCGAGAAACCACGAAACCACCTTATGGCTATGGTTCGCGCCGCGGCCCCTGTGTTTCCAGCGAGCCGACTTAACACAATCTAACGGCTGTTCAGGCTTCCTGGATGGGATTCCGGTCCTTGAATGCCGCGAAAACCAGCGTCGCCGGGTATGCCGGTTAAATCCATTGCTTTCGCAGCAGCCACACTTTGATGATCTGGGTAAGGCCCACGTAGCCGAGCAGCGTGACGAGCAGGATTGGCCAGTACAGCCGCGGTAAGTGCGTGAAGCCCAGCGCAGAGGCTATTGGAGAATACGGCAGCCACATCCCAAAGGCCATGATGCACAAGGTTGTGATCGTCAGCGATCGGCTTGCACGGCTCTGCAAGAAGGGAATCTTATTTGTGCGAATGACATGGATGATGAGTGTCTGCGTCATCAACGATTCCACAAACCAGCCGGTCTGAAATAGCGACGCTCGGGATGGATCCCAGCACTTGAAGATCCAGAGCATGACGAAGAAAGTCGTGTAATCGAAAATCGAGCTGATCGGACCGATATAGAGAATGAAGCGCGTGATTTCGCTAATGTTCCAGGGGCGTGGTCGAGTTACCTGCTCTTCGTCCACGGAGTCTGCTGGGATCGGTACCTGAGAGAAGTCATACAAGAGGTTGTTCGTCAACACTTGAATCGGGGCCATCGGCAGGAACGGGAGGAAGGCACTTGCCCCCACCACGCTGAACATGTTTCCGAAGTTGGAACTTGCTCCCATCCGGATGTACTTAACGATGTTCGCGAAAACCTTACGGCCTTCGAGAACGCCTCCTCCCAGCACCATGAGGTCCTTCTCCAGCAGGATCAGGTCTGCCGACTCCTTGGCGATGTCCGTGGCGGTGTCCACCGAGATGCCGACATCCGCCGCTCGCAAGGCGGGAGCGTCGTTGATTCCATCGCCCATGAATCCGACGACGTGCCCCTTGCCCCGGAGGACACGGATGACCCTCTCTTTGTGCGCGGGAGAGAGGCGGGCGAATAACGCCGTCTTCTCCGCGGCCTCGGCAAGTTCGGCGTCGGACATTTTCTCCACGTCACCGCCCAGCAGCATGGGGTCGGCAACGAGGCCGACATCTTTGCACACCTTGCGGCTGATCAGGTGGTTGTCTCCGGTGAGGATTTTTACGGCCACTCCATGCTTGTGCAGGGCCGCAAGGCCGCGGGCGGCGGTTTCCTTGGGGGGATCCAAGAACGCAACGTATCCTCGGAGTACAAGGTCGCGCTCGTCATCCCCCGCGCAGATCTGCTTTCCGGGCAGGTCTTTGTTTGCCACTGCCAACACGCGAAAGCCGTCGTTGCTAAGGCTGTCGTACTCTTGCTTCAGTTCGACCATGAGATCCGGGTGCATTTCGGTCAGCTTGCCGTCGAGTTCGAAATGCGAACAGCGAAGGAAAACCTCTTCCGGAGCCCCCTTGGTGAGGAGAATCACCTTCCCTTCGGCGTCCTCCAGCAGCACAGACATCATGCGTCGAGTGAAGTCGAATGGTATCTCGTCCAGCTTCTTATATTTCTCCAGGATCGGCTTCGCGTGGAAGTCGGGGGTGTCCAGAATCGCCCGGTCGAGCAGGTTCTTGAGGCCAGTCTGGAAGTAGCTGATCAGGTAGCCGTCCAGCAGCACGTCATCGGTTTCACGACCGGCGACGTTGCAATGCCGCATGAGGACGACGCGGTCCTCCGTGAGCGTACCCGTCTTGTCGGTGCACAGCACGTCCATGGCTCCGAAGTTCTGGATCGAGTTGAGCCGCTTGACGATCACTTTCTTGCGGCTCATGGCGAGCGCGCCCTTGGAGAGGCAGACAGAGACGATCATAGGCAACATCTCCGGCGTGAGGCCAACAGCCACCGCCAACGCAAAAAAGAAGGCCGCCTTCCAATCGTGCTTGGTGAAACCGTTGATGAAGAAAACCAGCGGCACCATCACGACCATGAACTTCATCATCAGCCAGGTGAAGCGGTTGAGGCCCTGGTCGAAGCTCGTCAGCGGACGTTCTTCGGTGATCGAGTGGGCCATACTTCCCAAGTAGGTGCGCACCCCCGTCGTGACCACAACTGCCGTCGCCGTGCCACTCTCGACGCTGGTCCCCATGAAGCACGTGTTCTTAAGTTCAGTGGGCGAGCTTTCCTCTTTGGTTTCCGGATCATGAAACTTCTCGACTGGGAGCGATTCGCCAGTGAGGCTGCCTTGGCTCACGAAGAGGTCTTTCGAGGATAGCAACCGCACGTCGCCCGGGATCATATCGCCGGCTGCCAACTTGATGATGTCGCCGGGCACCAAGTCCCGCAGTGGTATCTCCCTCGCCGCGCCGTCCCGAATGACCGTAGCGGTCACATGGATCATGGCCTTGAGCTTCTCTGCGGCGGAGTCCGCCCGGGCTTCCTGCCAGAAGCGCAGTCCCACACTCAACACCACCATAGCGGCCATCACCGAGCCAGCCCGCGCGTCGCCCGTGAGGAAGGAAACCGCTGATAAGATTGTCAGCAGGATCACGAGTGGGTTGCGAACGATTTTCAGAATGCGGATAAGCCAGCCTTGCTTCCGCTCTTGCGCTACCTCATTTGCGCCCGTTGTGCGCGCCCGTTCTTCTGCCTCACCTTGCGTTAGACCACTCAGAGACGTTCGCAAGTTCCGGAGCAGTTCTTCACCGTCCTTCCGGGCGGCGTCGATGACAGCGGACGAAACTTGAATATTCTGGGTCTTCTTCTTGTTTGGAAGTGCCAGCTCGTTCGCGTGAGCCGGTGGCGCCCCGAGCTTGGCGCCAGCCGTTCCATCGTCGTCGACCAAAGCCTCTGCCGTGCTATCCGCTTCGGGTGTTGTCATTGTCTCTTTGATCACTTTATGGGTGACCCTTACACTTCTGCGCTAACGGTTCGAGAGTCTCCATCCCGTGGGCGCGCGAAGGCGCTCTAGTCGGTTCTGGATGAATGGCAGTAAGACCCTTCTTGTTGTTCTGTTTGATCTCGTGCCTCAGAGCTCTAAAGGCCGCGCCTTCCACAAGGGCAAGTCGTCGATGTAGTCTCTCATTTGCGCCGGAGCAGACCAGGATGGTAGGCGGTAGCAGCCGGGAGGTAGTGCGTTAAAACTCCGGAATCACCTCCCGCGCGATTAGGTCGTAGAGCGCGTCGGCTTCGACAGCGTCCCAAGTGGGATCGTCGCCATGCTCCCGGCCATCTCCTAACGCCCAGCCCACCTCAGATGTCCATGCTTCCGCCCATCAGCCGTCCAACGCCAAGAGATTGATGTCTCGCCGAAGGGGCGCCGGGAAGGCACACGGCATTCCCCATAGGCCAACCCACGCCCCAGTGAAAGGTGAATCTCATTCCCTGACAACAGAGCGCGGGCCCAAAAAATGTGGTCGCGCTTAAACCGTGCTCTTTTTCTTCCCTGCTGGCTCGGAAGCGGCCGTCGCCAGGCTGTCGCATTGCTCGGCATGCATTTTCGCAGCCTCGGCGTCGTGATGAATTGCATGTTGATTATGTCCATGAGCCAAGTATGCCTCGTGCGCAGCCTTTTCGTGGTCCTCGGCCGCGTCGTATTTCGCTGCTTCTTTGTAATGGTAGGCCGCCCGCTCATGATGACGAGCAGCGTGATGGTAGTGTTCCCAAGTCTTGGACATACGGTTCTCCTTTGTTGATTTTGGCAGAGTTCCTGGACTCAAGCACCATGCTCGGAGACGTCGCAGCAGTCGGGGAACGCCGGAAAACAAAAGGGTATTGTTTCGTTTCGATACCGCACTGGTCTGGTCAAAATTGAACAGAGGATTCCCAAGCCGCTCTGGCAGCCGCGAAGAGTCCTGGAACTCTGCTCCACCATTTGCGAGGGGCCGAGGGGGTTGTGGCTTCTTAATTCGCTTCAAAAACTAATTGACCCAAACTGTTGAGTCTAAGTGTGTTCTTTTCTGAACAGACTGTTCAGTCTTCGATCTGTCAGACTTTTCTTCGGAGAACTTCAATATGAGCCTAGAAACGATTCTCATTATCGTCGTGATTGTGTTCTTGCTTGGCGGGGGCGGTTGGTACTGGCAGCGCGGGAGCGGTTAACGCGAGCGGTTGTGAAATGGCTGCTAAGTAGCCGAAACCGGTCCTTGCTTGCGGAGACGGTCGAAAGTCCGGGCTAGCGGCATGGATTGTAACTTCAATCGAGGAGGGCTTATGAGTCTGTTCAATCTGGTCTTCGGTTGTTGGCACAAACGGTGCAGCTTTCCCATCACCGTGCGCGGCAAGCTACGCCGCACGGCAGCAGCCTCCGTAACCGGAACTTACGTGGTTTGCCTCGATTGCGGCCGCGAAGTTCCCGTACGACTGGTTGCAGATGAAGGTGCTCGCGTCCAAACCTCGCACCGCGTGGGCAGCAGATCCCGTCACCATCGTTCCTGGTTTCAAGGCGGCTTGAGACCTGCACTGGGCCATTCGCCAAGACCCAACCTTTCATCCGGTCTGGCGAACAATCTGCAGTTTCCTGGGCGGGTAACAGAAAATCCCGCTCGTTACTTAGGCAATTCTCAATAATAAGGAGAAAACCAGATGAGCACGAGTACGAAGGACGAGATTAAAGGCACTTTTCATGAAGTGAAAGGCAAAGTCAAAGAGGCGGTAGGGCAGGTCACGAACAATCCTGACTTAGAGGCCGAAGGCAAGGCCGAACACAAGGGCGGCAAAGTCGAGAAAAAGGTTGGGCAGGTCAAGAAAGTGTTCGAGAAGTAAGTTAGGGATCTCTGTTCAGAGCATGTTGCCTGGTGTCCCACCTAATCTCCTTGTACTTGGGCGGGGGTACGATAATCCTCATCCAAATCGAAGCAGCGTGGGTGGGGCATTTAATCTCACGGGGGTCAAATGCGTCCATTAGCCTGGATCGGAATTGTCATACTCGTATTGGGAATTCTCGCATTCATCGTGCCTGTACCCACTAGCCATTCGCATAGTATCAAGGTCGGAGATGCTTCACTAGGCGTCACTACTCATAGCGATGAGAAGCTCTCCCCGGCACTTGGTGGCGTGCTTTGCGCCGCTGGAGTCGTGCTGCTGGTAGCGGGAACACGCAAATCGGAGGCCTAGGTTGTTAAGGGAGGGTAGTTCTGGTGCGCGCTCTCCCGACGTGGAATCATAGCCGTTCCTGCGGTTACTGCTGGGTCGCCGCTGACCGCAAAGATCATAGAGATCGTCACGCCTTCCTGCGGGCTTTCGTTCCCGTCTTTCGCTCAGCTGCTGGCTTTCTCCGAACTGCTCCAGCAGGTTTTGTCGTTTTGGCTGCGACAGGTTGTCTCGCCTTCGCCACGGCAGGCTTTCTCACTTTGGCTATGGGTGGCTTTCTCGCTTTGGTCGCGGCAGGCTTTCGCGCTTTCGCCACAGCGGGCTTTTTCGCTTCGACCACGACCTTAACCGGAGCCGGCAATTCCGGCTTGGGCGATTTTCGAGTGCGATGGTGGCCCTGGTGCAGCGACTGGATGCGGGTGGCTTCTTCGTCCGTCCGCAGCTGAGTGTCTTCACGGCTTCGGTGCTCGTCCTCGAGGTATTCCGGAATCGTTTTCGTTGGCATGACCGCAGTGTGGCAGAACTGTCCTCGTCCAAGCTGTCCAATTGTGACCACTCGGTGGCAATACGGTGAAGCGCGATAGCGGGTGGACTCACCCGCTCAAGACCGTCGCAACCTTCCGCAACCAGCTAATCCATTTGAACGATCGACTTCAGGTTCGAAGCGGCGTTTTGCTGTTCCGCAAGGCAGTTCTATACTGCCCGCCGACAG
>Ga0187855_10002223_pt1 | contig 14799 bp, 11 predicted proteins | sample June2016WEW_8_10_2_FD_132969 | JGI IMG/M metagenome (GOLD analysis project Ga0187855, IMG submission 132969) | Peatland microbial communities from SPRUCE experiment site at the Marcell Experimental Forest, Minnesota, USA - June2016WEW_8_10 | ecosystem: Environmental > Terrestrial > Soil >...
CTGCGCTGCTGGGGTTTGGAGCTGCCGGTGTGACGCTGTCGCTGTGGACCAAGTTGCGTGAGGAGGCGCCGCTGGATTGTGCTCTGGCTTCCCTGTCGTTGATATTTGGTTTTGTCGCGCTCGCCAGTTTTTGGCTGATGCAACGGATTCCGTTCCAGCCGTTCCGGCTGCTGCTCGATCGTTGGCAGTTCGCCTATACGGTGCTGTACTACATAATCTTGGCAGCTCCGTTCTTCTGCTCCGGCCTGGCAATCTCTTTGCTTCTCACCCGCGGTGCGCGGGAAGTGAATCGCCTTTATGCCGCGGATCTGCTCGGTGCGGGGCTGGGATGTGCTGCGGTCTGCGGCGTGATGCCGGCTTTCGGGGGTTCGGGTACGGTGGCAATTGCGGCGATGCTGGGAGTGTTGGCCGCATTGGTGTTTAACTCGTTCCGGCTGTCCAAGTTGACGCTTGTTGGCGCCCTGGCGGCTGCCGGCATGCTGGCGCTGTCGTTCGTGGCCGAGCGGGCCCTTCCAATCAGTGTGATACCCGAAAAGCAGCATCCACTCCAGCCCGTGGGCACGGCGCCGGCCTATACGAAGTGGAACAGTTTTTCGAGGGTTGACGTGTACGATGCGCCGGCCGCACCCGCGGAAGGCCGGCCGGATCCCGGCTTCTCCATTATCATCGACGCAGGTGCAGCCGGAACTGCCAGTCCGGATTTGAGTATGGGCGTGCGTAACTATCTTGCTCATGCGCCGGAATATCGTCCCTCCGGTCTCGCGTACATCGGTAAGGAACACCCGAAGGTATTGATCATTGGCTCGGGGGCGGGACGTGAGGTGCTGGAAGGCCTGTATTTTGGGGCATCGTCCATTACCGCGGTCGAAATCAATCCGATTATCAATGACATCGTTACCAAACGAATGAGCCAGCACTGGGGTGGGCTTTTTGAGCAACCTGAGGTGCGCTTGGTGACCGAAGACGGCCGCAGCTTTGTTCGCCGGTCGAAAGAAAAGTACGACGCCATCATCTCGATTCAAACGATGAGCGACGCCGCTCTTTCCTCCGGTGCGCTCAGCCTCAGCGAGACCTACGTGCTCACCCGCGAGGCGTTTGAGGATTACTGGAACCACCTGACCCCTGATGGCACCCTCCTGGTAACCCGTCCGTTCTATCAGATCCCCAAACTCTTTGCCACCATGCGTGAGTTGTTCGACCGTCTGGGCCTGGGCAGTCCGGCTCGTCATTTGCTGGCGTTTCGCGGTGTGGTCGCCCCCTTTGGTCACCGGCAGTTCTTGACGGGCTTTTTGTTCCAGAAATCGCCGCTTCGGCCGGAACAGGTCGACCTCATGGCCAAGCGCCTCGGCATTGGACAAGACGCGATTTGGAGCGATACGGGACAGCCGGAGATTTACTACTCGCCTTTTCAAGAACCTAAAAACATGTATCAGGCCCTTCTCACTGATCTGGTAAGATCCTCGGATCTGGCGCGAGTTTACGCTTCCACCAACGTCTTGCTCCAGCCGGCTACCGATGACCAGCCGTTCTTCAACCAGAAGATGCGATGGTCGAGTCTGCGGCCTGGCGTTTTCCGCTCTGTCTTCGGCGCCGGCAAAAAGGGCGACGTGGATGCGCAGCCCGTCGCCGAGGTAACTTTGGCGCTCTTGTTGATCCAGGCCGTCGTGGTCGCGGCAGCCATGATCCTGCTTCCCCTCATTCGATTTGACCGGGAGGGCCTGCAGGCACACGGGCGCTGGGCCTTCCTCACGTACTTCGCCGGCTTGGGCTTGGGATTCATCTTGATCGAAATTGTTCTGCTGCAACGGTTCTCTTTATTTTTGGGACAGCCGATTTATACCTTCTCCGTAGTGCTTGCTAGCCTGCTGATATCGACCGGAGCCGGTTCGTATCTGGCCAACCGCATTCGGAGTGTGTCGCCCAACATGCTCTCCCTTCTTTTGCTGGCCGTAGTCGCAGCGATCTTACTCACTTCTCTCGTCACGCCGCCGGTGCTCTCGTGGACGCTCGGTCTGGCTCTGCCGTTGCGCGTGGCCGTAACCATTTTACTGGTAGCACCGTTAGGCATGTTGCTCGGTGTCCCTTTCCCTACAGGTTTACGCCTGGTAAGTGTGCAAGCCGCACCGCTGGTCCCTTGGGCATGGGCGGTCAACGGCTTCTTTACGGTGATCGGGTCGGTGGGAGCCATGATCCTGGGTATGGCGCTCGGGTTCAGCGCTGTCCTGATCGTCGCGGCGATGTGTTACCTCGCGGCGCTGATTGCGATTCGAATGAGCACCGCTCCGCGCCCTGCACACCGGGAAAAGAGACAACTGGCGCGCAGTGTCGCTGTCCAGTGAATGCGTCGATCGCAAGGCCCGCCGCACTTTCTCTCGCCGTTAGCTGCGGACTCCGAATTGGATTTCGACCATCGGACCGATATTGATCGCCGAAGAACAGCGGCCCAGTTCCATGCAGGAGAGTGTCGCCTCCGGCCGGTTGACGTGTGGTAAACTCCGATAACGTTTCTCGCGAGCGAGGTTCTCGAATTGCGCTGCTGACCCCGTACAGTGGAAACAATCTCGGCGATGCCGCGATTCAGGATGCGTTGATTGCCAACATTCGCATGCGGCTGCCCGAAGCGCAGTTTTCCGGGATCTCCCTCAACTGTGACAACTTCGTGGAGCGGCATGGTGTAGACGCCTTTCCTTTGTGCGGAACCGGAATGCCTCGCCGGGTTGCAACGGATCTGCCGTTGGACGCAGAGTGGTTTGCGCAGAGATCGGATCGGACAATCCTCAATATGGGTGCGATAAGGAGGGCCCTTAAGCGGGTGCCCGCGCTGGGGTTTTGTCTGAAGACGATTTACGCCGGGGGGAGGAACCTATGGCGAGAAGTTCGCCATGCTGTAGGAGGTTATCGCTTCCTGCGCGCGCAAGACCTTCTGGTTGTGTCTGGTGGCGGCCAACTGGACGACGAATGGGGTGGACCCTGGCGCCACCCATTTGCGCTTTTCAAATGGGTATTCCTGGCGCGGGCCGCTCACATTCCCTGTGTCATCGCCAGCGTGGGAGCCGGTAAGGTGGCCTCGATGACTTCACGGTTCTTTATATCCGCGGCCCTTCGCATGGCCCAATACAGATCGTATCGAGACAAGCATAGCAGAGAGATTGCTGCCGGGCTGCTGCTGCAAGCCGCGGGGGATTCCGTCGTGCCGGACCTCGCTTTTAGCCTGCCACCTTTGGAACTGCCACCACCTGCGGGCATCCGAGCGATCGCGCAGGGCCGAATGATCGTTGCGATCAGCCCCATGGCCTATGCCAGGCCCGGATGCTGGCCGCACGAGGACCGTGCGCTCTACGACCGGTACGTGCAGCAGATGTCGCAGGTTGTGTCGCGGCTACTCGAGCGCGGCTGTTTCCTGGTCATCGTCTGGTCGGCTCTCTCGGATGTGAACGTCGTCCCTGACCTTATGGGAAGCTTGGATGAGGAGTCGAAGAAGAGGCTCGCCGGGCAGATGCACATCCCGACGATTACAACTTGGAAGGATGTCGTCGCTTTACTTCTGGATGTGGATTTCTTGATCGCCAGCCGTCTGCACAGCGCGATCCTCGGATTCGTTGCCCAGAGACCCACCGTTGCGATTTCCTTCGATCCGAAGGTTGACTGGTTGATGGAAGACCTCGGCCAGACCGACTATCTCTTGCAGATCCGTGACTTCTGTGCGGAAGACGTGATCGAAGCTCTCGACCGTCTTGCGCTTTGTCGAAATTCCGTCATCCAGCAGATCGGCCAGTACCAGCATCGCGTCCTTCCCGTGTCCGCGTTGCAGTATGACGCTTTGGCTGAGCTTGCCATGGCGAGTCGGTGTAGCAATTAAGGAATCAACGTGGACTGCGCACCTTCTGGCTCGAAATGCAGGTAAAGATATCCCGAGGAGACGCAGGTGGGCGAACCTCTGGTTAGCGTCCTCACTCCATTCCGTAACACAGCGCCATATCTGGCCCAATGCATCGAAAGCGTGCTCGCGCAGAGCTACTCCCGATTCGAGTACATTCTTTCGGACAATTGCAGTACGGATGGTTCAGCGGAGATCGCGGAGGCTTATGCGCGCCGCGACTCCCGGATTCGCCTGATTCGGCAGTCGCAGTTGTTCTCGCAGCCTCGGCATTACAACCGCGCTCTGGCGGAGATCTCCGCCGACAGCCAGTACTGCAAGATCGTACAGGCGGATGACTGCCTCTTCCCCGAGTGCCTGCGGTTGATGGTGCAGGCATTCGAGCAGTCGGAATCCATCGGGCTGGTCAGCTCGTATGATTTGAAGGGAGGCACGGTGCGCGGCTCCGGTCTCCCATATCCGACGCCGCTACTCCCCGGCAGGGAACTGGCCCGCATGGTCCTCCGAACCGGAGTGTTCGTTTTCGGTTCTGCTACTACGGTGATGTACCGGTCCGCCCTGGTCCGGAGTTGTCAGCCTTTCTATGAGGAAGCTTTGCTGCACGAGGACACCGAGAAATGCATGCAAATACTCGAACACTGGGATTTTGCGTTTGTTCATCAAGTGCTTTCTTTCTTGCGTACGGACAACGTCAACGAGTCAATTTCTGCCGGTGTCCGTTCCTTTCAGCCTGATGCACTCGACCGGTACATTATCGTCCAACGGTATGCCAATGTGTTTCTGGAAGCGTGCGAAGCTGGCGCCCTGAAAAAAGAGGCCAAACGAGCGTACTACCGAATTCTCGGACGGGAAACGCTACGATTTCGAGGCGCCGCATTTTGGCAGTACCACAAAACAGGACTGAACACCATAGGCGAGAACATCGATAAGCCCTACTTGGCACTTCAGATCGGCCGAAGCCTCCTGGGAATGGCTTTGAATCCCGGGACGACAGCTTCGCGTGCGATGGAGCGTGCTCGGCGTCGGAAACAAGGTGCTGCGGTTTGAAGCTTTTCGCCCTAAAGCTCCTAAGTCGCTGCGCTTTGTCTTACCCGATGATGAATCCATTTGATTTGTCGCCAACCGTGTTCAGTGGAGCCTTGTAGGACGCATGCGCACAAGAATTAGGCTTCTGTTCCTTGCCGCGATCGTGTCGCAACCCTTACAGTACCTCATCACTGCAAAGTCAGGGGAGCCCTACCCGGCTTTGATGTTGCCAGGCTTTGGCGGAACCATGGCGGATCGGGATGGTAACATCCGGTTTCGCAACGTAAAGTGTAAAGTTCTTTTCCAAGACGGCCGCGTGGACTGGATTTCGGCCTACAATCTGTTGTCGGAAGCGCCCAGCTCGCATCACGGCGTGATGATGGCTCATATGTTCAGTCCGCCGCCCGCTAAGGCGGACTCCAGGCCTATGAATACTCTCAAAGCGCGGTTGTTTCCCGGACGAACCCTGAGCCACATCCGGCAGGAGCAGAAGGAACTGGATCCACAAACAAAGGAGTGGCTCAAAAGACGAATTCAGGTTCTCTACCCGTCGCAACGATGCGAGGGGGTCACATTCGTTTGGTTTGACGATGTCTTCAATGTAAAGCGGGCCCCGCCGGCAATCACGCACGAGCCCGCCGGTGTTCGCGAGGTACGTTTTGAATGACGGTTAAGCAGTGGACCGACCACTTCATTTTCGAGGAGTACAAAACCAGCGCGTCCAGCCTCGGGATCTACCGCGTCTTGTTCGCAACCTACATCCTCCTGGTCGACCTTCCGCAGCACCTTTGGATCGCACATTTCCCTGATTCGTTTTTCAACCCTCCCATCGGGTTGACTATGTTTTTCACGGGGTTTCCGGGCGCTTCATTCTTTCTTGTGGTCAATGCCCTGGCGATAATAGCGGCAGTCTGTTTGCTGTTTGGATACCGGACGCGGACTGCCTCCACCAGCTTCGCTCTATCGCTGCTGATTTGTAACTGCTGGGCCTATTCTTTTGGGAAGATCAATCATGATATCTTCCTGATCCTAATCCCGCTCATCATGCAGCACGCCGGATGGGGCAATGCCTACTCGATGGACGCGCAACGCCGCGCGGCGGAGGGTGGAACGGAAGAGGAAACCAGCGCCTGGCCCATGGCGCTGATGGCGCTGGTGGTGGGGCTGGGGATGATGAGCGCGGCCGCGCCTAAAGCCGCAAGCGGGTGGCTCGACCCCCATTCCCATGCCGTGAGGGCGCACGTGCTCTTCAACGACTTTGTGACCGGCCGCTCCACCTGGTTCACTGAGCGCTTGCTGCAGATTAACTCGTCGGTATTTTGGAAGTTCTTGGACTACGAGGCCGTCCTGATAGAAGCGGCGTTTCTATTGACCGTCGCCCGGCGGCGTGCTTTCCGTGTTGTGTGCGCCCTCGCCTGCTTCTTTCACTTGGGGATTGCGTTGACCATGGAAATAGCGTACGTCCCAAATATCATGGCGTACGCCGCCTTCTGTGAGTGGTCGGTGCTCGAATCTCAAGTCGGCGGTTTACTTAGTGTGTGGAACCGGCTCCTTGGCAGGATTGCTGTCCCGTGGCTTTTGGGATCTGGCGCCACCGTCGCGCTCGTCTACCTGCGATTCGGCAATCCGTTACAACTCTCGCAGGAGTGGGATCCGGTGGGACTTGCCATTTGCACATTATCCGCTTTCGTTGCAGCGGTGTTTCTGATTGGAACGGTCCGCAGTTGGTTCCGGACAGCGGCCAGTTCAACGAATGGTAGGCACTGGCCTCAACCCGAAAGGGCCAAATAACGGTTTGCTGGGACACAATGACCGCGCATGACTTGCGAGGCTAGTGGCTATGCGCGTCGGGCTGTGACGCCGGCGGCACGCGCCTCGTGCCAGTGGTGGGATGAGCTTATGGCTGCCGCCACGTCCTGGACACGTCCAGATAGGAACCTTAATCGCCTCTACTCACGTACTTCCAGGTCACCTCAAAACATCCTGTTAAGGAAAGTAGCGTGGATGTGGTTACCTGTTGCGTTACTGGGACTTCTAACGACAGCGCGAGCCCAAAGCGGACTGAGCGGCCAGTGGGTCGCCTTCAACCGGGCTGGGGCGGGGGATAGCGACCTACAGTGCTTTACGCCAAGCAACGTGCGCGTGTCGCATGGGAGCCTCGTGATCGAAACGAAAATTCAGGCCGCGGCCTGCAGCAGTTTCGATCTGGCGCCCGCGCCTCGGAAGTACACCTCCGGGTTTGTGGCGATGCGCAAGTTCAATTTTCTGTATGGCACCGTCGAATTTCGGGCGCGGTTCGGCGGCGGATTCCGCACTGGCGCCTGGCCGGCCGTCTGGATGGCGGATCTATCCTGTCAGGCGAGCGATCCCGATGGTACTGACGACAACTGCAATCAGCAGGAGATCGATATAGCCGAGATCTTGAAAAGCGATTTCACGCACATCAACCAGCAAATTCACGTAGACAACTTTACCCACAACGAAGGATGCACTGCTTCTGTAACGGACACGAGCCTGAACTTCCATGTTTATCAGTTGATATGGTCTCCCGCCTCACTCGTGTTCACGATTGACGGCAGGACGACATGCACGATTACAAGTCACGTTCCGAATGGCGCCATGTATGTGAAGATCGATGTGAATGCGGGAAAGGAGGGCGGGCCTCCGAATGACGAGAGCCTGCCCTGGACAACCGTCATCGACTACCTGAAGGTGATTCAGGGCGCTACAGTAGTGTTCAATGACGATTTCACTCGGCAAGACAGGGTTCAAGCCGCCGCCGCGCACATTCCGTCTTCGAAGGACCGCCCCATTTCACATCGGGGCCCTTATATCCGTTGGACGATTTTGGCTCTGGCTGCTGGTCTCGTGGCCGCATCGCTGCTGATCATTTTCCAGTCGCGCGCAAAGCATCGAGGAAGCGACTGATGCCTGTTACGAGTGAAAGTTGGATGAACAAACCCCTTGTATCGGTCGTTATGGTCGTATGCAACGTCGATCGCTTTCTCGCGGAGTCGATCGAGAGCATCCTCGGTCAAACTTTCACAGAATTTGAATTTATCATAGTCGACTTCGGGTCGACGGACAAATCTAAAGCTATAGCTTCGGACTATGCGGCTAAGGACGGCAGAATCAGGCTTCACGGCATACCGAATTGCTCCTTGCCTGAGGCGCGCAATGCAGGTTGTTCCCTTGCGCAAGGAGAGTACATTGCCATTATGGACGCGGATGACGTTTCCCTTCCAGACCGCCTGTTGTGGCAGGTCGAGTTTATGGAGAAGCATCCAGAGGTTGGTGTCCTCGGCGGCGCGGTCGAATGGATTAACGCTGCAGGCAGGCCCTTGCGAAAAATGCCTCATCCGCTCAGGGACCCCGAGATTCAATCAGTCCTCCTTCGATATCCTGCGTTGTGGCAACCGAGCGTCCTCATTCGACGGGTCGCTTTCATCTCCGCTGGCGGGTATCGGCCGGCTTTCGTCGTTGCTCACGACTACGACTTATGGTTGAGAATCGCAGAGCGTTTCCAGATTGCCAACCTCGAACAGGTTGTGCTTAAGTACAGGATCCATCCGTATCAGGTCTCCCTGCGCAAACGGAGACAGCAGTCTATCTGCGGCCTGGCCGCCCGGGCTGCAGCGATGGCAAGACGAAATGGCAAGCCTGATCCCTTAAACGGCGCTGAAGAAATCACACCCATGGTACTGGCCGGGTTGGGCGTGACGGAGGCCAAGTTGCAGGCTACTCTCGCCTCGGACTGCAGGTGGTGGATCCGTAGCGTGTTTGCGGCAGGCGAGGACGAACTCGCCCTGAAATCGGCGGTTGAGATGTTGCGGTATGACTGGCATTACGCTGAGCGGCTTCAAGTCGCCGACGTACAGCTCATCGTTGCGCGGCTTTATTGGAGGCAGAAGAGATTCTTGAGTAGCTTTCTCGCCGCGAGCCGCGCGCTGCTGACGCGGCCCATTTTGGCTGCACATACCTTAAAGTCAACGCTGCGGCAGATTGTTAATAGAGGGATGCACATCCTGCACCCATGGGCTGGCCGTTCGTGAACCATGGCTACTCCGATGGTCTCAGTGGTGATGAGCGTCTTGAACGGAGAGCGCTTCTTGCGTGAGGCCGTCGAGAGTATTCTCGACCAAGGTTTTCGCGAGTTCGAGTTCATCATCGTTGATGACGGTTCGACCGACCGCTCCGCCTCGATACTTGACTGCTATCAGAGCCGCGATGCTCGCGTCAAGGTTTACCACCAGGGGCATGCAGGATTGATTCAGTCCTTGAATCGAGGCTGCCGGCTCGCGCAAGGCAAATACATTGCGCGGATGGATGCCGATGACGCCGCTAGTAAAGACCGCCTGATGTGGCAGGTCGACTTTATGGAGGCCCATCCGCAGATCGGCGTCCTCGGCGGTGCTGTCGAGTGGATCGATGCAACGGGCAAATCGTTGGGAACCTACCGTTACCCCGTAGAAGACCGCCAGATCAAAGCGCTTCTCCTCCATGGCTGTGCGCTGTGGCATCCGACTGTACTCCTCCGCAGAGAGGTCTTTGTTCGGACGGGCGGCTATCGAGCTGTGGTGGTTGACGCTGAGGACTACGACCTGTGGCTGAGAATAGCGGACCATTTCCAATTGGCTAACCTTGAGGCGGTAGTGCTCAAATATAGGATTCATCCATACCAGATATCCATGCGGCGGAGGGAGCAACAGACACGCAGCTTTCTCGCTGCGCAGGTAGCCGCAACGACGAGGAAAAATGGACTTCCGGACCCTCTGGGCACGGTGCAGGAAATCACGCCAGAAGCACTTGTTGCCTTGGGTGTTACCCTCGCCCAGCAGCGGAGTAGATTTGTTTCCGACTATTGGCAGTGGATCCGAAACATGTGCACGGCAGGCGAATATCCCACCGCACTCAAGGCCGCCCTCGAAATCTTGCGGTCGGGTTTCGAGGACATTGAACGAAGGCAACTAGCCGATCTGCACCTCACGGTCGCAAGGCTTTTGTGGAGAGAGGGGCGGCTCTTGAGCAGCCTGCTTTCGGCTGGTCGCGCGGTTGTGAATAGACCGGTCGTAGTGGGCCGCCCGCTGAAATTGTTGCTGCGGCGGCTTCGTGGAGCGTGATCGACGAGGCTGCTTTTGGGGGAACGTTGCAGATCAGTGTCATATTGTGCACTTATAATCGGTATCAGAGCCTGGCGAAAGCGCTGGACAGCGTTGCCGCCTCTTCGCTTTCCTCGCAAATCGAATGGGAAGTCCTGGTGGTGGACAACAATTCGAGCGACCAGACGCGCGAGGTGGTCGAGTCCGTCTGCAGCCGATACCCTGGCCGCTTCCGATATGTGTTTGAACTTCAGCAAGGAAAATCCCATGCCCTCAACGCCGGCATTCGAGAGGCCTCGGGCGATATTTTGGCATTCATGGATGATGACGTCGTCGTCGAGCCCACATGGCTCCGGAATCTAACCGCTGCCCTGGAGGACGTTAACTGGGCTGGCGCTGGCGGACGCATCCTCCTGGAACAAAGTTTCTCGCCACCTAGGTGGCTGTCACTGAATGGCAGGTACGGAATGGGTGGCATTCTGGCCCTGTTTGACCTGGGCGATGTGGCTCGCGAACTAGACCAGCCGCCCTACGGCACGAACATGGCTTTTCGAAGGAGTATTTTCGAGAAGTACGGTGGTTTTCGAATCGATTTGGGGCCGCGGCCCGGCAGCGAGATCCGCGGCGAGGATACCGAGTTCGGACGCCGCATCATGTTGGCTGGCGAGCGCCTCCGGTACGAACCATCTGCCGTCGTGCACCATGCTGTTCCCCAGAGCAGGCGCCAGAAGAAGTACTTCTTGAAATGGTGGTTTGACCTCGGCCGGTCGGCGATTCGCGAGGGCCCGCGACCCGATGTCTGGCACTTGGGCATCCCACGGACAATTGCAGGCAGCGTGCCCGTGATGCTGCGCTGGATGCTCGCATTGAATCCGCAACGCAGGTTCTATTGCAAGACCCGAATTTGGCTGGCAGCGGGTCAAATTGCGGAAGTCTACCGGCAACGGCGATTGGGTTTTGCCAAACCAACGAGCCTTGGAAATGCATGAACGTCACAGTCACCCAATGTACTACTTTCTAAACTAGCTTACTGGACTTGCCATCGTCGGCAGGCGGTAAACTAGGGAGACCGGAGGCGATATGGGAATGACGGGCGATTCTAGTTGAGATCACCGCCCTCCCGTTGTGTCTCATCGCCTAATTGCTGCCGATCCGGTCATACAACACTGTCGACTCATACGATAGTCCTTGACGAGTGTCAAACGTGCCGGAGCAATCACCCGAGGGATTAGTAAGCATAGCACTCTCAGTATGGTTTAGAGATGGCGCGGAGGCTCCGAGCGGGGCGATTTTCTGCTCATTTATGGTAAAATTCCCGCGGGATGCCGAAAAGGCCGCCGCAGGTTGCCGTTTTCGAATTCAAGAAAAAGGTTCCCCTTAGGACATCAAAGACGTGCCAAGACCTCATAGAAGGAACTACCCTGTCGGCCCGGTCGCTCTGCTTGCCGCCTTGGTTAGTGTGAACGCACTGCCGGCGGCGGGCCAGACGGCGATCGCGACATATCACTACGATAACAACCGAACCGGCTGGAATCAGAGCGAGACCGTTTTGACGCCGGCCAACGTAGGAAGTGCGTCGTTCGGTCTGCAGAAGAGCGTGGCGCTCAACGACCAGGTAGACGCGCAGCCGCTGGTGGTGCCGGGGGTGCAAATCACCGCCGGGTCGTATCAGGGCGCCCACGATGTAGTCTATGTGGCGACGGGAGGCAACACGGTGTATGCCATCGACACTCACAGCGGCACGGTGCTGCTCAGTCCGAACTTCGGTACACCAGTGTCTACTCCATTGGGGTGCACCAAAAATGGGTCGAATGTCGGGATCACCGCGACGCCGGTGATCGATCTCGCCAGCAACACCTTGTACGCGATGATGTACACGCAGGATCCGAGTGGGCCGGCCTACCGTCTCCACGCGCTCGATCTGGGCAACTTGACCGACAAGGTGAAGCCACGGGTCGTGACTGCCTCGCATACGCTGACCAATGGAACGACATTCAAATTCAATGCGAAATACCAGCGCCAGCGTCCCGGGCTGTTGCTCGCCAACGGCGCCATCTATGCCGCGTTCGGCAGCTTTTGCGACGTGGCAGTAAAAGTATCGCGGGGTTGGCTGCTGGGATGGACGGCGGGAACGCTAACGCCGTTTCCGGCGAACCAGCTCCTCGACCAGCAGGCCACCTCGCCGGACAGTTTCTTTCTCTCGTCGATCTGGATGTCGGGCTACGGACCGGCCGCCGACGATGCGGGCAACATCCTGTTCGTGACCGGGAATTCGGACCCTTCGGGGAACACCTACGACGGGGTCACAAACATCCAGGAGAGCGTGGTCAAGGTGTCGTCCGACCTGACGGCCGTGTTGGACCTGTTTACCCCGAGCGATCAGGCCCAACTGGATGCGGAAGACCAAGATTTCGGCTCCGGCGGAGTGCTGGTGCTGCCCGATCAGCCGGGATCCACTCCGCATCTGGCGGTGGCAGCCGGCAAGGTGGGAACGATGTTTCTGATGAATGAAGACGATCTGGGCGGATTCTCGCCCGAAAATAACAACGTGCTGGGCACCTACTCGATAGGGCAGTGCTGGTGTGGCCAGTCCTTCTTCGTGGCCCCCTCGGACGGAGCCGCACGGGTGGTGAGCAGCGGCGGCCGCAAGGTGGTGGTCTGGAGACTGCAGACCTTGCTCACGGCCAAGTTGCAGGTGGTTGCGGAATCTCCGGCGATAGGCGGTGTGCAGAGTCCGGGATTCTTCACCACGATTTCGTCTAACGGCACTAGCAATCCGATTATTTGGGCACTGTCGCGCGCGCAGAATGCAAGCAAGTCGCCGATTTTTCTGTTTGCGTTTAATCCGGAGTCGGGTGGAAGCGAAATGACCACGCTGTTTAAAGAACCTGCGGGCAACTGGCCGAATTTGGGCAGCAACTCGAACCTAGTTCCAGTAGTGGCAAACGGACAGGTCTTTGTCGCCAGCTACAAGCAGTTGCGGATCTTTGGGCTGACGGCGGCAGAGCCGAAGAAGTGAAGCGCTAAATTGTCCTTCGCGCGGCGCAAATAGCCACCGGCTATAATACTCCCCAAAATTAGGACCACGGAATAAGTTAAGATTTCGCGGCGTCGGACCCGAAAGGAGGTAGGGACGATGATGCGGAACCTGGAGAAGGAGAATTGCGCTTAAATGGTCGTCGTGAGCCGGAAATGGCGCCGGCCAGCGTGGCTGTCTTCGGACTGCCATGGTCGGCTCCCCGGCACGGCGAGATCGTGCAGGCGTATGCGCGCCGTGTTACCCCGATTCGCTTCATCCGACTCCTGGCGGGGGAGAGTAGACCAAAGGAACCAGCACCAGCTCGCCACTCCACCGAGATGGCGAGGTTCAGCCCGCTGAGCGTAAGAGCCGATTTCTTGGATAGTTCCAGGCCACAGTTGACGGTTCGTATCGATCCAGTGCAGCCAGAGCGAGCCCGCTAAGACTATGAACGTCACAGTCGTCTTGTGCACCTATAACCGTTGCGGGCGCTTGGCGAAGGCCTTGCAGAGCGTGGCAGCCTCAACGCTGCCCCTCTGGGTCGAATGGGAGGTCCTGGTGGTGGACAACAACTCGCACGACCAGACGCGCGAGGTTGTAGAGGACTTCTGCCGCCGTCACCCCGGCCGCTTCCGTTACCTGTTCGAGCCGCGAGAAGGGAAATCGCAAGCCCTTAACGCCGGGATTCGGGAGGGCAGGGGTGACGTCCTTGCCTTCCTGGATGACGACGTGACCGTTGAGCCCATGTGGCTGCAGAATCTGACAGCGGCTCTCCATAACAGTGAGTGGGCCGGCGCAGGCGGACGTATCATCCTCCAGTGGCCATCGTCCCTTCCCGGCTGGCTGTCGGTCGAGGGGCCGTACGCCCGCCATACCTTTCCCGGTTTCGACCAGGGTCGCGAGACTAAAGCGCTGATAGGGCCTCCTTTCGGCGCCAATATGGCTTTTCGAAAAGAGATGTTTGAAAAGTACGGCGGGTTTCGCACGGATCTGGGCCCAAGCCCGAGCCGTGAAATCCCCCGGCCTAGCGAAGACACCGAGTTCGGTCGGCGATTGATTGCCGCGGGAGAGCGCCTGCGCTACGAACCGTCGGCTGTTGTCTATCATCCGGTGCCGGAGGACCGGATCGACAAGCATGACTTCCTCGCCTGGTGGTTCGATAAAGGCCGCGCCGACGCACGGGAATTCGAGATCCGGCCATTGCGCTTACTTTGTCGGCTTGCGGCCTGGACGCTGCGGTGGATGGTGGCGGTCGATCCCCGGGTTCGCTTTTACCGCAAACTCGTCGTCTGGGAAAAAGCGGGGACAGTCGTGGAATGGTACCGCCAGTCGCGCGACGCAAAACACCCCAAAGCCCAATGGAGTGGTCAAGCCGGATGTGACCAAGGTCCGAGTTCTTATACCTCAGAACCGAAGCATGAGCAACCGACTCGAATCCTGGATTAGACTATGGTAGTCAAATCGGCTGCACGTGACGGACGAGCATCCCATCCAGGTCTCCGAAGGTCGGGCGTGCGCGAGCGCTGGCGCTGTATCGTTAACGTCCTGGAAGGCTTCATCCAACGACTGAAATCTGCCCGTCAAGCACCCGGGCGAAGGTCGCGATTTGCACACCCTGCCGAGGTGAAAGTACTTTCTGCCCGTACGAGTTTTCAACGGGTGCGCGACATAAAAGTGGAGAAGCTGGCGTTATGTGGGGCAGGCTGGCAGCCTGCGCGGCGGTTGGCTACCGCCGCTGTCTGGTGCAAACGCGGCAGGTGGCCGATTGACAATCGGCC
>Ga0187855_10002225_pt1 | contig 14791 bp, 9 predicted proteins | sample June2016WEW_8_10_2_FD_132969 | JGI IMG/M metagenome (GOLD analysis project Ga0187855, IMG submission 132969) | Peatland microbial communities from SPRUCE experiment site at the Marcell Experimental Forest, Minnesota, USA - June2016WEW_8_10 | ecosystem: Environmental > Terrestrial > Soil >...
ATGCGCTCGACGTCGGTTTCGCGCGAATAGCCCACGCTGCCGTGAATCTGGACGGCTTTGGCGACCACGCGATTGGCCATTTCGCTGGCGTAGAGCTTCGCTTTGGACGCCGCAGAGCCCATGCGCCCGCCGGAATCTTTCAGCCATGCCGCGTGGTAAACCAGTCCGCGCGCCGCCTCGACCTCCGTCTGCATGTCGGCCAGCATCCACTGGATCGCCTGAAAATCGGAAATGCTTTTCCCGAACGCCTGGCGCTGCTTCGCATATTTGGCTGCGGCCTCAAGCGCGCCTTGCGCCAGTCCAACGGCTTGCGCGGCGATGCCAATCCGCCCGCCGTCGAGCGCGCTCAGCGCGATCTTTAAGCCCTGGCCTTCTTCGCCGAGTCGATTTTCAGCGGGAACTTCGCAATCGTTCAGAACAATTTCAACGGAGGGCGAAGAGTGCTGGCCCATTTTTTCCTCGTGGCGGCCAACGCGAAAGCCCTTGAAGCCAGGCTCGACGAGGAACGCGGTGATTCCCTTTCCACCAGCGTTGGGATCGGTTTTCGCGAACACGATAAAGACGCCTGCGACGCTGCCGTTCGAGACCCAGGTCTTCGTGCCGGTCAAGCGATAGACCCCAGAACCCGCAACGCCGCGCTGAAGCCCGGCGTCTCCATTCTCACGCGTGGCGCGGGCGTGGATCCCGGCGGCGTCCGATCCGGCTTGTGGCTCGGTCAGGCAGAAGGAGCCGAGGATTTCTCCGGCTGCTAAACGCCGCAGATATTTTTTCTTCTGCGCGTTAGTGCCAAATGCCAGCAGCGGCACCTGCACCGCGGAATTCGTTACGCCCAAAGACGTCGCCATCGCGGCGTCCACGCGGGCCACTTCCTCCAGCATCAACACATAGGAAACCGTATCGAGTCCCGGGCCGCCCCATTCCTCCGGAACCAGCATGCCACAGCAACCCAGTTCGGCGAGTTTCTTGATCTCTTCCGCGGGAAAGCGGCCTTCGCGGTCGCGCTGGCGCACCGACGGCCGCACTTCATTCTCCATGAATTGGCGGACGGTATCGCGAGTCAGTTTTTGCTGGTCGTTGAGCGAAAAATCCATCGTGTATGGTGTACGAACTGTACGTGCGATGCTAACACGGAAGAACGCGGCTCACTAGCCAGGCTCCTTCAGATCGACAAAAAGAATTTCGTTGTCCCGAAGGGCTTCGTCATTACAGCTTGAACAATTCCCGCAAACGTTTGGTCTGTACGCGGCTGACGGGAATCTCCGTTTGCTTCTTGTCGTTCATTTTCAGCATGTAGCTGTTCTTGAACCAGGGCACGACTTCCTTGATGTGGTGAATATTCACCAGGTGCGAGCGGTGCGGCCGCCAGAACGTCTCGGAGTCGAGCGCGGCCTGCAGTTCATCGAGCGTACGATAGTTCGAGGTGCCTTCCGCATCTCGCGCTACCACGGCGATGGTTCCGTCGTCGATCGAGCCGAAGATCAGGTCTTCGGCGTCCACCAGCAATAGCCGCTGCTGCGATTTTACCAGCAGCTTCGCCGGCTGAACGGTTTGCTTCGCGGCGCCCAGTTGATTCACCAGCCGTTCGAGGCGCTCGCTGGTCGGGGTTTGCGTCTCCATCACCTTGCGCGCGCGCTGGATAGCCTTCGCGATGCGCGCCTTGTCGAACGGTTTCAGGACATAGTCGACGGCGTTTACGTCGAAGGCCTGCACCGCGTAGTGATCGAAGGCGGTGGCAAAGACGACGTGAGGCACCTTCATCTTGCGTTCGACGAGTTTTCGCAACACTCCGAAGCCGTCCAGACCCGGCATCTGCACGTCAAGAAACACCAGGTCGGGCGCGTGCTCCTTGATCAGCGTCACGGCTTCCACGCCATTCTTGCCCTGGCCGATGACGTTGATCTCCGGGAACCCCTTCAACAAGAAGGCCAGTTCGTCCCGCGCGGGCTTCTCGTCATCGACGATGATAGTGTTGATGGACATGGATTCGTGTAACGAGTATAGGGACAGTGGCACTCGCAGGCAATTGTCGCGCTACGCAGCTTGGCGAAGTCCCTTCCGCGCCTGCTAAGATACCCGCGGGAGAAATTCCGCGACCCATGCCGCCAAAGGAATCGAGCAAGCCAGCGCAGCGTAAGGCCAGCAGGTCGACCGGCAAAATCCTTCGCAGCAAAGTGCTGTACAAAGGCCCCGTCTTTGGGGTGCGCCGCGACGAGGTGCTGGAGCCAACCGGTGTGCGCGCGACACGCGAGGTGATCACCCATCCCGGCTCGGTGGTGGTCATGCCGGTTCTGCCGGACGGCCGCATCATTCTCATTCGGCAGTACCGTCACGCGGCGCGGCAGTTTCTGTGGGAGCTGGTCGCTGGCCGCATCGATCGCGGCGAAAACGTTCGACAAGCGGCCGCGCGCGAGCTGATCGAAGAAACCGGTTACCGCGCGAAACGTCTGCGCGTTTTTCTCGCTCTCTTCCCTACCCCGGGATTTCTCGAGGAACGCATGTATATCTTGATCGCCGAAGGTGTACGTGCAGGAAAAGCCGAGCCGGAAGAGGATGAGAGGATCACCGCGAGGGCCTTCACTCGCACGCAGCTGGAGAACATGATTCAGCACGGAGTGCTTCGCGACGCGAAATCCGTCGCCGGGCTGCTTTATTACTTCAAGTTCTCGGCGTAGATCTGGTTGCTCGCCAAGGAAACAATAGGAACTAACACAGTAGAACACCGAGAACGCAGAGTTCGTAGAGAACAGATGGCTCAGGTTACGCCCGCAGGACAACCGGAAATCGTCGCAGCCACGTCGGAAGTTCGTCGATCGACGAGCGGCGTCAACGGCCCGCTTCCGATATTGCTTCCACTCACAATTTTCCTTGGCGCATTTCTCCTTTTTCTCCTGGAGCCTCTGTTCGCCAAGTTGATTCTTCCCCGCTTCGGAGGTTCCGCGGCCGTCTGGGCTACTTGCCTGGCATTTTTTCAGTGTGCGCTGTTGCTCGGCTACCTGTACGCCTACTTGACCACACGACACTTGGCGACAGCGCAACAAGGAAGTCTTCACATCACGCTGCTGCTGGTAAGTCTTTGCTTCCTGCCGATTGCGCCTCATGCGCTGATTCGCGTGCTCGATGGAAATCATCCCGCAGGGCACATTCTCCTCGTGCTGTCCGCTTCCATAGGGTTGCCGTTTATTCTGCTCAGCGCCACCAGCCCACTCGTGCAAGCCTGGCACGCGCGGACGGAGGAAGGCTCCGAGCCGTATCATCTGTTCGCGCTGTCCAACTTTGCGTCCTTGCTGGCGCTCTTGAGCTTCCCGTTTTTGATCGAACCGCGGTTTTCGTCCCATCAGCAATCGCTGTTGTGGTCCGCGCTCTTCGCCGCTTTTGTCGCTATCTGTTCGCTCACAGCACGGCTTGCCAGTCGCACCGCTCCCGCCGACCCGCCCATGCCGACAACCGAACTCGCCGAGACCACCTCTGCGCCCGGCCCTCGCGACAAACTCCTGTGGCTAAGCCTTTCCGCATGCGGCTCGATGTTGCTGCTCTCCATAACGAACCACATCACAGAGAATGTCGCCCCGGTGCCCCTGTTGTGGGTGCTACCCCTCGCGCTGTACCTGCTCACCTTCACGCTGGCCTTCCAGCGCCGCAGCCTCTATTCGCGATGGCTGATGGCGCGCCTCCTAGGGGTCACGCTCGGCAGCCTGGGGTATGCCATTTACGATCCGTCTTACACCGAGTCCATTCAGGTGAGCGTGCCGCTATTCTGCGGCGGCCTGTTTGTGTGCTGTTTGTTCTGCCACGGCGAGCTAGCCAAACGCCGGCCCGCTCCGCACCATCTGACGACGTTCTACTTGATGATTTCCCTGGGCGGGGCGCTCGGCGCGATCTTCGTGGGCCTGCTTGCGCCGTTCCTGTTCGCGGCGCTGTACGAATTCCCACTAACGCTGTGCCTCACCGCGCTGGTCGCGGCAGTCGCCCTGTGGCCGGAAGGATGGTTGGAACGGATATTCTGGAGTGCTCTAACCGTGATTATGGCCGCGATTCTCGTCTACAACGTGCACTCCTACAAGAAGAACGACATCCAGACAGTGCGCAATTTCTACGGCGGCCTGCGCGTGAAGCAGCTCCACGACTGGCTGAAACAACCTTATCGCGAGCTCTATCACGGCAAAATCGAGCACGGCGCCCAATTCCTCAACCCGCCCAAGAGTCTGCTGGCGACTACCTACTACAGCGCAGATTCCGGCGTCGGAATCGCCCTGCATCAATTCAGCGGCGCGCCGAAACGCGTGGGCGTGATCGGGCTGGGGGCCGGAACGCTTGCCGCGTACGGTAATGCCGGCGACTATTTCCGGTTCTACGAAATCAATCCTCTAGTCGTCTCAATCGCGAAGAACTGGTTCAGCTATCTTCGCGATACGCCAGCCAAGGTCGATATTGCGATGGGTGATGCCCGCCTATCCTTGGCCGCGGAGCCCTCGCAGCAATACGACGTGCTGGCCGTCGATGCGTTCTCCGGCGATGCCATTCCCGTCCATCTTCTGACCAAGGAAGCTTTCGCGCTGTATCTCCGGCACCTGAAGCCCGGCGGGATTCTCGCGGTCCACACGTCGAATACCTACCTCGATCTCGCCCCCGTCGTCCAGTTGCTCGCCGACGATGCGCATTATCCGGTGCGCCTGATCACCAATGGCGATGATCTTCGCAAGCTGATCGACTCCTCCGACTGGGTGCTGGTAACACGCAACGAGGACTTTTTGCGGGGCCTTGATGCCACCACCCTGCAAGAACAGATCACGGTTCCTTCGCATCTCAGGCTTTGGACCGACGACTACAACAACCTGTTCCAAATCCTGCGTCCCGTGCGATTTAACAAAGATGGTTCCGATTGACGGCGGCACCGAGCCGGAAAAAGTGCTTTGGTTGCGCCCTTAGCAAACTGTTACCTGTATCGTAAATTACTCGCACTATTACTGTACCAGCGCGAGCCGATGATCGAGGGAATCTGCTTATTAAATCGATTTAGAAGCTCTCTCGCTCCCTGCTTGCTTTCACAACCGCACCGTTTGTTCTATTGACTGCGATTTTCATTCTGCTACACTCCGCGCAAATTAAATGGTTAGCGGAAGTGCGGGTGTCTTTGCCCGTACCCGCGGTCGGCAAATCTCAGTGGCAGTCATGGGAGGGGAACAGCGGTGCGAGGAACGGTTAAATGGTTCAATAATTCAAAAGGTTACGGCTTCATCGGGCGCGACGACGGCCCCGATGTCTTCGTACATTACTCCGCAATTACAGGCGATGGCTACCGCACTTTGCAGGAAGGAGATGCGGTCGAATTTGAAATCGTCCAGGGGCCAAAAGGACCTCAGGCAGCCAACGTGCAAAAGGCAAGCTAGCAGTTCGGCAATCATTTCGGCCGGCTGGGACTCCCCCTCAGCCGGCCCTTTTTCTTTTCCGGCCACTTCGGACCATTTGACTCGCATGCAGCACAGTGTCATCTGCACCTTTCTCGCTTTATAATCCCCGCATGGACAACAAGACCCTCGCCCGCATCCTCCGCGAAACCGCGCAGCTTCTGGAAATCGATGGCGCCATCATCGGCCGCTACCGCAGCTACGAGAAAGCCGCCGAACTTATCGCCGGCATGCACGAATCGATCGAGCAGCTTGCCAAGGAACCGGGCAAACTCGAGGAATTGCCGGGAATCGGTGAGCGGATGGCCGAGCACATCGAAGAAATCATCGCCAAAGGCGACTATAGCCTGCGTCAGAAGCTGCTGAAGAAGTTTCCACTGACGTTGCTCGACGTCCTGAACCTGCAATCCCTGGGCCCTAAGAAAGTGGCTTTTCTCTGGTCCAACTTTAAAGCCGCAACCGTCGCCGACGTCGAAAAGCTTGCCCGCGACGGCAAGCTTCGAGACTTGCCCGGCTTTGGCGAGAAGAGCGAGCAAAACATATTGAAAGCGGTGGCCACGCACACCCGGTCCACGGGCAGGTTTCGCCTGGACACTGCCGAATCGGCCGCGGCAGCGATCATCGCGCATATTGAGACCTATCCGAAGGCGGTGGCTTCGGTCACGCCGGCGGGCTCGTTGCGCCGCGGCAGAGAGACCGTCGGGGATCTTGACCTGCTTCTGACCTTGGCCGACGGCTACACGTCACAAAAGCACATCGACGCTCTCGCTGAGCACATCCTCAAGTATCCCCGCATCGACCAGGTTTTGGCGCACGGCGAAAATAAGGTTAGTTTTACCCTCGATAGTGGCCTGCAGGTGGACGTACGCCTCCTCGACAAAGAGAGTTTCGGCGCTGCCCTGCTCTATTTCACCGGCTCCAAGGAGCATAACGTCGCCCTGCGCGGCCGTGCGAACGATATGGGGTACACTCTGAACGAATACACCCTGGCTACGCTGAAGGGCGAACGCCGCGTCGCCGGGCGGACGGAGGCGGAAATTTACGCCAAGCTCAAGCTCGACTACATTCCGCCTGAGCTCCGCGAGAATACCGGCGAAATCCTCGCCGCCGAGCTGCACAAGCTGCCCAAACTCATCGAACTCGCCGACATAAGAGGCGACCTGCAGATGCACTCCACGGCCAGCGATGGCAAACACTCTGTCGAGGAGATGGCGGAAGCTGCCCGCCAGCTCGGGCACGAGTACATCGCCATGACCGACCATTCAAAATCGGTCACCATCGCCAACGGCTTGGACGAGAAGCGCGTGGTAGCCCACATCAAGAAGCTCCATGAGATCGACTCTAGAGGCCTGGGCATTCGCGTCCTCGCAGGTTCCGAGGTGGACATCCTCAAGGACGGAGCGCTCGACTATCCCGACGAAATCCTGGCGCAGCTCCAAGTCGTCGTGTGCTCGATCCACTCGTACATGCAGCTGGATCGCGCCGCGATGACCGACCGCATGCTCGCCTGTATCGAGAACCCCTACGCTCAGATCATCGGGCATCCCACCGGCCGGCGGTTGCTGGCCCGCGATTCCTTCGATTACGACATGGAGAAGGTCCTGGACGCCTGCGCCAAACATGGCGTCGCTATGGAGTGCAACTCCTACCCGGAGCGTCTGGATCTGCGAGATGTCTACCTGCGCATGTGCAAGGAGCGTGGCGTCAAAGTGGTGATCTCCACCGACTCCCACAACACTCTGCACCTGCCCTACATCCGCTACGGGGTCACCATGGCCCGGCGTGGTTGGCTGGAGAAGGCTAACGTCATCAATACGCTTCCGGTAGACCAGTTCCTGGCGGCCCTGCGTCCGAAGCCGGGTACCGTCCGCAAAAAGCAGCCCACCGCCAAGGCCCGTGGCGGCCATTGAGCGCTTTGGGCGCTTCGGGTACCGCTCCCAAGAATCTTTGGCCAGCTCGATGGAACCTTTTTCTGGCACTTGTCGTCTCTTCTGGTATGGAAGGTGGCGGACCTACGCCGCCATTGATCCGGACCGCAGGTAGAAGGCGCCAGTCAAATGGCCGACAGCGCCGGATCGAACTTACGGAGGAACCGCAATGAACGCTTTTTCCCATTGGCTAGCCACCGGGGTGACCGTCAAGGCGTCTTTGGCCCTTGGACTTCTGCTAGCCGTGGCTGCTGTTGCGCCCCGCGCCCAGGCGGAGGAATGGACCAAGTCCTACACCATCTCTGGCCGCGCCCAGGTCCGCGTGGACACCAACGACGGTGCGGTACAGATCTATACCAGCGACACCAAGCAGGTCGACTTTCGAGTCCTCTACGACGGCTACGAGCTGAACAAGACCCTCCACGTCGACTCCAAGCAGGACGGGGACAGTGTCGAGGTCAACGCGCGCGTCAGCGGTCATTGGGGTTTTTCCTTTGGGAACAACCACCGCAGAGTTCAAATTGAGGTCCACATGCCGAAAGACGCCGATCTCCAGATCGACACCGGCGACGGCTCGGTGAACACTCAGTCGCTGAACGGCAAAGTGAAGATCCATACCGGCGACGGCTCGGTTCGCGCCCAGGCGGTCAGCGGAGACGTGGACATCGACTCCGGAGACGGCAGCATAACTGTGGATGGAGCGAAGGGCGACATCCGCCTCCGCACTGGGGACGGCCACATCGAAGCCCGCAGCCTCGACGGCAAAGTCGATGCGCTATCCGGCGACGGCCACATCACGCTGGAGGGCCGCTTGGACGGGCTCACCGTGAAGACGGGGGACGGAAGTATTGACGCGCACCTGCAGGCAGGCTCAAAGGTCAACTCCAGTTGGAGCGTCCGCACCGGCGACGGCAGCGTCGATATCGTGCTCCCCGCCGACCTCCAGGCCAACATCGACGCCAGCACCAACGACGGCCACATCAGCTTGGGCATACCGGTTACTGTGGAAGGCACGTTCAGTAATTCGCAGATTCACGGCAAGATGAATGGTGGCGGGCAAACTGTCGTGATTCATACCGGCGACGGCTCGATCCGCCTAAGCAAGTCCTAATTTTTCGAGACCTCCCAGCATCGAAGTGCGAGAAAAATCGCTGGGCTGTCCGGCGGTACAGTTCCCTGTTCCCGCCGCCCACGTCCGGAGTCCTACCCCCCGTGACACTTTGGTACCAGTACTGTAAAATTTGTCCGCTTAACCCTCTAAGGTGTCCTAATTTTATGTACAGGATAATTCCTAGCGCCCGGCTAAGTGCATGAATCCTAAGGCCGATCTTATGGGCCTTCACATGCCCTTACCTATGCCGGAATAAGGGGGCTCGAATGATTATTTTCGTCATCACCTTCGCGATCGTGGCTTTGTTCGCTCTGACCTTGACCGGTTCTATCGCCGCTACCTCGCGACGCCGCTCGTAAGATCACTCGCACTTTTCCCGTCAATTAGAGGTACGTCTAGTTTCAAGTCTTCGAGCGCTCGATCCAGGGCGAGCGAAGATATTTGCCTGCCAGCGCCTGCACATGCTGTGCAGGCTACTCGTACCGCAGCGCAACCAAGGGGCTGACATGTGTGGCTCGCCGCGCCGGCAGCCAACAAGCCAGCAGCGCCACCAAAGCCAGCACCGCGACGACACCGATGAAAGTTAAAGGATCGTTGGGGCTTACACCCACTAGCAGGCTCGCGAGCAAGCGCGTGCCCGCGAAGGCAGCGCCCAGACCAATCGCAATTCCCAGGCAGATCACTACCAGACTCTGCCCCAGCACCATTTTCAGGATGTCCCCCGGCTTCGCCCCCAGCGCCATGCGAATCCCGATTTCATGCGTTCGCTGCACCGCCGCATAGGAAACCACGCTATACACCCCGACCACCGCCAGAATCAGGCCGAGTATTCCCATGGTGGCAGTAAGCTGCGCTCCCAGATGGAAGAACAGGTACCCGTTGAGGCCTTCCAACTCTTGCTTCAGCGTTTTCACACCCGATAGCGGCAGCGTGGGCGCAATTTCCTGAATCTGCGCCGCGATTTGCAGCTCCATGCTTTCCGGAGGCACCGACGTTCGAACGTGAATGGTTCGCAGCGACGTGTAGTACTGGTCGAGTGGCACATAGAAATAGGGCATGGGATCCTCGACGACTCCCTTATATTTCCCATCCTGCACCACGCCGACGATCTCCGTGGACTTGCCCGAGTCGTGCATCTTGAAGCGCTTCCCCAGGACGTCCTCGTTGGGCCAGAATTTCTTGGCCATCGTTTCGTTGACAATGGCTACGTCCGCGGCTTTGTCGGAGTCCGCCTTTGTGAATACCCGCCCACGAAGCAGCGAAATCCGTAGCGTTGCGAAATAATCCGGGCTGACCATGTTATAGAGCACCGTGGGTTCCGGCTGGCCCGGTTCGACAGGATGCTCTTCAATGGCCACGCGCTGGTCCGCGCTCATGAGCCCCAATGGCACGGAAAACGCCTGCGCTACCGAGACCACTCCTGGCAGCGCCCGCACCCGGTCCTCGGCCTCTCGGAAAAATGCAGTTCCCTGCTGGTCCGTATATCCGATCTGCTTTACATCCAGCGGCACATCCACCACTTGTTCTGGATCAAAGCCCAATCCGATTTGCCGCGCTTTGCCCGCGCTGCGCACAAATAATCCCGCGACGATCAGCAGCAGCAGCGAACCAGCCACCTGCGCCATCACCAGGGAGTTGCGCACCAGGTGCCGCCGCGGTCCGTCCGACCCGCTGCGGCCGCCCTCGCGCAACATGGAGTTCACGTCGGTGCGCGCCACCCGCAGCGCGGGCATGATTCCCACCACGGCCCCGGTCACCAGCACCGCCGCCAAGGTAAAAAGATAAACGCGCACATCCGGCCGAAAGTTAAATGTGATCGGCAGGTCCGTGCCCAGCGGCAAGGAACTGAGAAACCCCGCCCCCCACCAGCCCATCAGCAACCCCGCGGCACCCCCACAAATCGCCAACACCAAGCTCTCGGTCAGGTGTTGGCGCACCAAACGCGCCCGCCCCGCACCAATCGCGGCGCGAATGGCCATCTCCCGCTGCCGAACGGTCGCCCGCACCAGCAATACGTTCGCGATGTTGAAGCACGCCACCAACAACACCAGTGCCGCCAGCGCCGTGAAGGCCAGCGAAACGTTGGGAATGGTATTGTCTGGATCAGGCTCCGGACGCGCGAATCGTTCGGGGAAGAGCTGAACTGTAATCGCCTTGTCTGTCTCGGGATGCTGCTCACCAAGGCGTTTCGCGATCACGTCGAGTGTCGCCTTCGCTTGCTGCAGGCCCACCCCCGGCTTCAACCGCGCCATGAGCGTGATCGAGCGATGCTCCCGGTGTGTCCACGTTTCTTCCACCGGCGCGTTCCCACCTCTCCCCGGCACCGCGCTGAGCGGAATATAAGCATCCATGTTCAAGAACGCGTACGTACCCTGAAACTCCTTGGGAGTCACGCCAACGATCGTTACCGCGTGCCCGTCCACTTCCACCTGTTTCCCGATGACGCTCGCATCACCGCCGAAGCGTTTCTGCCAGTAGGCGTAACCCAGCACAAAGATAGGATCCGCTCCAGGAGTTTGTCCCTCCGTGGGAAGAATCAGCCGCCCCAGGGCAGGCTTAACGCCTAGCGCCGAAAAATAATTCCCGGTCACCCTGCTAATGACGCAGTGATCGCCTTTACCATCCGCGATGAGGCTTACCAGTCCCGTGCGGTAACCGAAAACCTCGGCCGATTCCGTGGCCTGGCTGCGAATATCCTGGTAATCCGGATACGAGAACATCTGGAAGCCGTCGCCGCCTTGCTGCTTCATCGACAGCACGGTGATTTGTTCCGGGTGCGGCACCGGCAGCGGCCGCAGCAGCAGTCCGTTGACGATGCTGAACACGGTCGTGTTGACCGCCATGCCCAGCCCCAGCGTGACCACCGCTATGATCGCGAAGCTCGGCGAACTCCGCAGCGAGCGCATCGCATATTTCAGGTCCTGCCAAAAGCTTTGCATGATTCGCACCCTCACCCGTCGGCAGACACTTTAGGTTGCCGGCAGACCTTCGGCCCCAAGTTGCAAGCCGTTCTCCTACGAGTTGCGGCCCTAACCAGCGTGGAATCAGCATGTTTGCCCGGTTGAGCACCGCAACGCCCGAGACCTAACTGCGCGATTGTGGGATGCTCTGTCCGAAATCGAACGCATCGCCTCCCGCGCGCTGAGTCGGCTGTCGAACCACCAGATGAGTGATGAAGCTCCGCGCCTGGGAAAATTTGAAGTTCACGAAGCAATTCCGCTCCCCATTTCGTCAGAAGGAGTATGATGCGGGTCGCGTACTTCCCCGCCGGGCCATTTACAAAGTTGCAGGAGGACATCATGGGAACTGCAAAGCCGAGTCTGGCTTCCGACCATGACCGTGTAGCCGCCCTTCAGAAATACGCCATTCTCGATACCGAGCCAGAGCGCGCCTTCGACGATCTCACACTGCTGGCCTCGTTTGTCTGCAAGACGCCCATCGCGCTGATCTCGCTTGTCGACGAAGACCGCCAATGGTTCAAGTCCAAGATCGGCGTCAGCGTTGCGGAAACCCCCCGCGAATTCGCCTTCTGCTCGACAGCCATTCAGCAGTCCGAAGTGATGGTGATCCCCGATACGCTGAAGGACGAACGCTTTCGCGACAACCCAATGGTCGTCGCAGAACCCCGAATCCGCTTTTACGCCGGCGCCCCGCTGATCAACGAGGAAGGCTACGCCCTCGGCACGTTGTGCGTGGTCGATCGTGCTCCACGTGAATTTGGCCCGGATCAAAAGGAAGCGCTGCAGGCTCTCGGACGCCTGGTCCTGGCGCAACTGGAATTTCGCCGCAATCTCCAACTTCTAAAGGAAGCCCTAACCGACCGCACCCAAGCCGAGCACGAACGCGAGCGCGAGCTAATCAAGCTTCAGCAAACTCTAACCCGCGTCCTGGGCCTGAACATCGTCCCGATAGGTACCTGAAACCAGATTCGCGTCGGCGCCGTCTAGGCGCGTTCCTCTCCGTGAACCCCGCGCTCGGTCTCTACGCCCTCTGTGCTAAAGCCTCTTCCGACTTGTTCATTCCGCCGCCGGGGCCTCCGCAACCGCTCCCGCCTCCACTCCCCGCCGCGTAACACTCCACGCAATCGCAAAACTCCCCACCATCAGCGCCGACGCCAGCCAATACGGCGCGCCCGGAAAATGAAAGCCCCACCGCGGCGAAATCGCCACCGCAAACACCTGCGTGAACACCAGCGGAGCAATCATCCCCGCCACTCCAAATAAACTCATCAGCGCCCCTTGCAATTGCCCCTGTTCCGACCCGCCCACCCGCCGGCTCATCAACGACTGCATCGGCGGGCTCGTCAATCCCCACAGCGAAAGCAAAGGAATGCCGATGAGGAAAATCGCTGTGCTCGGCGCAAACGCGAACGTCGCAAAGCCCGCCATGCCACACACCATTCCCGTGAACAACGTCCGTAACTCACCTAGCTTCCGGACCGCCAGCGAGATCAAGACCGCCGACACAATCGTCGAGCCCACACCCACTCCGGCGAGCGCCCAGCCGGTAAGTTGCGTTCCCCAGTGATACCGATAGTCGGTATAAATCACGAACATGCTTGGCAGCGCCTCGTGTGCGTTGTAATAAAGGAACATGGCGGTCGCCAGGCCCAGTAACTCGGGATGCGAACGCAGCAGCTTCAGCGCACCCATTGGATTGGCCTTCCGAAAGCTGAACGCCGCCCGCCGCTCTTTCGGCAAAGATTCCGGCAAAATTAAGAATCCGTACAGCGCGTTGGCCAGGCTCAACGCCGCCGCCGCCCAAAACGGATACCGCAACCCCAATCCGCCCAGCATTCCGCCCAACGCCGGCCCCACCACAAATCCCAAGCCGAACGCAGCGCCCAGCATTCCGAATTTCGCCGCTCGATTCTCCGGAGGTGTCACGTCCGCTATATAAGCGTTTGCAGTCGGAAAACTCGCCGCCGTAATCCCCGAAATCACGCGCCCCAGAAACAACCAGCTCAGGGTCGGCGCCACCGCCATCAACAGGTAATCGCAACCCAATCCGAAGTTCGACAGCAGTACCACTGGCCGCCGTCCGAATCGGTCCGAAAGCGCCCCCATCACCGGCGCAAACACGAACTGCATCGCCGCCCACACAAACGCGAAAATTCCCGTCTGCGTCGCCGCCATCGACATGTCGCCATGCTCAAACCGGATGATCAGCTTCGGCAGAACCGGAACGATGATCCCCAGTGCCAGCATGTCCAACAGCACGGTGACAAAAATAAACGCGAACGCCGCGCGCCCGTGACCCGGTTCTTGCGCCGGAGGAATGGGAGGACCTTCAGTAATTGGATTTGGCTCTGTTGACATTGCTTGCCTCCGGCACAGCCATTCTGTTTACCTGAGTCTCGAACGGGCTCCGCGCAGCAACCCAAAGGCACATTCGCCGTGCCGCAACTTCGCTTCTTAACTCTGTAGGGGCGGGGCTTGCTCTGCCCGGCGTCAACCCCGGCACGTAGCCTGTGATCGCCCTCAACCTTTTTCGCGCGCTCTTCAGCCGCTGGGAGCGCCCTTTCGAAGTCGCCACCGAAACTCATACCTGGCCGTGCGTACCCAGTCTGCCGCAATCCTAAACCCTCGTATTGTAAGAAATTGACCCAAGTAAAACGGCCCAACAAACCCTCCCGTTCCTGTACGTCCTTCCCTTCCTCTACCTCCTTGCCCCCTTGCCTCCTTCCCTTCCTTTACCTCCTTTACTTCCTTTACCTCCCCAAACTAGCAAACAGTCCAATCGACGCCGCCAGCATCACCAAAGTCGCGATCCATCCCACGGCCTTCAACCCTCGTGGCAAAGTAAATTGCCCCATCACTTTGGGATTGACCGCCATCAGCATCGTCACCACCATCAGCGGCACCGATACGATGCCATTCAGAACCGCCGACCAGAACAAAGCGCGAATGGGATTGATGCCCACAAAATTCAGCGCCAACCCAATCATCGTGGCCACCGCCAGAACGCCATAAAATCGTCTGGCCTCCCGAGGCCGCCGTTCCAGGCTCGCCCGCCACTTGAATGCTTCCGCCACCCCGTACGCAGCCGAGCCGGCAAGGACCGGCACCGCCAGCAAACCTGTCCCGACAATGCCGAGCGCGAAAAGCACAAAGGCAAACCGGCCCGCCAGTGGCTCCAGCGCTTTGGCGGCCTCCGCGGAGGTCTGAATGTCGGTTATGCCCGCCACGTGCAGCGTCGCCGCCGTCGTCAGTATGATGAACAGTGCCACCAGGTTCGAGAATCCCATCCCGACCACGGTATCCACCCTTATGCGCTCGAACTGCTCCTGGGCCTGCCATGGCGCCCGTTTCAGGGCGTGCTCTTCGCGATTATCCCGTACGTCTTCC
>Ga0187855_10002230_pt1 | contig 14757 bp, 12 predicted proteins | sample June2016WEW_8_10_2_FD_132969 | JGI IMG/M metagenome (GOLD analysis project Ga0187855, IMG submission 132969) | Peatland microbial communities from SPRUCE experiment site at the Marcell Experimental Forest, Minnesota, USA - June2016WEW_8_10 | ecosystem: Environmental > Terrestrial > Soil >...
GCGCAAATGCCAAACATAGTAGGTCGGGATGATGCTCACCGTCCAAATGATGATCGGCACCGTCGAGGTCGACCGCACGAACGGCAGCAGCCACAGAAGATACCACGGATACACCACCGGCGCGCATAGCAGCGAAGCCGCCATAGGCCACGCGAACGCCTGAGGCGAACATGCCGGCGCCTTGCGCCTCAGCCAGATGGCGCTAAGAACGCCGACGAGCACCGCCAGCCCAGCGGCGAACTGCGGAGTCGCCACGCGCTCGAGCGTGGCAAACACGGGATCGTTAAAGCGGAAGCTCCGCACAAAAGTTCCTAGCGAGCCCATCGGAATCCGCCCGTGATTGAGAAATGGTATATAAAGGAGTCCGACTACAACTGCCGCCACAGCGCCGTCGCGCCAACGGACACGCCTCCAGTAAAGTGGCAGCAATACGATCGGCAGAAATTTTACCGCCACCGCCAGCCCAAACGCCACGGCCGCCGTCGCGCGCCACCGCCGCCCCAACGCGGCGAAAGATACCAGCAGCAACAGCACGCCGACAATATCGATGTGACCGCTGCCCGCCACTTCCGTTGCCAGCAGCGGGTTCCAGGCATAAGCCAGAACCCAGTGCGCGCCTTGCCCACTACTACTCCCACTACTATGCCGACTACTATGCAAGAGATCGAGCAAAATAAAAACAATCGCCAAATCGCAAGCCACGAACGCAACCTTAAGAGTAAAGAGAGATTCATGAATTGCCGTCACCGCGCGAAAAAAAAGTTCTGCGCCCGCCGGATACGGGCTCGGTAAATCCGGGTTGTTCAGCGTGCGCGTTTCCCCGGTGTGCAGCCCCGCCACAGCCGGGTCGCTGGGAATCACGAGATAAGGGTTATAGCCAAGCCGCTGCACCCGCCCATCCCAAAGGTATCGATGAATGTCATCATCGGAACCGGGCGGCGTCAGTAGAAATGGAATTTGCCACACGGCAGCCAACACGAGCCCAATCACCACGACGCGCTGCGGCAATTTTGGAGCCGAGAACAATTCCCGAATCGCGAACAGGTACGCGATGCCCGCAACCATCAAAAAGGCTAGGAAGTACGGCCCACCTCGATCAGCGAAGTGGCGCGCGCAGATGGTCAGCGCCACGCACAACACAGCTCCGAGTATGTACACCCTCCACGCGGGGGTGATCTTCACACTTCTCCTCTGCCCGTCTGAGATCGTGTCACCGCCAGTTCCCACTCTTTGAGCCACTCCGCCGTGCGTGGCGCTCTCTCCGGAGCCAGCCGCAACTCGGCCGCCAACCGAGTCAGGTCGTCCACTACGTCAATATCGTAAAAAAGAGCCGCGAATCCCACGGAAAGCTCAAGCGTTCGCGCGCGCGCCAGGAGTCTCTCCAGCGCGCTGCTGGTGCCCATCCCATCGCTTGCGAAAAGCGTAGGATGAAACGCCTTGGCTCCGACCAGATAGTAGCCTCCGTCGTGCGTCGGTCCAACCACGACATCATGGGTCTTGAGCGTTTCGAACGCGTCCTCCAAAACCGAACGCGGCAGGTGTGGGCTGTCGCTGTTGAAGGCAACAACGCGTTGCCCGCCGGACGCCGCGAAGTGCGCAAACACCGAAGTCAGGCCTGCCGCCAGTCCCTCACCTTTCTGCGCTACGACGCTGGCTTTGTTGCCTGCCAACTGCGCCAGTTCGTTTACGTCCGACTCCGGGCACATGATGGCAACTTCCACATCGCCCAATTTCGATTTCGATTTCGATTTCACGTTCAACGACCGCGCCAGCGCTAGCGTGTCCTGCAGAAGACAGCCATAGAAAGCGGTGACGGCCTGAGGAGAAAGGTTGGAAGCAAGCCGGGTCTTGACCGCGCCCGGCCGCGGTGCCTTCGCCATGATAACCAGCACCCGGTCACTGCCCGACGAACGCACCAGCGTCGCGTTGGAAGATTTCATAGACGTGACGAAGAGGAGCACCCATCTTTGACTTCAACCTTAGGGTGCCCCATATTTGCCCGCTTTTTGCAAACGTGGGATCTCGCTCGAAGAGCAAATCTGTCCCCATGTTTCTCTCGCAGGCTGCCACTCGCCGCTCAGGATTGCGACGCGCGGTTTGCAGGAACCCCTCGCCGCCGAAAATAATAGCGCACGATCAAGCTCAGAATGAACCACCCCGCTCCCACCGTCCCCCGCAGCGTACCGCTGATCTTCGATTTCCCAATGCGCGGATAATAGCTCACCGGCACTTCAACGATGCGGAATCCCCCCAGAGCACCTTTCAGAATTATTTCCACCGCCCAGCCGTAGGTCGTCTCTTCGAGAGCGAGCGCGCGTAGTACATCGGCGCGTGCGGCGCGGAACGGTCCCAGATCGCTGATGTCTACTTTATAAAGCATGCTGATCAGGCCGGCCGCGAGATGATTGCCAAACGCCTGATGCCAAGGCAAAGCCCCACGCACGCTCTGTTTCCCCAAGCGCGAACCCAGCGTAATATCGGCGCGTCCTTCAATGATGGGAGCCAGCAGAAGCGGCAGCTCCCCCGGTCGATCGCTGTAATCGCCGTCGAGGAATATGACAATGTCCGGCCTGCTGGCCCCACCCAGTCCGGTCAAACAGGCACGACCATATCCGCGGCGAGGCTCGTGGAGCACGCGCGCTCCCAGCTTGGCGGCGATCTCTGGAGTCCCATCGGTTGAGTTGCTGTCGACGACCAGCACCTCAGTAACCAGATCCGCAGGCAGGTCGGCCAAAACGCGGCCGATCGACTGCGCTTCATTGTGCGTAGGAATGACGACCGACACTCGCACGTGATTTTCGCTTGGGATCACAGCCGCAACTCACCACCCGCAACTCACCAGCATGGAGAAGACGGCCAGCGCCGCGCCAGCCAGACGTCGACGCCCCACGTGCGACCGGCCCTCCCCACCGCGAGCGCCAGCGATGCGACCACTGGAACCAGCAACTCCCAAATCCACGACGTCCCCCACTCCGACACCCAAAGACTACCCAGATAGAGAAACGCAATAAATGCGGCCGGGCGCGTCAGCAGACCGATGACCAGCAGAGTCCCCAGCCCGATCTCAGCCACCGCCTGCATGGGAGCCGCCATCGCGGCGTGACTCGCCGCCAATCCCATCACCGCCTTCCACGCCGCCGGCGAGTGACTCGCCTTGATGTAATAGTTGATCAGCTCCGCATAGCCCGCCGGAGTGTACAGACCCTTTCCCAGGTTTTCGAAAAACACCCACACCAGCATCGCGCCAATCGTCATCCGAACCATTGCCAGACCGATTGCCGCTTGCGCTTGCTCGGCTGGGTTTTGCAACGGGGTCGTGTTCGCGTTCGTCATCATCGGCATCCTCATTCCCAACGAATGAATTCGAAGGAGGATATCTTAAGCCCTTCTGAATCTCCGTGCCAGTAGATGCAGGTCAGTAGTCCAAGTGCTTACTCTACTTTCCAATGCAGAAGCCAGAAATGTCGACAAACGTCAATGTTTATTGGGATGGCAAATCCGACCACAGGCGTAGTCTCAGGCAGCGTCTTCGGAAACAATCAAATATCATGTGGAAACATTCAATCGACAGAATGGATTTTTTCAGCAGTATAAGGCGACGAATCAGGAGAAAACGCCTTCCAAGTTCGGCGACGAGACGTTTGACACGACCCCCAAAATTGTGAAGAATGCCTTTTTTTCGGGAGGAGTTCCATGCGTTGTGCAACGTTGCTGTTAGTGGCTGCGTTTTCGGCGGTGGTGCCAGGAATGGCGCAAAAAGCGACTGAGCTGCCGCCGGAGGATTGGCTGCATGGAATCACGGCCGGCAGGAATGTGGTGGTCGATATGACGTACCCGGTGAACGAGAAGTTTCCGGCATGGCCGGGGGATGACCACGTGTTCGAGGCAAAAGTAAGCGCGACGATGGAGAAGGACGGATACTTCACGCGTAGCTTCTGGATGCTAGAGCACTATGGAACGCACATGGATGCGCCGGCCCATTTTCCGCCGGGGAAGATTACGCTCGATGAAATTCCAGCCGCGCATTTTTTCGGGCCGGCCGTTGTGATCGACGTTCGCGAGGAGACGGCCAAGGATCCGGATTACCGGCTGACGGCTGTGCGGGTTAGAAAGTGGGAAGCGGAGCACGGGCAGATTCCGAAGGGCGCGATCGCGGTGTTGCGGACGGGATGGGGTTCGCGTGTTCCCGATGTGGCGCGCTACCGGAATATGGACGCGAGCAAGGTCATGCACTTTCCGGGGTACTCGGTGGAGTCTGCGAAGCTGCTGATCGAACGCGGTGTGGTGGGGCTGGGGATTGATACGCTGAGCATCGACTACGGCGCCTCAAAAAACTTCGAAGTGCATCGTGTAGCCCTGCCCGCAGGACTCTACAACCTTGAAAACCTGGCGAACACAGAGTCACTGCCAGAATGGGGCGCGTATTTGATCGCGGCTCCGATCAAGCTCGCAGGCGGGTCCGGCGGGCCGGTCCGTGTGTTCGCGGTGCTACCTCCGAAGTGAGCACTGAGATAGCTGCGGTTATCGACGCCTTCGTGAAGCGAAATGAAGGAAGTTGCCACACTGGCGGTGAATCCCACCACTGGAATCGTTTCCGGATCGGTATTCGGTAACAATCAAATATCATGCGGAAACGTGCAGTCGACACTGAATAGCCCAAACTTGGGCTGATTATCAGTTGATTGAGCTCAAGCCGCTCCTATCTAGGTTGCCACGCGGCCCTGAATTTCCCCCGGCGTCAAAAAAGGGGTTTTCCGTGACTGAGTTTCGAGCAGTCGGGTCTCGCGATGCCATGATTTCTCAATATGTTGAGCCGTCTGCTCTTATGACTTCAATGAAAGACTTAAATGAAAGGTTGACCTGTTTGTGCGAGCAGCTTAAGATGCCGGAGCGCTTTCGATCACGGGCAGTCGGCCCTAACGCGGGAGTTTGCCTCGCGACGAATCTGCATAATCAGGAGCGCCGTTCATGGCGACTCAAAGATCCGAGTTCACCGTTCCCGTGGCGGAATTTGCCGCAGCTTTGCTGGCTCGGCCGGAGGTGAGCCTCCGTGCGCAAGTGACGGCCGAGCAAGTCGCGCAGCTCCTGCCGGACACGGCGGTCGTCGTGTACATCATCGAAGATCCGGACAATCCTGCATGGACACGCAAGGCGATCGCGGGCGAGATCGAAGTCGGCGGCACGCTGGAGTTTAGTGGCGGAACGCTGGGCGCCCTGGCGGAAAACAAAACGCTCATAGTATTCGAAGGTGGTGACCTGCAGCGCGAGGACTACGCTCACCTTGATATCCGCCGCACCGTGACTGCTCTCGCGTATTTGCCTCTCCTCGTGGACGAGGTTCTTTTCGGCGCCATTGAGGTGGTCAGCTACGAACAGCCGATTCCGGAGGCTATGTTGGAGGCGCTGAACCAGGTTGCCGAACTGGCTTCGCCAGCCCTCGCCGCCGCCCGGTCCTATGAGAGCGAACGCAATGCCAGTCTGCATTCGATCAGCCGCGTGACCCAGATGTATGACCTGGAAAAGGTCTTCAACTCAACCCTCGAAATGGATGAGTTGCTCGGCATTGTTGCCAAGAAATTCCAAGAGGTGATGGGCGTCCAAGGTGTCAATCTGTGGATGGTCAATAACGACACGCTCGAACTGGTGAGCAGCGCTGGATTCGATCCCACGGTGGAGTTGGGCGGAGCGCAGAAGCCGGGGGAAGGCATTGCAGGGGACGTCTCCGACAATGGCGAGCCCGTGCTGATCGACGATCCGGCCGACGAACGTCTGCAGAATCGCAATGCCGGGCACGAAGACGCGGAGGTGTTCTCGATCATCGCCAGCCCTCTCATGGAGCACGACAATCTGGTGGGGGTGGTCGAGGCCGTCAATCGCCTGGACGGTGCGCCGTTTGACGAGGACGACCAGTTCCTTCTGACCAACATCTGCGAAACCGCCAGCAATGCTCTCCACAATGCCAGTCTGTTGCAGGCGGAACGCAAAGTGGAAATCCTGGAAGCTCTGGTGAAGATCAGCGGTGAGATTACCTCCACCCTCGATCTAGACCGGGTTCTGGACGCGATTGTGAACGGGCCCAGCAGCGTAATCCCTTACGAACGAGCCGCCATCGCGCTCGAGCAGCGCGGCCGCTTCCGATTGAAAGCGATCTCGGGGACACCCAAGATCAACCCTCAGGATCCGAATGTAGAACGTCTGCAGGAGTTGCTCGAATGGGTGTCGCTGTCGCAGGAACCTATTTTCATCGTCCAGCACGGGGACGAGGTGGAGGACGAACGTCCCGAGACGCGTGCGAAGTTCGAGAAATACTTCGCCGAAAGCGGCATGCGAGCCTTTCATGCGCTGCCGCTAGCTGATGACGATGGCACCGTGGGCGTGCTCTCGTTCGAGAGCAGCGACCCGGATTTCCTTAACACCGCCCATCTGGAAATGATCAAAGTCCTCGCCGGGCAGGCGACGGTGGCGTTACGCAATGCGTCGCTCTATCGCGAGGTTCCCTTTATCGGTGTGCTCGAGCCGCTGCTCGAGAAAAAACGCAGGTTCATGGCGTTAGAGAAGCGGCGGCGCACGGCCCTGGTGGTGGGTGGCGCGCTCGCCTTGCTATTTCTCGCGGCTTTTCCGTTGCCGTTGCGGGTGGACGGTCCCGCGCTAGTCACTCCCGCCCATAGCGCTCAGGTACAGCCGGAGGTGGCGGGCGTTGTTCAGCAAGTAAACGTGCGCGAAGGCGACTTTGTGCGGCAGGGCACGATCCTGGCTAGTCTAGGCGATTGGCGGTACCGCGCCGAATTCGCGGCCGCGCAGGCAAAGTACGAAACGGCAGTGTCGCAAATGAACCGGGCACTGGCCGCCAATGATGGCAGTGAGGCCGGAATTCTGCGGGCGCAAGCCGACTACTCGGCCTCCGAAGTCGCGCGCGCTCGGGAGCGCCTGGACAAGACGGTATTGCGGTCACCGATCGATGGCTTAGTCGCCACTCCACATATCGAAGACATGGTGGGGCGAAGTTTGAATGCGGGCGATGCCTTCGCGGAAGTCGTCGATACTTCCTCGGCGAATGTGGATGTGTCGGTCGATGAGAACGATGTTGCGCTGCTCAAGCCAGGTAATAAAGCTTCGGTGAAGCTTGAGGCTTTCCCCACCCGAACGTTTCGCGGAGACGTCTTCATCGTAAGCCCCAAGAGCCAGGTGGAAGGTGCTGAGCGTTTCTTCTACGCCAGGGTTCGCGTGGCTAACAACGATGGTCTCATCCGCGCCGGAATGCAGGGCCGGAGCAAGGTTACCACCGGGTGGAGCCCAGCCGGGCGGGTGCTTTTCCGACGCCCCGCGATGTGGTTCTGGTCAAAGATCTGGTCGTGGGTTGGGTGGTAATCGATCGACTGGTAATCGGTGGCTGGTAATCCGAAGGGGGACTATGACTCGATGTGGACTGGCTTTGACAATGGCAATGGCAATGGCAATGGCGACGATGCTCGCGGTCAGCGCCTGCGACACCGGCCATCAGCCGGCGACGGTGGTTGCGGCGCCTCCTTCCACGGCCACGGCGGAGAACGTTGCGCACTCTGGGCAGACCGCTGCGGAAGGCAGTTTTGTCGCTACTGGCCCCATCGTGGTTGAAAACCAGATCGACGTCGTAGCCCTGCGAGCAGGCGTCATTACCGGGATTATGTTCGATGTCGGCCGGACCGTGAGAAAGGGAGAAGTTCTGGCCACGCTGGACGACCGGCAACTGGCGGCGGAGCGTGATGCCGCCCAGTCCAAGGTACTCAGCTCTGAAGCCAATCTGAAAGATTGGGAGGCCGAGACGGGAGTGGTCGACGCTGATTTGCGGCGCGCTCAGGCCATGCGCGATGCCGGCATTAACACCGTGGAGGAACTGGACCATGCGCGCTACAAAGTGATCGGATCGCAGTATGAGATCGAAAAAGCGAAACAGGACCTGAGCACAGCGCAGCACAATCTCCGCGCTCTGGAATTGGAAATGGAAAAGACGCGGATCACCGCACCGTTCGATGGAATCGTCGCTCGGCGCTACACGCGCACGGGACAGAGCGTGGCGGTAGGCGACCGACTTTTCTGGGTAACTGCGGTGGCGCCCCTGCTCGTGGAATTCACTCTGCCCGAGCGCTTCATCAGCGGCGTGAAGAACGGGCAAACCGTCACCGTTACCTCGGCCGACGCCTCCCCGGCGGTGGAACATACCGCGAAAGTGATCGATGTCAGCCCGGTGGTGGACCCGTCAAGCGGGACCATTGAAGTGCGGGCGCAGATTGAGGGCCCGGCTCCCGATTTGCGGCCCGGGATGCTTGCCAGCATTCGCGTCGCGTTAGCGCGATGAACCCCGATGCAGGGGATCCAGCATGAACATAGTCGAAGCGCTCAATGTCGCGTTACCCGAGATCCCAGAACGGCTGGCGCGGCAAAAACGCGTTCCCAAGATGGACCCGCGGTTGGTTGGCCGCCATCATGTATTAGATGGCGTTCCCGTAGTTCGTGTTCTGATCCCGGATAGTCACGGCTTTCACGATCTGCCACCCGAATATTGGGAACTGATTCAGCTCTTTGACGGAGAAAGGACGTACGAAGAAATAGCCGATCTCTTCACGGCGCGCACCGGCATTGCGGCCTCGGCCGACTGGGTGCTGGAGTTTGCCACCGAAAATGCCGAAGGCCCATTTTGGTCCAGGACCCTCCAGGAAAAAAATGCCCGCTTTCGCGAAGAGCTGGCGGAAAAGCGGCGCGCCCGCACCTCAAAGAAATCAAAGTGGAGCAACCTGGCTGAGATCACGTTCCCTGCCTGGGATCCAGATGCTACGCTCACCAAAGTTCACGACCGTGTAAAGTTTATTTTTACCTATCAGTTCCTGCTGCTGAGTCTCGGCCTGTTCGCTTTCGCGGCATTTGTATTGGTAAGCCATTGGTCCGAAATCGGACACGACAATCTGGAGTTCTATAACTTCACCCACAAGGGCCTGGCCGATATCATCGAGTTTTGGGTCCTGATCTGTGTTATCGCCTGCATTCACGAGTTTTGTCACGGGCTGGCCTGCAAGCATACCGGGGGAGAATCGCACAGCATGGGACTCCTGCTGATCTATCTGTCCCCTGCGTTCTACTGCGACACCACCGAAGCCTGGGTCTACGGCAGCAAATGGCAGAGAATCACCACGGCCGCCGCAGGCATCTGGTCCAGCCTGATTCTTTATTCCCTCGCCAGCTTCGTATGGTGGGGAACCGCCGTCGATAGCACCATGCACAACCTCGTCTACGTCGTGATGCTGGCGTCCGGCATCCTTCCTGTCTTGATCAACCTCAACCCGCTGATCAAACTCGACGGCTACTTCATATTCACGGAGCTGCTCGACATCCCCGACTTGAAGGAAAATGCCACGATCTTCGTCAACAACTGGGTTAAAAAGAACATTTTTCGTTTACCCGTCGAAGTACCGTACGTAACCTGGCGACGGAAGCTGATTTATGTGCCCTACACGATGGCTTCCAGCTTCTACAGTTACGGGCTGCTCTTCTTTGTGGTCACTTTTCTTTTCAATATCATCCACCGCTATAACCCTGACTGGGCATTTGTCCCCGCCGCGTTGCTCGCCTTCGTCATCTTCAAATCGCGCATCCTGACGCTATGGAGATTTATGAGACTTCTTTATCTGGACAAGAAGGACCGCATAGAAGCTTGGTTCACACTCAGACACACCGCCGCCTTCGCATTCTTGAGCGTTATTGTTTTGTTTGCGCCGGTGTGGCGAGAGACGGTGCAGGGACGGATGGTGCTCGAACCGGTTCAGCATGCCGTGGTGAGGGTTGAGGTTCCAGGCACAGTGATGCAGACGAATGTCGAAGAGGGTCAGATCGTATCGGCTGGCACTCCGCTGCTCCGGCTACGAAACCTGGATATGGAGTCCGAGGCGGCGAGGGTGGCCGCAGATCTTCGGCTCGCTTCCGCTCGGGCATTCCAATCACAAATGCAGCATTCAGATTTTGCGAGTGCTGAACATCACCGCGAAGAATTGAACGCGGACGACCGGGTCTTGCAGGAAAAAATGACCCAGCTCACCGTCTTGAGCCCTGTCGCAGGTACAGTGGTCACTCCCAACGTACACGACTTGCTCGGCTCTTACCTGGTGTCCGGCAGCGAAGTTATGGAGATTGCGAATACGTCCCAGCTTCAGGCACTGGTCTACATTTCGGCAACGGATGTTGGCAAGGTTCGACTCGGCGCACCTGCAGCTCTGCATCTGGATGCCCGGGCCAGGTCAATTCTCGGGAATGTGACCTTCCTGGCTCCGGCCTCTTCCGAGGCGGAAAAAGGACTTTTCGACCAGCAGGAATACAAGGGCCTCCAGGCATCCCTCTACTATGTGGCCAAGGTCCTGGTTCCCAACTCCAGCGGAGCGCTTAAAGACGGTTTTACCGGCACGGCCAAGATTTTCGTCCGCCGGCGCAGCATTGCCGCATTCATCTGGCAGGAGGTGAATGACTTCCTCCGGCGTAAGCTCTGGTAATTCAGGCAAAAATGCGAAGAGGCTACGGAGAACCGTAGCCTCTGCACTTCGGTAGCTTTCAGTTACGAAACCTTGCTTGGGCCAGTGATGAACTTGCTCGGGCCGGTCACGAACTTGCTTGGGCCAGTGACGAACTTGCTGGGACCGGTTACGAACTTGCTCGGGCCGGTGACAAACTTGCTTGGGCCAGTGATGAACTTGCTCGGGCCGGTGACAACCTTGGCCGGGCTGGCGATCTTGGTCGGCTTCCCAACGCTTGTGGCCACTAAGGCTTTCTTTACCGCTTTGCGGTTGCTGATCAATGACTTCTTTTGCATCGCCATTTTTTCATCTCTCCTGTTTTATCGTTTGTGGTGCTCGGTTTCCTATAGTGCAAGTCCGATACCAAATCGTGGCGAACACTTCCCACACGCGAAATCTACATTCTCCTCAATCACTTAGCCGTTTTCTGGGGGAAGAGACAGTAATCGGATCTCGGGAGAGAATCCAGACATAAATTAAAATTTAATCCATCACGCATGAGTTTTTAATCCACACCAGACCGTGGGGTTAAATTTTCAATCTGTCCCGATGCGATATTTGCGGCAAAGGTAATGCATTTTTTGCTTATCGACCTGCAGCAGCCGCGCCGCTCCGATTTTGCTGCCGCCCGAGCGCCGGAGCGCCGCCGTCAGGTAGGCAACCTCAATTTTCGCGATCTCCTCATCAAAGTTGACCCCCGCTTCGGGAATCAGCAGAGATTCCTGGCTGGTCGTGCTGTTATAAAGAAGGCGCTGCGGCAGATGTTGGACCTTGACCACTTGTCCGTCGACCATGAGCACCAGCCGTTGCACCAGGTTTTCCAACTCCCGCACGTTGCCCGGCCATTCATCCTCCTCCAGAATCTGCATGACTTCCGGGTCCAAATGCTTCAAAGGAACGTTGTTCGACCCACAATAGAAGCGCAAGAAATGATCGAGCAACAGCGGAACGTCCCCCGGCCGGTCGCGCAGCGCCGGCAGCGCGATGGGCACCACGTTGATGCGGTAATACAGGTCTTCGCGGAATCGCCCGGTTCGTACCATCTCCTCCAGGTCTTCGTTGGTGGCCGCGATGAGACGAAAGTCAATCTTCTTGGCGCTCTGTCCTCCAATCCGGGTCACAGCCCGGTCCTCCAGCACGCGCAGTAACTTGGACTGCAGGGCCAGACCCAAAGTCGCAATCTCGTCCAGCAATAGCGTACCGGTGTGCGCCAGTTCAATATGACCGGGCCGCGCCGCACGCGCGTCTGTAAAGGCGCCCTTTTCGTGTCCAAACAGCTCGGTTTCGATAAGGTTTTCTGGCAAGGCCGCGCAATTGATACTGATAAAAGGCTTTTGCGCGCGCGGCCCCAGCGCGACAATCGCCCGCGCCACCAGTTCTTTGCCGGTTCCGCTCTCCCCCCGGATGAGCACCGTACTGGTGCTCTCGGCAACGCGGGTGATGGCGTCATAAACCCGGCGCATGGGCTCGCTGCCGCCAATCAGTTCGCAAAAGGACTCGCGCTCGGCCTGCCGGTTTTGCTGCTGCCGGCACTCGATCTCCAGCGCTCGTTTCTCCAGCGCCCGCTTCAATACACTTCGTACTTCCTCGAAGTTGATGGGCGCCACAAAATAGTCGTCGACGGTAGCGGCAACCGCCTGGAGACGCAGGTTGCGACTATTCGAGCGCGTCAAGCCGACCAGAACCAAATCGGGTGCCAGGGCTCGCAGTTCAGATAGCGCGGCGATACCGTCTTTGCTGCGTTCTCCGACCGTATCGAGGTCGAGCAGCACGGCGTCCGGCGGTTGCTGGTTAATCAATGCCGTCAGTTCATCCCAGGTCTGAAGCACGAGCAGGTCATGCTCGCCTGAGAGATAGGTCTCGGCTTCGGGCCGCACCCGCTCGTCGGTGGTGAGGATGACTATCGCGAAACGGGCCGGTTCCGTGCGGGGACTCGTCGTTGGCATGACCCCTTCCTTTTCCCTGGGCGCCAACGATTATGTCAAATTTATGTCAAATTTTCGACCCTCCAGGATGAAATATTTATTCTCATCCGAGTCATCGCCTTCCTACGCCAGGCGCACGCCAATGTTCCGAGACGATTCCCAGAACGCCCGCGCACAGTCGCACTTGCAAAACCCGGCCGCTTCCCGTAACTTGGGACCGATCTGCATCACCACCTTCAGTGGCCCCGGACTGGCCCGTGATCTCGGCGGAGGATAGTTTGGACATCAACGTCCGCAAGCGCTCGCAAGTGCAGGTCGTTCAACTTCGGGGACCTCTCAGAATGGGCCCCGCCGTCGACGGCTTGCGCCAAACCATGGAGGAGGCACTCGGCAGCGGAGACACTCGCATTGTCCTCAACCTCGCCGAAGTTTCCATGATTGATTCCAGCGGAATTGGTTTGCTGGTGCGGTTTCTGGCTTCCACCAAGCAGCGTGGCGGGAACATCAAGCTGGTACAACCCAACAAATTCGCGGTGCAGACTTTGCGTTTGGTGGGCGTTCTCAACCTATTCGAGATTTTCGACGACGACGACGTGGCGGTGGAGTCTTTCGCTTGAATTGTCCATCCCTTTCGCCGGATTTCGAGAACGAAATGAGCCTTCATGTCGGCTGAGTCCAGCAGCGCCCCAGAAAACAACGCATTATCTGAATTGCTCGACCTCAGCATGCCTGCCAATTCCGAGGCGATCGCTACTGTCGTGGACACCATCTCTGAAACCTTAACGCACCTGGAGGTCCCCGAGCAGAAGCGGTTTGAGGTCGCGCTGGCAGTTCAGGAAGCCCTGGCTAACGCTGTTGTACACGGATGTGGTAATGACCCGTCCAAACAGGTTCGGTGCCGGCTGAAGTCCGATCCCCACGGCCGAATCGTAATTATCGTCACTGATCCCGGACCCGGGTTCAGTCCGGATCTTCTCGCCGATCCAAAGCAGCGTGAGAACCTGTATGCCGACCACGGACGCGGCGTTTACCTGATCCGCCAACTAATGGACGAAGTTCATTTCGAGCATAGTGGAAACGAAATCCGGATGTGGAAGTACTAATTTCGTGTTCGACAGACCTGGGCGGACAAGGAGTTGGAGCCGGCCAGCCCTCAACCATGCGCGTTATCCATAAGTGGCTGCGCAACGCTGGCGGCACCTGGAAAATCATTTCGAGTATTTCCGCACCGACCAACGCAGAGGCCACCAGAACCGGGGCTGGCGGCAAGCGCTGGCAGCACCTGCCCCTTGCAAGAAGCGGAGTTACGGTGCAATTTCGAACAGCGTGCCAGCGTTATTTGTCCCGCCGCTACTGGTGGTGCCGTACAAATTTCCGTCCATGCCGAAGATCAGGCCGGCGTACGGATTATTCCCGTCCTTGCCGTTGGCCTTGAAGCTGTGCAGCACCTTCTCCGTCCACCGGCCTTTGGCTCCTGGCCGCAACTGAAAAACTGCTCCGCATCCCCTGCCGCCGCATGCCGTGCCCGACGCGCCGCCATCGAGCGTGGTGCCATAGAGATTTCCGGAAGCATCGAAGATCAGGCCGCTATAAACGGTTTCGCCGTCTTTGTCGTTGAAACCGTGGAGCACCTTCTCGCTCCACGTGCCGTTGCCCAGGGAGAGTTCGAAGACGACACCGCCGAACGAAGGGCCGCCGCCACCGGTGGTGCCGTATAAGTTGCCGGCAGCGTCAAAGATGAGGCCGGCCAGAGGAATCAGGCCGTCGTCGCCGAGGCCGAAATTATGCACTACAGTCTCGGTCCACTGGCCCTTGGTTGCTGGCGTCAACTGGAAGGCGACGCCGCCTTCAGGATTAGTGCCGCCCCCGGTGGTGGTGCCGTATAGGTTCCCGGCGGCGTCGGAGATCAGGGTGCAAGAAGGGCTTGCTCCATCGGCACACTCGGCAACAGTGCAAAAATTGTAGAGCACCTTCTCCGTCCACTCTCCATTCTTCCCACGGGTCAACTGGAAGACGGTGCCAAGGCCGAGGCCGCCGTAAAATGTGGTGCCATCCAAGTTCCCCGCAGCGTCGAAAATAAGACCTGCTTGGGGCTGGATTCCGTCGGCGCAGTTCTGCAGAGAGCAGAATTCGTAGAGCACGTTTTCTGTCCAGGTTCCGTTCATTCCGGGCACCAACTGGAAGACGACGCCGCAGCCGGGATCGCCGCACGATTGGCTGGAAACGCCGCCACCGCCGGTTGTGCCATACAGGTTGCCAGCGGCATCGAAGATCAGGCTGGCGATTGGATAAGCTCC
>Ga0187855_10002231_pt1 | contig 14750 bp, 14 predicted proteins | sample June2016WEW_8_10_2_FD_132969 | JGI IMG/M metagenome (GOLD analysis project Ga0187855, IMG submission 132969) | Peatland microbial communities from SPRUCE experiment site at the Marcell Experimental Forest, Minnesota, USA - June2016WEW_8_10 | ecosystem: Environmental > Terrestrial > Soil >...
TTCCCGGCCGCCCGCCGGGCCGTGCTCACCGACCAGCTGGTCCTGCTGTATGACGGCATGATGGTCGGCGCCCAGCTGGACCAGGGCCCGCGTACTGCCCGCCGGGCCCGGGCGGCGGCGCGGCAGCTGCTGGCCGGCCCCGCGCCTGCCCCGTGACGACCGGATCGATTCCCTTCTCGGCGGCCTGAGTGGGCAGGGTTCGGTTCAGTCGGCGGAGGGGAAGAAGTGGGTCTTCGGGCGTTCCAGCTGCTGCCCGTCGAGGAAGATGTCGACTTGCTCGTTGTAGAACGCGATGAGGCCGGCGATGGGCTGCAGCTGGCGGGTGGGGAAGTCGTAGGACCAGGCGAGGTCCGGGTGAACGCTGCCGTCGGCCTGGACAGACCAGTAGCCGCTGGTCGTGCCCTTGTACGGGCACTCGGTGACGGTGCCGGTCTCGATCAGGTGCCCGAACTTGATCTCGGTGCGGTTGAGGTAGTAGCGGGTCGGCAGCCCCGTTTCGAACACCATGACCGGGGACGATGATTCGGCCAGGACTGCCCCGTCGAGCTCGACGCGCACCGTCCGGGTTGACCGCAGTGCGTCGACCCGGACGTAGGGGTTGCGGGGGTGCACGAAGACCCGCTCGTCTTCCTCGAGCCAGGCGTCCATGGCGGCCCACTCGAAGCGCACCGTGCCGCTGAGCCCCTCCACGGGGGAATCGCGGAGGACCTTGGCGGCGCGCGGCCGGTGGGTGTCGCCGACGCGCAGTCCGTGCAGGTCTACGTCGCCGCGGCGGCTGTGCTGGCTGTGGCCCTCCGGGACCAGCAGGCCGGGGCGCACGTCAGCAAGGGGAATGTAGTACTGCGGGTAGTTCGGCCATTCCCACACGTACAGGGCGCGGGTGGTGTCGAATACGGTCAGGCCAGCCAGCCAGGCGCGCACCCGCCGCGGGACCGGCTCGACATGGTTGACCGGGGCGATCATCGCCGGGTAGTCGTTCACTAGAGTGACTCCTTTACTCGTCTGGTGGCTCCTTCGCCGGTTCGCGGCGTGGCTGTCCGGGTGAAGGGGTGTTCCAGACACGGTGGTCCGCCCGGCGGCGGCTCACCGTGGTCCGCCCGGCGGCGGCTCACCGTGGCGGCACGCGCAGCGCCCAGGAGCGCAGCTCCGTCGAACGGTGATCATATGCTCCGGCGTTTCCTGGCGCAGCGACCGAGCAGGGGCAGCGCTCCTGCTCCCGGAACATCAGGCGCTCCCGGGACATCAGGTCCGCGGCCCGCCTGGTGGCATGATCGTTCACGGGCCGACTCCGCTTACGCGATCCAGGGCCTCGTCGCGGGAGCTGGTCGGCGGCCACCCGGGGACTGCTGGTGCACGGCCTGGACGGGACATGATGGTCTCGCCGTCGGCATGGCCGGCGTCCTCGTCCGCTCTCACCATCGTGGCTTTTCCTGCCGGGAGGGAGAACCTGGCGAGGCGAGTACGGTCTGCCCGCCATTTCCTGGACCGGAGCGTCTTGCGCTGGCGCCGGGGGGCTGGTGGCTGTGGTTGAGGCGTTCGCCGGCGTGCACGGGCGCGGTGATGGTGTTTGCGGGTTGGGCCAGCGGGCACTGCCATCGGCTGCTGTACCGGCAGGATGCGTGATACAGGAAGTTCAGGTCGATGATCAGGGTGCTGGCCGTGCCGCCGAGGTCGGCGCCCTTGGCGGTATCGAGGAGGTGGCGGCCTCCTCCGTAGCTGGCCTGGTCGGCGGTACCGTCCCGGAGCGGGAGGAACAGTCCGCCGGCGTACTGCTGCAGCCACCACACGCCGATGGTCGCGCTCAGCGGCGCGGGAAGCTCGACCTGGCCGAGGAGGCGCAGCCTGGCGGACCCATCTCCGCCGGCCGGTGCCAGCCGCTGCTCCGGTCCAGGTGCCGGGAGCAGCGGCAGGTTGAAACGCAGGGCGGGGTCGTAGGGCCAGTACGGCACGCCCGTCTCGCGCAGCAGATCGCCTGGCGGCAGCGGGCTTTGCGGATGAGCCCGGAACAGCGCGTCCCGGCCCGAGCGCCAGAGGGCGTGCGCGCGCTCGGGGTCGTCGTGTGCGCGCGCGGCGGCGTAGAGCTCGCTGATCCGGCGCCGCCAGTCGGCGAGCTCGGCTTCCGCGACCGCCATCAGGCGCCCGCCGCGGCGTGCTCACCGATGTAGCGGACCAGGCCGATGACGTCGTCGGGGACGAGGCGTCCGATGGCGCCGCTGGAGTACACGCTGACGATGACCCGCCCGGCCGGGTCGAGCACGAACCCGGTGGACTGCAGGTACAGCGGGTCGTCGTTGACGAACGCTGCGGTCGCGGCCGCGACGGCCCGGGCGTCGGCGCTGTGGCCGACCGGGAACTGCAGGCCGTGCCTGGCGATGAGGGCCTCGGTCGTGGCCTCGTCGTCGACTGACAGCGCGACAACCTCGGCGCCCACGTCGGCGAGGCTGTCGTGGGCGCGCTGGAAGGCGCGCAGTTGGGCGTTGCAGTATGGGCACCATGATCCCCGGTAGAGCAGGACCACGCCGTAGTGGCCGGCCAGCGCGTCGGGCAGCCGGAGGGTGCCGCCGCCGGGCAGCGCGACGGTCAGCGCCGGGAACTCGTCGCCTGGACTGAGCAGTGCCATGGGAATCTCCGTTCCTTGTGTATGGAAGAGCCTGGAGCGAGTGTCCGCCGGGTCCTGCTGGTGGCAGTGGCGAGCCGCGCACGCGGGCGGGCCGGTCAGCTGAGGGTGGCGAGTGCCGCGTCGATGTCGTCGGGGTCCATGCGGGTGGTGTAGTCGGCGGAGACGTGTCGGGCCCGGACGATGCCGGAGCGGCCGATCACGAAGGTGGCCGGGATGGGCAGGTCCCAGCTGCCGTCGGCGGTGTGGACGGACAGGTCGTTACCGAACACGTTCAGGTGCAGGTCCTTCAGGTCGGCCGGGACGGTGAACTGGACCCGGTAGGCGGCGATGACCTGCTGGCGGGCGTCGCTGAGCACGTCGAAGGCCAGCCCGGCCTTCTCGGTGACCGACAGGCCGTGGTCGGGGGCCTGCGGGCTGATCGCGATCAGCGACGCACCGTGGGCCTGGAAGCGGGGCAGCGCGGCCTGCAGGGCCCGCAGCTCCAGGTTGCAGAACGGGCACCACTCGCCCCGGTAGAACGACAGCACGACCGGGCCGCGGGCCAGCCGCGCGGCGAGCTGGACCGGCTCGCCGGCCGCGTTGGGCAGGGCAAAGTCGGGTGCGCAGTCGCCGACAGCGAGGCCGGGCGCGGCGCTGGAGGCAGTCACCTCGGCGAACGCCGCGGCGAGCCGGAGGGCGACCGGGCCGGGGATCTGGGCTGCGTAGCCGGTGAGCTGGCGGGTGAGCTCGCCGCCGGGCGGGGGGCTGGTCATCGGGCGGTCCTTTCGCTGGGCATGCCGGACAGGGGAATCGATCCGGTCGTCACGGGGCAGGCGCGGGGCCGGCCAGCAGCTGCCGCGCCGCCGCCCGGGCCCGGCGGGCAGCACGCGGGGCCTGGTCCAGCTGGGCGCCGACCATCATGCCGTCATACAGCAGGACCAGCTGGTCGGTGAGCACGGCCCGGCGGGCGGCCGGGAACCCGGCCAGCAGCTCGGCGAACAGGCCGCGGACCTGCGCCCGGTGGGCGGCGATCGCGGCCGCGACCGGGCCGTCGCGCCCGGGGTATTCGGCGGCCGCGTTGATGAACGGGCAGCCCCGGTAGCCGGGCGCGGCGAAGGACTCGCCGAGGCGGCCGAACACCGCGCCGGCCCGTCGGGCGGCCGAGCCGGTCAGGGCGAGCACCGGGCCGGCCACGCTGGCCCGCCACTGCTCGGCGCGCCGCCGCAGGCAGGCCGCGACCAGCTCGTCCTTGGACCGGAACTGCTGGTAGAGGGTCGCCTTGGCCACGCCGGCCTCGGCGCATACGCGGTCGACGCCCACGGCGTGGATGCCCTCGGCGTAGAACAGGTCGCCTGCCGCGCGCACGATCCGCTCCCCGGCAGCGGGCAGCCGGTCCAGGTCGCTGGTCATGCCTGAATCTTAACAGACCGTTCTGTACGAACAGACCAGTCTGCTATACACTCATCCTCAGGCGGCCGGTGCCACGGCTGCAGCCATTCCGGGGATGGAGATCCCCAGTGTCAGGACGACTGGACGACGAGGCGATTGCGCGGCCCGCGGGCGGGCAGCAGGCCGACCCCGCTGGCGCGCATGGCAGGATGCTGGTACTCGCGGCCAAGCTGGAGCCGCCCGCCAGGCGGCCCGGTGCCGTCGTCCGCCAGTCCCTCCTTGATCGCCTCGGGGAAGAACCGCCGACCCGGCTTGTCGTCATCAGCGCCCCCGCAGGCTGGGGGAAAACCTCGCTGCTGCGCGACTGGCGCCTGGCCGACAAGGCGTGCCGCACCGCGTGGGTGTCGGTGGATGCCGGCGATAACGACCCGGTGAGATTCTGGGCCCACGTTATCGCCAGCGTGGGAAGAGTGTCCCAGGATTTCGGCGTAGCGGCCCTGCGGGTGCTGACGGCTCCCGGCGCCGGCAGGACGGACGCCGTGCTGGCCATGCTGGTCAACGAGCTGGCCGGCCTGCCCGCGCCGGTGACGCTGGTAGTCGATGACTATCACCTGATCTCCAGCCCGGATATCCGCTATGGCGTGGCTTTCCTGGTCGAGCATCTGCCCCCCACCGTGTGCTTGGTCCTGGCAGCGCGGGCCGACCCGGAGCTGCCGCTGGCCCGGCTGCGGGCGCGGGGCGAGGTGACCGAGATCCGGGCCGATGATCTTCGTTTTACCGAGGCCGAGACGGCCGCGTTACTCAACGGGACTCTGGGTCTCGCCCTCGCCCCGTCGGACATTCTCGCGCTGCACCGGCGCACCGAGGGCTGGGCCGCGGGCCTGTACCTGGCTGGGTTGTCGCTGCGCGGCCGGCCCGAGCCGTCCGCGTTCATCCGGGCGTTCGCCGGCGACGACCGCCAGATCGTGGACTACCTCCTCGCGGAGGTGCTGGACGGCCTCCCGGCGCAGATCCGCTCGTTCCTGCTGCGGACCTCGGCGCTCGACCGCCTGTCCGGGCCGCTGTGCGACGCCGTGGCCGGAGGCGGTGGGTCCCAGCGCATCCTCGAGCAGATGGAGCGGTCCAACCTGTTCCTCGTCCCGCTGGATAGCAGGCGCTGCTGGTATAGGTATCACCACCTGTTCGCCGAGCTGTTGCGCCACGAGCTCGACCGGGCCGAGCCGGGGCTCGCGGCGCTGCTGCATCGCCGCGCCTCCGCGTGGCATCAGGCTCACGGGAATGTCGCCGACGCCATCGGTCATGCCCTTTCGGCTGGCGACCTGGCCGACGCCCGGGAGCTGATCGCTTCTGGATGGCATGCCTGCTTCAACGAGGGCCTGGTCGAGACCGTGGAGTCGTGGCTGAGCCGGCTGCCGCCTGAGATGGTCGCGGGCGATGCCCGGTTGTGCCTGGTCAGGGCCTGGCTGGCACGCAACCTGGGCCGGCTCGACGAGGTGGAGCCATGGGTGGAGGCCGCCGAGGCCGACGTGCCGCAAGGCCGGCTGCGGGAAGGGGCTACCTCCATCGAGTCAGCCGCGTGCATGCTGCGGGCCGGTCACCGCCAGATGATCGGGGACCTCGCCGGGGCCGAGCCACCCAGCCGCAGGGCGGTGGAGCTCGAGCAATCGGGGACACCTAGGTGGCGAGCAGGATCGCTGGCTACCTTGGGCGCGAACCTGTGCTGGCAGGGCCGGGACAGCGAAGCCGTCGTCGTCCTGGACCAGATCGCCGGGGCCGTTGAACCGCTGGCTAACAACCTGGCCGGCCTGTGGGCGCTGGGCTGCCTGGCGGCCATCCGCAGCCGGGCCGATGACGTCGAAGCCGCCGAACAATACGCTCGGAAGGCCTCCGACCTGGCTGCGGAGCATGGTCTTGGCGAGTACTGGATAGCTGCCACGGCGGTGATGACCATGGCTGACGTGCTCGACCGCCGCGGCCAGACGGCAGAGGCCGAGGCGGCGGCGCTCAGGGGGCTGGAGCTGGCCCGGCGGGGCCGCGCGCGGCTGGAGACTGCCTGCGGGCTGCTCTGCCTGGCCAGGATCAGGTTCCATGGCGGGGACACCCACGATGCCCGAGCGCGGTTGCGCACGGCTCAGGAGATCATCGCCGCTTGCGCGGATCCTGGCATCCTCACCGAACTCGTAACCAGGACCGAACAAGTGCTAACCGTGCCCGCCAGGACGGCCAGCCCGGCTCACCACCGGCTCGCCGAGCCGTTGAGTCACCGAGAGAGGGAAATCCTGCGCTGGCTGAATAGCCAGCTCTCCCTGCGGGAAATCGCCAGCGAGCTGTTCGTGTCCTACTACACCGTGAAAACCCACACCCGCCACATCTACCGCAAGCTAGGCGTGTCGAACCGAGAGCAGGCCGTTAGCTATGCCCGGGACGGTGTCGAACAGCGCTGAATAGATCGCGCTCCGGCTGAAGCTCACTTCCACCGCCCGAACGCCTCCGCCGGTAGCCCGGACCCGACTGCGATTAACGCGGCGCGCCGAGGGCGTGGCCCGCTCCGGGATACCGCGCGCGTCGCGCCGCTCTAACTAATAACCCTCCAAGACCCCAGCATCGCCCGGCCATCCCCCCGGGTGAAATCGGCACCGGGGGGATGAATGCTCACCCGTGCCGGGCGGACAGTGACCTGAACCGCAGCAGGGGCGGAGGAAGCATGGCACCAGTCCGATACCGGATCAGCGTACGAGGGCGATTGACCGAGCGTCTCGGTTCCGCATTCGGCGGGATGACCCTGGAGCCGGGAGCGGGGCAGACGGCCTTGGTCGGCGACATCCGCGATCAGTCCCACCTCTACAGCGTCCTGGACCGGGTGCGCAGCCTCGGCCTGGAGCTGGTGAGCGTGGAGCCGTCCCGGCCGGGCCCAGCCCACGACCAGGAGTAGGGAGCAGGAGCATGGCGGCAGAACACCAGGTGATGAGGGCCACCAGCCTGGTCGCTGCGTGCGCGCCGACGCAGCCCGCTCTGATCGGCCCGGCGCCGCCGACCTTCTTAGTGATCAGGCATCCGCCGTCCGCTCCCGCGCGGCGCGGCGCAGGACGCGGCGAGCCAAGATCTCCGCCCGCCGCGCCGCGCGCAAGTTGCGCAACACCGCTCCGGCTCTTATCGGTCGATTCGCCCGGCAAGCGCCGACTGCTTCCGGTCTATCCACGAGCACCTACATAAGGGAAAAGAGGCTCATAACATGAATCGTCGCATCTTCAGATTGGTGCCCGCAAAGAAACGCGGGCCGATAGCCATGCTTGTGGCAGCACTTGCCGCGGCCGCGTCACTCGCCATTGCGGGGTGCGGGGTGACGGGCGCGTCGGCCGCCCCGGCCGCCGCGGCGCAGATTCCGGGCGCGGCCCAGGGTCTGGGTCAGCTCAGCGGCATACTGCCCGCGAGCAAGCTGACCCTGCCGAGCGCCCTTGAGGTCAACCTCACCCACGAGTTTGTGCGGCTGCCGCTGTACCCGGGGACGGCGTACGCGGGTACGCCGCATGCCGAGAAGGTCTGGTACATCCTGCTGGACTCCTCAGACAAGGGGCTGGCCGATGACCTAGGGGTGAACTACGCGCCCAAGCTCGCCAACATGGGGGTCAGCTGTCCGGCGTGCGTGCAGCACGTGACTCTCGACAACCCGACGCCGACGGACAATCCGTTCGGCCCGGCGGTGGTCAACTTCCAGGGCGCGCCGGACTTCAGCCCGACCCGGATTGCGACACCAGGACCGAACGGGTTCCCGCTGGCGAAGTTCCAGCCCGGCTCGGTGGCCGGTCCCGGGTACAGCCCGTTCATCCAGATCAACGGATCATCGGTGGTGTACAACGCTCCCATCGTGGCCACCGGCAACGGCCCGTATGACGTGGTCGATCACACGAACACCGGGGACCGGGTCCTGGGCATCCACATCGGCACGCCCCCCGACAAGACGCCGTCCGGGCAGTTCTCGGAGTCGTGGGTGGACATGCTGTTCGTCAAGGGCTTCGACTCCGGCCAGCCGATCGTCTACCTCAGCACCGACGCCGGCCAGCCGCTGACCGCGGTCCTGGAGCGGTCGACCTACGTGCCCGCGCTGAACGACGTCTCGTTCAACGGCGGCGACGATTTCCTGGGATCGGCCCGGGAGCGGCTGTTCGGCTTCGTCAACGGACAGACCGGCCCCAACAACCCGCAGGCACAGGGATTTATCCACCTGACCAAGGACGGCTCAGTCTCCGAGAATGCCGTGCAATCCAACACGGCGTTCATCAACTCGCTGCGCTTCGGCGGCGACCTGCTGAACGTGTTCGGCGACTTCCCGACCCTGGTGGACCCGCGGCACTCCGACGCCTACAGCCCGCTGTGGGACGCCCAGCTCGGCCTGTGGACCGCCAAGGCGATCAAGGAAGGACTCAACAAGCGGCAGATCGACGAGAACACGGTCCTCAACCTGGCCGAGAGCCGGCCGGACCTGCTGACCGGGTTCAACCCCGCCACCGGCGGTCCCGCCCTCTACGGCTCGGTCGGAGTCGACATCAACTGCGCGGTCATCGGCTACACGGCCAAGGCACCGACCGCCGCCCTGCAACCTTCCCTCCCTCTCTCGCAGTTCCCGCCCAGGTAGCCAGCAGGCGGTCGCTGCAGGCACTATTCCCGCCCATCCGGCAGGAATGGCGCCGCACCTCAGTCACCCGCGGGCCCCGCAATCGCGGGGTCCGCGGGACCATATGAATACCAGCGTGCACGCCACGGCCCATCGCCCTGACGCACAGGAGGACCCGTGAATGACTACCCGTCAATGATCGCCGCGGTGAACCACCTCGAGCCCGTTCCCCGCCGCGTCCGCGCCTACCTCGGCCAGCAGCTGATCCTGGACACCATCCAGGCCCTGTATGTCTGGGAGTGGCCGAACTATCCGCAGTACTACATTCCGCAGGCAGACGTGCACCGGGAATATCTGGTCGACCAGATGACCACGCAGCAAACCCGCCGCGGGCCGGGCAGACTGGGGCCGTTCGGTAGCTGAAGGGGCACGTCATGCTGGTCGCGTTCGACATGTTCGGGACACTGGCCGACACCGCCAGTGTGATCTCGGAACTGGCCCCCGTCTGCGGGGACCGGGCCAGCGAGGTGGCGCTCGCCTGGCGCGGCAAGCAGCTCGAGTACATGTTCCGCGTCACCGCCATGGGCCAGTTCCCCCCGTTCGGCGAGCTGACCCGGTGGGGCCTGGCCGCCGCGCTGGCCGAATCCGGGTTCTCACTGCCGGGATCACAGCTCAGCAACCTGGCCGGCGCCTACCAGCGGCTCCGGCCGTTCGACGATGCCCGGCCAGCCCTGACCGCCCTGCACCAGCGCGGGCACACGATCGTGGTGTTCAGCGTCGGACCGCGGGCGTGGCTCGAAGAACTTACCAGCAGTTACCGCGAATTCGTGGACGCTCTCGTCTCCGCCGAGGACGCGGGCGTCTATAAGCCCCACCCCGGGTGCTACCGCCATCTGCTGACCACGACGAAGACCGGGCCCTCGGCAGTGCTGCTGGTGTCCTCAAATCCATTCGACCTCATCGGGGCGAGCGCGGCCGGGCTGCGCACCGCGTGGTGCAAGCGTCAGCCGTCCGCTTTGTTCGATCCGTGGGGGTCGCCTCCTGATCACGTGATCACCGGATTGGCCGGGCTCGCTGGCTTTCTCTCCGCCGGCTGCTGACCGCACCGCAGGCCACCAATCCGGAATGGCTGCGGTACCGAATAACACCTGGCGCCGCGATTCCCGGCCAGGAGCCTGCACCTGCTCCCGGCTGGATCGCACGGCCTGCTGCGCAGGCTGCCCGCCGGGGACCGTAACGGGCGGGCTCTGGCGGGGCTGAAAGCACGCAAGCCCAACACCTACCCAGGGGGAAAAACATGAGAATTCCGAAGCTGGGCCCGGTACTGCTCGGCCTCACCGCCGCGGCCGCGGTCGCGGCAGCCCCGGCCGCCGCCTCCGCCTCGGCTCACGGGTCGCCGGTAGTCGGGCACGTCTACGTCAACGACAACACGGCGGGCACGAACACGATCGGGGCGTTTGACCGTCACGCGGACGGCTCGCTGACCCCCGAAGCCGGATCGCCGTTCACCGCCGGCGGAGCCGGGACCGGGGCCGGGCTGGCCTCGCAAGGCGCGCTGCAGATCTCGCCGGATGGCCGCTTCCTGATCGCCGTCGATGCTGGCAGCAACCAGATCTCGGTGCTGCGGATCTCCGGCGGCGGCTCGCTCCGCCACATCCGCGGTGGCGTCGTCTCCTCCGGCGGCGTGCTGCCGGTCAGCGTGGCAATCCACGGCAATCTGGTGTACGTGGCGAACGCTGGCACCACCGGCAGCAACTACACCGGGTTCTGGCTGCGCCACGACGGCCGCCTGGAGCCGATCGCTGGCTCGGCCGTCGTGCTGCCCAGTGGCTCTCAGCCCGGCGACGCGCTGTTCAACGGCACTGGTAGCAAGCTCGCCGGGACACGCGTCGGGTCGTCCATGATCGACAGTTTCACGGTCGGCCGCGACGGGCGGCTGACCCCCGCCCCGGGATCACCCTTCCCGGCGCAGGGTCTGGGCCCGTTCGGCAGCGAGTTCCGCCCGACCGAACCCGGTCAGCTGTTCGTGTCGAACGCCCACAACACCGCCACTGACAGCGGCACGGTCTCAGCGTTCCGCGACTCGGACACCGGGGTGCTGTCGTCGATCGGGTCTTCCCCGTTCGCGGATCACCAGATGGCTCCGTGCTGGGTGGAGATCACCCATAACGGCCAGTTCCTGTTCACGGTGAACACCGCGTCCGGCTCGATCTCCCGCTTCTCGATCACCCCGGGCGGCGCGCTGACGCTGCTCGGCAGCACGGCGGTCCGCGCCACGGGCGGCGTCGGCGCGGTCGACGCCCGGCTGAGCCCCGACGGACGCTACCTGTACGTCGATGAGAGCAAGATCGACGCCGTCGGCGCGTTCGCTGTCAACGGCGGCAACCTGACCGAGCTGGCCGGCTCCCCAACCTCACTGCCGGCAGGCGCCACACCCGCAGGCATCGTCGTCACCGGCTGATCCACCGCCGCATCACGGAACCGGGGGCGTCGACGCCCCCGGCTCCGGTCATCGCGGCGCCCACGGACACCGGCGCGCGCACCCACGCCTCCCGCCACGCCACCGCGAGGCCGCGCCCGCCCAGCTGACCCGGATCGGCGTCGGCGCCGGGAAAAACGGGTAGGCGGCCCGGACCTTCCCATCGGCCGTGAACGCGAGCACGTCGGCCCCGGCGAGTTCACCCAGCACCGCGCCCGGGTTTCCGCCGTGGGCGCGGGCGAGCCGCTTCAGCCCGGCCCGTGGGGGCGGCTACCCAGCCGCGGTGAATGCGCCAGCACCGCCAGGTGCACCCACCGGGCCGGGCCGCTCAGGCGTCCGGCGGCGTAGCACCTGTCCGGCGATGGGCCGGTGGCCTGTGGCATTGGGCTGCACCTAATCTGCCGACCCGGCCGCCCGCCCGCCGTCACGCGGGCCGGTGTCACCGCCTGCCGGGCTGGGAGCCGGACTGGCGGCCAGCGCGGCTGCGGCGGCCTGCCAGGAGAACGAGCCAGGTGCCAGGTGCCACTGGGCCATCAGCCCGTACAACCCGGCGGTGAACAGCCGGGCCGCCAGCGCCGGGTCGGTGCCCGCGGGCCATTCCCCGACGCGGGCACCCGCCGCGATCAGGTCCTCCAGTTGCTGGTGGGCACGCGCGTCGGCGGCCCGGACGGCCTCGGCGATCACCGGCTCGTGCGCGGCCAGCGCCCGGGCCTCCATCAGCACCCGGCACGTCTCGGCTTCTGCTTGGACGTGCGCGGCGATCGCGGCCGCGACCGCGTTCAGGATGGCGCGTGGCGACCGGCGCTCACGATCAGGTAGCGCAGCGATCGCCGCGTCCACCCGCTCTCCCGCGCCGCAGTCCCACTGCTCGTGCAGCGCCAGGAACAGGGCTTCCTTACTGTCGAAGTACAAGTAGGGCGTGCCTTTGGAGACCCCGGCTTGCGCGGCGACGTCGGCCATCGTGGTGGAGTGGTAGCCGGACTGGGCGAAGCAAGCCACCCCGGCGGCGATGATCTGCTCCCGCCGCGCCGCCCGTGCGGTCTCAGCGATCTTCGGCACGCGCGCCCCCGCCTTCCAGCGCCCGCCGCCCCGTCCGCGCCGCCACCGCCCACGCCAGCCCACCGCCAGCGCCCCGCGGCGCTCCACGGCGATGGCTCATGCCGCCCGCACCAGGCATCACCGGCCGCCTGCCCGGGCCCGGGCAGCATCCGGCACCGCACCCGGGGCGCCGGTCGCGGGCGGCGGCACGTCTCCGGGTTGCGGCCAGGCAGGGTGCCCGGCCCAAGCAGCCGCCGGGCCCAACGCCAGCTTCTGGCCCCGGCCCGGGCGCGGGCGGCGCCGGGCAGCCAGCAGCCAGGCGATCCCGGCCGGCGGGCACAAGACACGAAGCGCGCACAGCAGGCACCGGCCCAAACCGTCAGGCGTGGCTGCCGGGCGCCCGGCAGCGTCGCCAGCTCGAACGGGCAGGTCTGTGGTGAGCCGGGCCAGTTCGCCCCAGGTCCGCGCCGCATAGGCCGCCCGGACCCGCTCGCCGTGCTCACCGGCTGACAGCCTGCCCTCCGCGAACGCCTCGCTCAGCAGGCCAGCAACAGCGTCACGGTCGGCATCAGAGGCCAGCACGCCGGACACCGCCCCAGCCCCGCCCGCCACCTCATCGGCGTCACGCTCCCAGCTCACAGCGCTCCCCCTGCCGCAGCGTATACTGACTGACTACCCAGTCATTTAATCGCCCACTGGCTGCGATGTCAACCCTGATGATCTCGCTGGCCGGGCCGCTCAGCGTCGGCATCACAGCAGCCCCCGTGGCCACCCTGGTCTTCCGGCATCTCGCCGAGGCGCGATGCTCGTTCCCTTCCTCGCCGGAGTCCGGACGCCAGGCCCGGCGACATTTCCCAGCCGACCCCCCGCCCAGATAACCCACGGCCCAGCAATTCACAAAGCCACAGGACAGCGCAGAAGCCCAATTCAGCACCGTCGCCCATCTGTGCGACCTTGACTGCGCAGCCGTCCGTACCGGCGGCTCGGCGCGCGGTTATCAAGAGCCTCCGCGCCGTCTGCGATCCCGACCACGGCAGAGCAGGCCGGCGGCCGGGCCGTATGTTTTACGCATTACCAGCGCTGGGCGTGGTCGCCCGCTTCCGCATATGGCGCGCGCCGTGCTGGGCCGGATCCGGTCGGCGGGACCCGGACATTCGCCCGCGCCATCGATGGGCACCTGGCCCGGCGACGGCCTCTACACCTGTCGCGCTGCGCCACGGCGCCGGCCGACCCGGGCGAGCCGCTGGATGGCATCACGCTGCGTGGCAGGACCATCAGAGAGAACGCTCGCCGAGCCGCCGCTATGCGCGGCAACCTGGTCGCCCAGACGACTGGCTCGCGCCGCGCCGAACTGGATGTTCTGCGTCCGGTCACTCCCGCAGCCCAACGGCGCTGCCGACGCTTTGGATCTGCCGATGAGCGCGCACACTCGCCGCAACGGGCCTGGCTGTCGCTCCACCGGGCGATCAGTGGTTGCGGCGATCCGGTTAGCCACGAGGACCGGGCTTCACGTCCGGTCCAAGAGGCGCTGCCCCGCGTCCCCGGCTCAGGTCGATGCGCAGGCCCGCGTTGTCAGGCCGTCGACAAGGCAAGTCCTGCTCTAGCGCTGCGGGTCGCCTCCGATCAGACGGAGCCGGGACGTCACCGTCGGCTATCAGCGTGGCGGAGCATCGCGTCGAGTTCGGGGTCGGCCCCGATCTCCTGGACCTCTTGCGCGCAGCGGCAGGCGACGGCGATCTTGGCAGCCCAGTGCAGCGCCTCCTCGCGTGAGGGCACGTCGACGAGCGTGAATCCGCCGATGGCCTCCGGGTACGGGTCGTCGGTGACCGTCCCGTCGGTGGCCACGATGCTCGCCGGCTGGTTTTCCAGCCCGCCGGCGGACACATACACGCCGGCGTTGATGGCCTCCTGGACCGCCGCGTGCGCGGCCCCGGCAACGGCGGGCGCGTCCTCGTCGGGGATGTGGTCCATCGCGTGGGCACCGAACGAGATCAGGTACTGCGTCATCCACGACTCCGTTGTCCCGGCGGCCTGCTCCCGCCGCGTCTTGGCTCATAGACGAACGACTCGCCCCAGATCCATCGCTCTGCCACAAGAAATTTCTCGCGGGTCCCCGCCGTTCAGCCCCCGCGAGCGTCATGTGACCCGTGTTCGCGGAGATCATCGCCGCTGCCGCCGACTACGAGCAGTCCAACCGCAATCATCCGCGATGGGAGCGTCAGTTCGGCTATGCCGCCGCGCAGAACTAGGCATCTGCTCACAGATGCCGTACGTGGCAGACCGAGCGTCAACCGCGAATACTCGGCGTTATGCCCGGTATGTCTGGTTACCCTTTATGCAGGGTGTTCACTTTCCGTAACGGGCCATCTGACCAGGATTCACTGCGCCGAAAAACGCCAGACGTGCCTACCGGCTCGGCGGCCAGACGTGACAGCGGTCAGCGCGGGCGAAAGCGGGCATAACGCCGACACCCTGAGGTTAGGCTGAGCCGGTGAGCAACCTGGACCGGTCTCCGACCGAGCTCATTTGCGAACGGCATGAGGATGCTTCAGCCGGGCCTGTCGTGCTGCCCTACCGGAGCGTGCCCCTCGGCGGTCCGCGGGCGATGACGGTACGGCGCAGCCTGCCGCAAA
>Ga0187855_10002235_pt1 | contig 14733 bp, 14 predicted proteins | sample June2016WEW_8_10_2_FD_132969 | JGI IMG/M metagenome (GOLD analysis project Ga0187855, IMG submission 132969) | Peatland microbial communities from SPRUCE experiment site at the Marcell Experimental Forest, Minnesota, USA - June2016WEW_8_10 | ecosystem: Environmental > Terrestrial > Soil >...
ACCTCCGCCATGAATCCGCTGCCGGGCACGGACGATTCGGTGAGGATCTCTTCGCCGCGCGAGCCGTAGTAACCGATGGCCGATCCGCATACCAGCACGGCCGGGCGCCGACGGGTGGTGGAGAGCGCCTGCACCAGGTTGCGCGTGCCCGTGGCGCGGCTCTCGAGAATCTTCTGCTTCACCTCGTCGTTCCAGCGCTGCGCGATGGGCTCGCCCGCCAGGTGTACCACTGCATCGGCGCCATCCAGGCTCTCTTCCGGCGGCTGGCCCTTCATGGCGTCCCAAACGTACAGTTGCACGCCCGGCGGCAGGTTCGTTCCGGCGTGCCGGCTCAAAACTCGCAGCGTGTGATTTCCGCTGGCGAGCGCCTTCATCAGCCGGCGCCCGATGAAACCGGAAGCGCCGGTAATCGCGATGGTCATAAGGTTAGGGTACCGCAGTTGGTGGGGCGGACTTCAGTCTGCGCGGGGCCTCCAGGACCCGCTCCCCTTTACCACCCAGCACGTTCGCCATCTGTGGCGAAACTGGCCGCGAGATCTTTCCATAGTCCGGCATGTAGACCAGCAGACCGCCGGTTGCGGTGGTCTTGGAGTAGCCTGCCACTAACTGATCCTTGTAGTGGTCCGGAAAGAAGTCGAACGGATCGGTTGGGTCCGCATCGATTAGCTGCATATCGGTGTCATTCATCGTCAATTTGCCAAACTTCAGCACACCGCCGCGATACCACATGTAATTGCCGCCGGAAGGCTTTCCGGCCAGCAGTTTTCGCGCGCCTCCGAACGTTTGGATAATCTCGTCGCCCTGAATTCTCACGGCAGTGATACGGCCACGCATCTTGGGGGGCGGCAACATCTGCGCCGCATCCAAGATGATGTCGTTCCCGTCTACGCTTACACCTTTAGTCTTGCGGGTGTTGATCAGCTTAGCCATATCCAAACCGAACAGTTTCATTACGCCTTTAACCGGCAGATGAGCGGCCTTCATCTGCGTAGGTTGTATGCGGATTCTCCCGTCGGCCGTCGCGCTCATGGTACCAGTCATTTCAAAGGGAATCCCGATCCCTTTGTTCAGCGTACCGGCCTGTTTAATCTGGTTGCCTTCTATGGTGAGGCTCAGATTCTTAAGCGGCGCGTCCGGTGCGGCAAACACGTACGTGTTGAGGACATGGCTCATGCTGGCAGCGCTGACGCCCACTTCGGCGGAGTCGATCGCTACCACGTAAGACATCTTGTCGTCGAACGCGGGCGGCTGCCCTTTCCTGGTTGAAAGAAACTGGCCTGACAAATAGTGTATGTGCAGAATCAAGGCCGCATCAAGGTGAAGATTGACGTTTACCATCTCCACATGCGTTTGGTGATTCCCCGGTACCTCGACGGCGGCCGGCGGGATGTCTTTGCTTTGCTCGATGGGCGCGCTTACCTTGTCTTTACCGGCGCCGCAGCCGCCGAGAAAGAGAGCTGGGCCATACAGGCAACAGATCGCGAGATAAACTCTAGGACTCATAATCGCGGCACCCACCTCTTACCGCGACGGATCTCTTCCCCGCGTGGCTTGGACGCCTTTTAGAATCGCAAGGCCCACGAGTATAATGGCGCCCACCGCGATCCAATGCGCCGCGACATGCAGTATCACGGCTCCATAGATCAGCCCGCCAATTAAGATCAAGAAGCCGACAAGGTAAATTGCAAATGACATGGCAGTTCCTTTGTTCGGTTGTGGGGCGGGCAATTCTGCCCGCAGCCGGCTTTCAGCCGGCTCTGGCCGCTTAGGAGGTGGCTGCGGCCAAGATTGGCCGCCCTCCAAGGCTTATTCGCACACGCGCCCCCAAGTCCGCCTTTTCTCCATCCACGTCAGTGCAGGTTGGAGACCAAAGCTGAATGTGTGCCAAACCCCAGGTAAAACCGGAGGCCATGCAAGTCTTGCCCTCCATTATGCAAGAACTGCCGATAAACGCGGGCAGGCAGGTCACTCAACCGCCCTGGCTTCAAACTCGCACACCGCGTCATCCTCCGCCGTGTAGCGCACCTCGATCGGATGGCAGCAGACCTCGCAGTCTTCCACGTACACTTGTCCTTTCACCGAGGTATCCAACACCATCGATATCTGCTCCCAGCAATATGGGCACGCGAAGAAGTACTCCATTCCGCCCCAACTCACGCGCACAAACGATACGTAGCGAGACGGCCAACCCGCGTGAGCCGGAACAGCCAAGAACCCGGGATTAGGGCCGCCAAATGCTGTGCGCAGCCCGCGTCCAGCAGCCCGCGAAATAGCGCCGAGGTCCGGTATGGCTTCGCGAGCAAAGCGCCGCAGCGCGCAACATATCCCTGGCTGGAAAGCCCTTGCGCCGCGGCCGACCCGGATAACCACCCGGTTAATAAGGCATTCAGAATTCCCGATCCGGTGAACGGGTCGACAAAACCAAGCGCGTCGCCGGCGGGGTAAGTAATCGGATCAACCCATGACCGCAGGTTGCTGGAATAGACCAACGGGCCGACGGTGAGCCACTTGAACTTGCGCGAAAGGGGCCGGAGTCTCTCGGCCAGCGCTTCGGAGCGGAGCACAAATTCATCCAGGCGGAAGCCACAAGCGTGCAGAGCGCTTTCCGGCGCGATCCCGCATACATTGGTGATGCCGTGCTCCACACAGCTAACTCCAACATAGCCCCCGCTAAAGAAGAAGAGTTCGACCGCATCGTCGGCCGGACCCTCGAAGTGGGCTTTGAAGCCAAATAACCGCTTCCCTGGAGCAGCGGCGGCCCGGCGGCCGGTCGCCAGAACGATGCCTAATTTGCCCGCCGCTTCCGGCGCATCCGCCCAAGAATGGTCCCCAAAAGAGCCGTTTGGTACGACTTGGTTACTGACGGTCGCACCCAAGGCCGCGGCCCGTTGCAGCAAAAGTCCATCGAGTTCATACCGGCTGAGCCCATATCCGTACTCCGGCATGGTCCATTTCTTGGTTAGGCGACCGAAGTGCAGGACGCAGTCGCGAATCCGAGTCGGCTCGAGGCGCAAGAATTGCTCCCACACTCCCAATTCAGCGAGTATTCCGCATGCCTCCGGCGAGATGAACTCCCCGCAGACCTTGTGCCTGCGATGCAGGGACTTTTCCAGTATGCTGACAGGAACAGATTCAGCGAGCGCGGCTATGGCGGCCGCCGACCCGGCCGGCCCGGCCCCGAGAATCAGAACGCTCCTCATCTGTCGGATAGGTGCAAATCCGTCACGCGCGGTGCCAGTGTGATCAATCGCCCAGAAGCTTTCCTTACATAACGCGCGACGGAACCCTGCTGCCATTTATGCCGATGAACCGCTCAACTCAAAAGGAAATCCTGGAGCTGTCGGAAGTCCCCGAGGCCCTCGTAAACCAGGTATATCGCCAACTCACTCGGATCCACCGTTTTCTCGGGGACACTGCGTCGGTCATGTCGGCTCTGCGGCGGGACCCTCTTCCGGTCCGTCGCGTCATGGACATCGGATGCGCCAGCGGGGGCGTGTTGCTTGATATCCGCCACAAACTCCGTGTCGACGTTGTAGGAGTCGATATCAGACCTCCGAGAGCCACGGACATGCCGTTTCCGATTTGGCGCGCCGACGCCGTGCGGGACCAGCTTCCACAGGCTGACGTGGCGTTCTCCATGTACCTTGGGCATCACCTTTCCGAAGAGGATCTCGTAAACCTTATCAGAAATGTAGGCCGGTTCTGCCGGCGTTTTATCCTCCTGGATCTGGTCCGCCATCCTCTGCCTCTGGGCCTGTTTCGAACTTTCGTTGCGCCGTTTGTGTGCCCCATCGTATTCGCCGACGGCCAGACATCCATCCGCAGATCCTATACGCGTACGGAAGTGAAGCGAATTGTGAGCCATGCCCTCGCCGGATCGAGCGCCGTTTTCCGGCACTCTGTGGCGCCTCTCTACGTACGCCAGATCATCGACATATCGTACAGTCCCGAGCTGGCGCCTGTAGGGCGAAACGGTGTTCCATCATGAGGCCCGTTCCTCTTACTCCGCCCCGAGATACTGCAGCAGCGCCGCATTGAATGCCGCGGCGCACTCCACCTGCGGCACGTGCCCGCACGCATCCAGGATCACGCTCTGGGCGCCGGGGATGTCCTCCGCCAGCGCCTTGCCCGCCACCAGCGGAACGAGGGCGTCTTCGCGCCCCCACACGATCAGGGTGGGAGCTTTGATCGCGCCCAACCGGCCGTCCACCACATCCTCGCCGCGCACAATGGAATCGATGAAGCGGTCGATAGTGTAGCCGTCGTTCTTGCGCAGATGAGTGGTGAACGCCTGTTCGGCAAACTGATCGCTGGCGAACATCTTGTTGTGGAAGACCAGGGCCATGAGCTGCTTCTCGCCGGCCACGGTCGACGGATTCAACCCTTGCAGCATTGCTCGCGTGAGGGGCGGCCCGCCGGTGCGCTTGGATGAGTAGCCAGCGCTATCCACAAGCACCAGGCGGTTCACCTTGTCCGGATGCGCCAGCGCGAAGTCCATAGCCACCCAGCCCCCCATTGAGTTGCCCACCAGCGTGGCCTTGGCGATACCTGCCTTCTTGCAGAACGCATCCAGAAAGTCCACCAGCGTGCCCACGCGATAGTCGATCGCCGGTTTGTCGGACTGTCCGAAACCAACCTGGTCCGGCACATAGACGTGGTACTTGGCGGCCAGCGCCGGCACGGTAGCAGCCCAGGCGCTGCGGTCCGCTCCCAGTCCGTGCAACAGAATCACGTCGGGGCCGGAGCCGGCCTCCTGATAATAGATCTTCTGGCCGTAGATCTCGACCTGTTTGGTGGCCGCGTCCTGGGCCCACGCGGTGGCGGCCAGTGTGCAAAGTAAGGCGATGCGGGAAAGCATCTCTGTCATATCCTCCTGGTGACTCTTGATTGTACGACAAGCGACGCACCCGAAAAACTATTGGCCGCTGATGAACGCTGATAAACGCGGATCTCTTCGAACGAAAAGGTGCTGGGCCGAGACCACCCTTCACAGCTCTCGCGGGACGGCGCGATCAGACACCAGCCTTATCCGCGTTTATCCGCGTTTCGCGTTCATCAGCGGCCAATAAAGAATGCTCCTGAGAGGTATTAGTGAATGACGCACCTCTTTACTGGCCGCCCGGATTCCCTGCTTTAGCGGGGCGGCGCGAGCAGACACCAGCCTTATCCGCGTTTATCCACGTTCATCAGCGGCCAATAATGAATGCTCCTGAGAGGTATTAGTGAATTTCGGCACCTCTTTACCGGCCGCCCATGAACACAGATAAACATGAATTCTCGGATTCGCTGACCGAGCAAGTCCTGGCCGCTGTCTTCGAAGTCTCCAACACCCTTGGCGCCGGATTCCTCGAGAAAGTCTACGAGCGAGCCCTGCTTAGGGAACTCGGCCTGCGCGGCCTCCGGACGACCGCCCAAGCTGCCTTCGTTGTAAGGTACAAAGGCCTCGCGGTCGGAGAATACTACGCCGATATCCTAGTTGAAGACACCCTGATGGTCGAACTGAAATGTGTGGACCGTCTGGCCAACGAACACACCGCGCAATGTCTCAACTATCTGAAGGTCTCCGGCCGCACCGTATGTCTGCTAGTCAATTTCCAGAGACCCAAGGTCGATTGGAAGCGAATAGTCCTTGACTTCCAGATCGGTACATGACTTCCTCTTATCCGCGTTTATCCGCGTTCATCAGCGGCCAATTCGCCTTCCCCCCGCCTACTCCACCGCAATCGTAATGCCCGCCGGGCTCTGATACGGCCCCACCGCCAGCACCACCGGCAGGTCGCCGGGCGGAACGAAACCGGTGGGCACCTGCGCGTTGATCTGCATCAGCCCGACAAAGCCCGGCGCCTCGCCCGCGAACAGGATGTTGGCCGGTACGCCAGCCATGGTCAGCGACACCTTCAGCACCGGCCCAGGGAAAGGCGCCGCCGCAGCTTGGCCCGTGACGCCGGCGGGCGACGTCTGACCTTCGCCCGTGGCATACAACACCACGATCGAACCGCGCAGCGCGGGATTTTGATCGGAGTTGATCGAGCCGTCCTGATTGACCACCACGGCATTGCCCGTTCCGTAGTTCAAGTTGAACAGCGCGGGATTGGCGTCCACAAGCGCGACTTGCAAGGCCGCCAGCGTGACGCCCTGATACACGACTTGCAGTTGCGCGGAAGTCTGGCCTGCCATCTCGTAAGGCGTCTGCGCGTTGATCTGATTCGATTGCGCGTAGAAGAGCGGAGCGGGAATCGCGTTGAACAGCACCTGCACCCCGCCCAGCGTTGTCGATAGCGCCCCGGATGCGTTAAAGACACCCGAGACCGCGGTGTCCGGCCCGATACCCAGGCCGAAGATGGAAAAGATCTCGCCCGGCGCCAGAGGTCCCGGTAGCAGGCTGGCCGCATTGGCGAGCGCCACGTCGACGTATTGCGGCGGCGGCGTTACCACCGTCTGGATTGCCGCCAGCATGCGCACGCGGTTGTTGCCGGTATCGGCCACCCACACGTTGCCCTGGCCGTCCAGTGCCAGCCCGCCGGGCATGTTGAGCGCAATATCCAGCGCCAAGCCACTGTCGCCGTTATACGCCGCGTCGCCGGTACCCGCAATCGTCGCGATATTGCCATCCGTCGTCACCATGCGCACGCGGTTGTTGCCGGTGTCCGCGATGTAGAGGTTCCCGACCGAGTCCACCGCGACTGCCGACGGAACATTCAGTTCCGCGGCCAACGCAGCGCCGCCGTCGCCGCTGAATCCGCTCGCCCCAGTGCCCACAATGGTCGAGATGGTGCCGCCCGGAGTGAGCATCTGGATGCGCTGATTTTGGGTATCGGCGATGTACAGATTGCCGGCGCCATCCATCGCCAGGCCGCTTGGGTTGTACACCTCTCCCAACGAAGTGCCGCTGCCAGCGGTGTTGCCCGCCGTACCGTCGCCTGCCACGGTATGCATGTTGCCCGCCGTATCCACCTGGATGACGCGATTGTGGTTCGTATCGGAAATGTAAACGTTGCCCGCCAGATCGGGAACCACACCCTGCGGCGCATCCAGGGGGGTGAGGGTGGCCGGATCGCCCTCGCCGCCGAACCCGGAGACGATGCCGTTGCCCGCGAAGGTGGTGACTACGCCGGAAGGGTCCACACGGCGCACGCGGCTGTTCTCGGTGTCGGCGATGTATAGGTTGCCCGACGGATCGAACGCCAGGCCGGTAGGGCCATCCAACCCCGCGGATACGGCCGCCAGTCCGTCGCCCGAATAGGATGGCGTCCCGTTGCCGGCCACCGTGAATATCGACCCGTCGGCGGTCACCTGCCGGACGCGATGGTTTCCCTGGTCGGCGATATCGAGCGATCCATTGCTGAGCGCGAGTCCGGCAGGAGCATGGAGGACCGCCATCGGCGCGCTCCCGCCGTCGCCGCTGTAGCCGAAGGTGCCATCGCCGGCGACTGTGTTGAGGATGCCTGTCGCCGCGGTGACCAACCGGACGCGCCGCGCTTCCGAGATATACAGGTCGCCCGCCGCATCCAGTGTCACCTCCACGGGAGTATTCAGCGCCGTCTGCAGCGCGGGTTGTCCGTCGCCGGTATACGCGCCGTTGCCCGGAGCTCCCGCCACGCGCGTGAGCGCGCCGGCCGCAGTCAACTGCCACACGAAGGAATTGCCGCTCTCCGGGATATAGAGATTGCCCGCGGCGTTGGCGGCCAGTCCGGCAAGGTGAATATTGGGCATGCCAAAGCTCTGCGGGGTGCAAACTGTGCCGATCGTGCCCGTGCCGGCCCGCACCTTGCGGATGCGCACGTTGGCGCTGTCCACGATGTAGAGGTTGCCGACCCCGTCCAGCGCCAATCCGGCCGGGAAGGCCAGTTGCGCGGCGGTAGCCGGTCCGCCATCGCCGCCGAATCCCGCGACGCCTGTTCCGGCCACCGTGCCGATGGTCCCGTCCGGCGCCACGCGGCGCACGCGATGCCCGTCGAAGTCGGAGATGTACAGGTTGCCGGCTGCGTCGGTCGCCAAGTTGCGCGGACCCAGCAGCAGCGCTCCAGTGGCCGGACCGCCGTCGCCGAAGACGCCGCTCAGCCCATCTCCCGCCACGGTGGTGATGTTTCCGTCCGTGCCGATCGCCCGCACGCGCTGGTTCCCATAGTCGGCGATGTACAGATTGCCCGCCGCATCCAGCGCCAGGTCATACGGCTGATTCAATTGCGCGGCCGATGCCGGGCCGTTATCGCCGCTGAAGCCGGGGTGCCCGTTGCCGGCCACGGTGCTGATCGCGCCCGCGGGCGTCACTTTGCGCACCCGGTGATTGGCCGCGTCCGCGATATAGAGGTTGCCGGCGGGATCCACCACGATCCCTTCCGGTTGCGCCACCTGGGCCGCCACGGCCAGGCCGCCGTCGCCCACCAGATCGCTGCCCGCTACCGTGGTGAGCTGATAAACCGGAGTCGACGCCGGCAGGGCCGGGAAGCAGCATAGGCTGAACCAGGCCAGACCCAGGGGTATACCCCGACACTGGACTTGCATATTCCTTTAAGGGGTGGGCACGGCCTCAAGTTTTTCTCAGAGACCGCCGTTATATAGGTGAGTTCGCCTATGCAACACCGAGCAATTTACCTGATTACGGCAGGCTGGCTGGCCGCCGTCTCCAGCTTCGCCAGTGGACCTATCCACCTGAAAACGCGGGACCTGACTGCTGCTAGCTACCCGGCGGCGGAGGCCTTGCAGGCGCCCTTGCAAGGTCCCGGGCACCTTTTGGTGCAGTTCGCCGGAGGACCCAGCGCGGACGACTTGCAGGAGTTGGAGCGGCGGGGGGTGCGCATAGTCGGATCGGCGCCCGATGGGGGCATCACCATCTCGGCCGACCAGCCCATCTCCCTGGCCGGCTTGGCGGTCGAATGGTCGGGGCCGTTGCTAGCCGAGGACAAGATCAGCCCCTTGCTTTCCCAGGGAGGCGCGAATAGTGGCCAGGCCGCGGTGGTAATAGAATTCCATCCGGATGTATACATGCGGCGCGCGCTGCAGTTGCTGCGGGGCGCGAACGTGCAAATCCTCAGGCATCCCGATCTGTTGCCAAATCATGTGCTGGTTACTGCCACGTTGCCCGTTGTCAACCAGATCGCCGGCTTTGACGAGGTGGCCTACATCTTTCCGGCTTCCACCGATCTGATCCAGGGTAACCACGTGATGGCGTGCAACGGAGCCGAGATGACGGCCGGAACGGTTGGGCAATATGTCCTGGTGGGAAACGGCTGGAGCGGCGCCGGCGCCGGTGTGGTCCAACTGGAGTACGTGTTCACGCAGATGAGCGCCAAGCTGCCAGTGGCCGGCGCGCAATCGGAAATCGTCCGCGCCTTCCAGGAATGGGCCAAAAACGCTAATGTACAATTTGTTCCGGGCGCCAGCGCCACCGGCAACCAGACCGTCTCGGTCATGTTCGCCGAAGGCCTCCACGGCGATAACTATCCCTTTGAACCGGGCAGCCCTGTGCTGGCGCACACGTTCTTCCCTTCGCCGACGGATCCAGAACCGCTGGCCGGCGATATGCATCTGAACGAGGACCAGGATTGGCACATCGGAACCGATATCGATTTGTACACCGTGGCGCTGCACGAGGCCGGGCACGCGCTGGGCCTGGGGCACACGGACGATCCCACCACCATCATGTACCCGTACTACCGCTTTGGCGCTGGGCTTTCGAGCGGCGACATCGCCGGAGTACAGGCGCTGTACGGGAGTCCCGATACGGCCACGCCACCCGTGACCACGCCGGTCACCCCGCCTCCTTCGCTCCCGGCACCCGCGGTGTTAAGTCTGACGATCGCCAATCCGGTTGGTACGAGCGTGACGACGACGGCTTCTTCCATCCGGATTTCCGGGACGGCCAGCGGAGGTACAGGCAATCTTCAAGTGGTTTGGAGCAACAGCCAGGGCGGATCGGGGCCGGCCGCCGGGTCGGCGAACTGGTCCGTGGCGTCCGTGCCGCTGGCCATGGGCGTAAACACGATTCTCGTTGTGCTGAGCGATGCGGCTGGGGATTCGGCCTCTCAGTCGATCGCCGTGACCCGTCAGGCGGCCTCTACGCCGCCAGTGACTACTCCGCCAAGCGGGCCGCCGTCGCTCACCATCGCCTCGCCCGCGATGACCATCGTCTCGACGTCGGCCGCTACCATTGCGTTCAGCGGCACAGCCACTGCTGGTGTCACCTCGCTGACATGGTCCAATTCGACGGGCGCTTCCGGCAATGCTACCGGTACCGCGCAGTGGAGCGTCCCTGCCATCCCTTTGCTGGTAGGCACGAACACCATCACGGTGAAAGCCTACAACGCATCCGGCGCCTCTGCCTGGCGCGCCGTCACGGTAGTGCGCCAGTAGGTCCGCTTACTTCTTCAGCACCTTGTCCACGGCCTTGGCCAGCTCGCGGAATTCCTCGTGCGCGGCTGAATTCGGCGCGTACTCCGCGACCGTCAGCCCGCTCGCCACCGCCTCCGCCACCACGATCCGTTGCCCGATGGGCGGCAGCACTTTCTTCCCCATCTCTTTCAGCGAAGATGCCAGACCCCGGCCAAGATTGGTCGACATCAACACCTTGGAAGGCACGAACCGGATGCGCGGCTTCTTCGACCGCCGCTCGGCGCGCGCCTTCAATGCCAGCGACAGGGCTTCCTTCAGCGCAAATAGATCCAGCGGCGACGCGCCGCAGGGCAGCAGCATCAGATCCGCCACCAGCGCCGCTTCGTAGGCGATCTCGGGCGCGCCCGGCGGCGTGTCGATCAGCACCATGTCGGCGTCTTTTTCAGCCTGCCGGACGCGCGCCCGCAACGCCCCGTCGCCCCCTTCCACTTGCTCCACCGCGCGCGCCAGCATGCCGTCGCCCTGCGCGGCCCAAGCCACCAGGCTGTGCTGCGGATCGGCGTCCAGCACCCGCACGCTCCGCTTCATAGCCGCAAACTCCGCCGCCAGATTCCCGGCGATCGTGGATTTGCCCACTCCGCCCTTGCGTCCCGCGACGGCAATGATGGCCATGGAACGCTACTGTAGCGCGACGTAGTGCTTGCCGTGGTATAGCCGCGCGGAGCCGTCCGGCGCGACCACCACCTGCAACGGCCGCGGCAGCTTCAGATCCGCCTGCCGCTCCGCCGTGCAGTCGGCCACCGCCGCGCCGGCCTGGTTGTAGAGCGAGAACTTACCCGGCGCATCCACGCCCGTTCCGGGCAACTCCCAGCCGAAGCCGTAGCTCCCCACCGTGACCTTATGCCCGCACAACGTGAGGTCCCCCTCGGTAACGATCATTCCGACATACTTTGCCTTGATGCTGGCGGCGTACCCAGTCGTGTCGATCAGCGCGAACAGCGCACGCGCGCCGGCAGGCGATTTCACCAGGACGGCGTTGCGCTTCTCGGTGGGAATAGCGTTGCCCTCCAGGTAGAAATCCTTGGGCACCGCCGAATCGAAGGCTTTCCCGGTTACTACCTCGAACTTATTCTGTGCCAGCGCACTCTGGCACCCAGCGCCGGACACCACCGCCACGGCCGCCAACCACAATCCAACTCGGTACTTCCGCATATCACACCTCGCGCCGCTATTGTATCGTGTATTCATCGTCATCGTGGGGCTGGCGTCCACGCCTGCGGATGGTCTCCAGACCCGCCCCTCCAAGAGCTAAAATAGTCGCTTCATGATCCGACCTTCCATTGCTATCGCCTCGCTGGCCGTCCTGGGACTTGGAGCCGGCGTGTTCGCCCGCTCCCACCGCGCCGAGGACCTTGTAGATCGTGTCCAAGGCGTCCGGATCGCCAGCCGTTTCCCTTGCGATGGCTCCACCAACCCTCAGGAGGAATTAAAACTAGAAACTACCTTCTCGCCGGGAGGCTGGCAGCGATCCTTCCATGTGGATGTCTTCGAGAGCCAATACTGCAAGCGCATGGACCTCTATTTCTTCTGCGTCATGCATGGCCACGATCACTGGAAACACCAGTGGGCTCAGGATAGCCAGGGCACGCCCGGCCCTGCCAGGTATTGGATCGACACCTGCTCCGCCTGGGGTTCGAAAGATGCCAAGGAGTACATCTTGAGCGGGTGGTATCAGGAAGGTGCGGCGGACCGGAAACTGCCTTGGAAGCAGGCTGCCATCAAACAGGTTTCCGCGACGCCGGAGATTTACGAATTCACCGACGCCAACGGCGGCTCCGCGCGCGTGGAAATCAAACGGAAGTAGGTGGGCGGGGGCGGATCCACTGCCTTGCACCCCCGCCGAATCCTTATGATCGCTTAGTGCCCTTGACCGTACCGGCCGCTTCCGGTCCCTTGAACTTACCGTCGAATTTCTTGCCGTCGACAGTGCCTTCGGTCGTGTAAGTCGCTTCGTTCACCACTACCTTGAAGCTGAAGGTGTTGCCATCCAGTTTGGCGTCTACAAGCGTTAGGTCGCCCATATCGCCGCTCAACGTCCCGCTCAGCTTCCCGCCATCGTCCTTGACAGTTAGAGTCCAGTTGGTGGGTTGCCCGGAATCGTCGGTGCTAACGACGTCCCATGTCCCCACCACTGGGTTGTCGGCCGCCCAAGCTGCTACCGATGCGAACAAAAGGATCGTCAGAAACAAAGTTAACGTGCGCGTCATTTGCTTTCCTCTCCCGAAACGAGAATTTGCGCAGTCCCCGGCGCAGCCTGGTTTTGGCGCGTCGGAACGCGTCCATCTAGCATACCGCACCGCACCGCAACTGGCGGTTGCTTGTTGCGCAAGCCGAATCGCGGGGGCTGGATAGACGTAGCCCGCCTACTCGCTAATGGACTCCGCGCGCGCAGGTGTCTCCGCGGCAGGACGGCCCGGCCTGGGATTCTCCCCGACCCGCCGCAGATCGTCGGCCAGAATCACCGCTTCGGCCAGATCGCGCATGGGACGCCGCAGCCGCCGGCTCTCATTGCGCAGGCGCAGGTAAGCTTCCTCTTCGGTGAGGTTGTACTTCTGTTGCAGGATGCCCTTGGCGCGCTCGACCAACTTACGCGCCTCCAGCGTCCGCTTCATCTCCAGCGTTTCCGACATCAGGCGCGCGTTCTCGATGGCGACCGCCGCCTGGCCGGCCACGGCCTTTACGAAACCGATCTCCTCGTCGGAAAAGGCGCGCTGCTCGCGCGTGTAGATGTTGATGGTGCCGATCACTTTCTCGCGCGTCAACAGCGGCACGGAAAGCAGCGACGCCAGACCGGTCTTGCGCGCCAGTTCCGGGTAGCGGAATTGTTTCTCGGCGAGCACGTTGGGAACCGTAATGGGGCGGCCCTCTCGCACTACGCGGCCAATGAGCGAATCTTCGATCTTCAACGGCATCTTATGCAGGTAGTCCGGCGAAGAGCAGCGCGCCGCCGAAATCACCAGTTCGCGGCGGTCTTCGTCGATCAGCATGATGGAACAGACGGGCGAATCCAGGGTCTCCGCTACCATCTCCGAAATGGCTTGCAGGATGCGGTCCAGATAGTTTTCGGCGGAGATGGTTTGGGCCACCGCCGCCAGCGTCTCCATGCGTTTCGCCGCGGTTTCGGAGCGCTCTTCCAGGCGCCACTTGGCAATGGCCACGCCCATCTGCTCGCCAATGAAGCTGACCAGAGCGATCTCCTCCGGCGCATGCGCGTGCGGCGCGCGGTGATGCACATTGATGACGCCGATCAGATCGCCGCCGCTCACCAGCGGCACCGAAAGGAAAGCGTCGAAAGTGTCCTCCGGCAGGGTTTGGAAGGTCTTAAAACGGGCGTCGGCGGAAGCATTGTTCGACAGCGCCACAACGGAGTTGTGCTGGGCCACCCAGCCCGTGATGCCTTCGCCTATCTTGAGGCGAATGTTGCCGATCTCCGAAGCGTGCGGCAATTGCGAGGCCTGCAGCACCACTTCGTTGGTGGCATGCTCTACCAGGTAGACCAGGCAAGCGTCGCAGCGCGTGGTTTCGAGCGTCAGGGAGATCAGTTCTTGCAGCATTTTCTCCAGGCTCAGGTCGGAGCTGACGATGCTGCTGATATGGTGCAAAAGTGCAACTTGGGAGGAGCCTTCCGAAACGGCTGGCGTGGCGGTCCGCATATATCCAGTCTAAAGAGCCGGGTGTCCGATTGTCGAATCCAAAATTCTTATCGAGGGCATGGACAGGCCGGGAGGACTGTCCCACCGAGTGCTATGATCCCCTCTTATGGTCCGATTTCGTTTTGCCGCCATCTTATGCCTTGCCGGGCTGGGCTGCCTGATTGCCACCTCCGCGCCGGGACCGCAAAAGCTCTCCTCGTTCGATTCCCGCGCGAACGCGCTGCTCGCGAAAATGACGCTCGACGAAAAGGTTGGGCAGATGACGCAGCCCGACCAACTCTACCTGAAGTCCGATGCGGATATCGCGAAATACTATCTGGGATCGGTATTGAGCGGGGCGGATTCGGACCCCAAGGAAGGCAACAGTCTGGAAGCCTGGGCCAACCTGATCGACCGCTATCAGAAGCGCGCGCTGGAGACGCGCCTCGCGATACCGCTGCTGTACGGCGTGGACGCGGTGCATGGGCACAACAACATCCTGGGCGCCGTCGTATTTCCGCATAACATCGGGCTGGGCGCGACGCGCAACCCGGCGCTGATCGAGAAGATCGCGCGCATCACGGCTCTGGAAGTGCGCGCCACCGGCATCAACTGGGGCTTCGCGCCGTGCGTCACCGTGCCGCGCGACATTCGTTGGGGCCGCACTTATGAGGGCTACGCCGAAGAACCGGACGGCGTCAAAGAGTTG
>Ga0187855_10002241_pt1 | contig 14717 bp, 8 predicted proteins | sample June2016WEW_8_10_2_FD_132969 | JGI IMG/M metagenome (GOLD analysis project Ga0187855, IMG submission 132969) | Peatland microbial communities from SPRUCE experiment site at the Marcell Experimental Forest, Minnesota, USA - June2016WEW_8_10 | ecosystem: Environmental > Terrestrial > Soil >...
AAAGTGATCTTTAAGTCTGTTATTGGTATTGAAGATCACATGACTCGCTACTGGGAAGGCCGAGCTTTTCTTGCCGGCGGCGTGCTGCTCGTCTGGGCAAGCCTGGCTACGGGATGCGCCAGCAAGAGCGCGACGCCGCCGCGCCAGGCGGAAGGCGTACCCGTGGTGGTGGCCACGGTCAGCCAGCGGACGGTCCCGGTGGACGTCCAGGCGATCGGGAACGTAGAGGCATACGCCACTATCGCGGTGAAATCCCAAGTAGGCGGCGAACTGACTCGCGCGCATTTTCGCGAGGGCGACTTCGTGAAAAAGGGCGATGTACTTTTCACCATCGATCCCCGGCTGCTGGATGCGCAGGTGAAACAGGCGCAGGCCACGCTCGAGCGGGATAAGGCGCAACTCAGTTTGGCGGAAGCCAACCTGGCGCGCGACACGGCACAGGAAAAATATGCCTCCGATCAGGCCGCCCGGTACCGCAAGCTTTTTCAGAAGGGCGTGATCTCGCGCGAGCAGGTTGACCAGTATCAGACCGGCTCCGACGTGCAAACCGAAGCCGTGCGCGCCGACAAAGCGTCCGTGGAGAGCTCGCGCGCGGCGCTGGATGCCGACGATGCGGCGTTGCGCAACATCGAGGTGCAGCGCTCCTATACCGAAATCCGCAGCCCTATCGACGGACGCACCGGCAATCTGACGATCAAGCAAGGAAACGTGGTGAAGGCCAACGATGTGGACCTGGTGACCATCAATCAATTGCAGCCGATCTACGTTACGTTCACGGTGCCGGAGGCGCGCCTCGCGGAGATCAAGCGTTTCATGACGCAGGGCAAAGTTAAGGTGCTGGCGAGCCCGCCGGAATCCGGCGAAGCCCAGACCGGAGATCTCAGCTTCATCGACAACGCAGTGGATTCGACCACCGGCGCCATCAAGCTCAAGGGCACTTTTGAGAACGCCGGACGCACGTTATGGCCCGGGCAGTTCGTGCGGGTCACGCTGCGTCTGGGCGCCTCGCGGGATGCCTTGCTGGTTCCCATCGAAGCCGTCGAAAGCGGCCAGGACGGCCAGTTCGTTTTCGTAGTCAAGCACGACATGACGGTGGATGCCCGCCCCGTGGTGGCCGGCGCCAGGATCGAAAAAGAACAGGTGATCGAACAAGGCTTGCGGGTGGGTGAGACCGTGGTCACGGAAGGGCAGCTCCGGCTGGCGCCCGGCGTTCGGGTGAAGGCGCAGGATAGCCGGCACGCGCCTGGATAACAGAGGCGCAGAGATGAATTTCTCAGATATCTTCATCCGCCGTCCCATCGCCACAAGCCTGCTGATGCTGGCGATCGCCCTGTTCGGGCTGGTGGCCTACCGGGCCCTTCCGGTCAGCGACCTCCCCAACGTGGACTTTCCCACCCTGGTGGTGACGGCCAGCCTGCCGGGCGCCAACCCCGATACCATGGCCTCCGCGGTAGCCACCCCGCTGGAGCGGCAGTTCTCGATCATCGCGGGCCTGGACACCATGAGCTCCACCAGTTCGCTGGGGGTCACCCTGATCACGCTGCAGTTCGATCTCAGCCGGAATCTGGATGGCGCGGCGGTGGATGTGCAGACCGGCATTACCCAGGCATCGCCCTACCTGCCTCAAGGCATGCCGACCCCTCCGACGTTCCGCAAAGTCAACCCGGCCGACCAGCCCATCCTCTACCTGGCGTTGACCTCGCCGACGCTGCCCCTTTACACGCTGGATGAGTACGCCGAGACCACCATGGCACAACGGATCTCGATGATCAACGGCGTGGCGCAGGTCTCCGTCTTTGGCGCCCAGAAATACGCGGTGCATGCGCAACTCGATCCCCACTTGTTGGCCGCCAAGCAGATCGGGATCGATGAAGTGGAGAGCGCCATCGAGAAATGGAACGTGAATCTCCCTACCGGGACTCTGTTCGGCGCGCACAATTCGTATACGGTAATGGCTACCGGGCAACTCATGAGCGCCGGGCAGTTCCGCCCGCTGGTGGTGGCCTACCGCAACGGCGCGCCGGTACGTTTGGAAGATCTGGGAAACGTCATCGACAGCGTGGAAGACGACAAAACCGCCTCCTGGTTCTACAGTAAGCAGGTAGCCGGCCGCCGCTCGATGATCCTGGCGATCCAGCGGCAGCCCGGCACCAATACCGTGGAGGTCACCGACGCCATCAAACAACTGCTGCCGGTTTTCAAAACCCAGATACCACCCTCCGTGGAAATGCACATCCTGTACGACCGGTCCATCAGCATCCGCGAATCCTTTGACGACGTGAAATTTACCCTCATGCTGACGCTGGGCCTGGTGGTCCTGGTAATCTTCCTGTTCCTGCGGAATCTTTCCGCCACCTTAATCCCCAGCCTGGCCCTGCCCTTTTCTATCATCGGAACATTCGCGGTGATGTATGTCATGGACTTCAGTCTCGACAACCTGTCGATGATGGCCCTCATCCTGTGCGTCGGCTTCGTGGTGGACGACGCCATCGTGATGCTCGAGAACATCGTGCGCCACATGGAGATGGGATCTTCACCCATGCAGGCGGCCTTCGAGGGATCCCGGGAGATCGGCTTCACGATCATCTCCATGACGCTCAGCCTGGCGGCTGTATTCATCCCCGTGTTGTTTATGGGCGGCATTTTAGGGCGGCTCTTCAAGGAATTCGCGGTCAGTATCTGCGCCGCGATTCTGATTTCCGGGTTCGTTTCCGTAACCCTCACGCCCATGCTGTGCTCGCGCTTTCTGCGCGTGCGCGACTCAGCGGAGCGCGGCGCGCTGTATCGCGTGACCGAACGGTTTTTCGACGGCATGCTGAGATTCTACGACCGCAGCCTGCAGGCCGTGCTGCGGCACCGTCCGGCCGTCATGGTGGTCTTCTTCGCCATCCTGGCGGCCACCGGTTGGTTGTTCGTCAAAATTCCCAAAGGCTTCATTCCGGACCAGGACAACGACCAGATCTTCGTGGTCACCGAAGCCGCCCAAGGCACCTCCTTCGAGCAAATGAAGGAGTATCAAAAGCTGGTGGCGGAGGTGGGCATTCACGATCCCTACGTGGAGGAATTTATGTCCAGCGTGGGTGGCACATCCGCCGCCAGCCTGGGCGGGCAGAATTTCGGCCGCATGTTCTTCCACCTGACGCCGCGCGCCTCGCGGCCGCTGGATGTGAACGGGATCATGCGCGAGTTGCGCCCCAAGCTGGCGGGCTTTCCGGGCATGCGGGTCTTCATGCAGAATCCACCCACGATCCGGATCGGCGGCCAGCTTACCAAGAGCCTCTACCAGGTGACTATGCAGGGGCCCGACACGGCGGAACTGTACCGCGAGGCGCAGGGCCTGGAACGCCAGATCGCCCGCCTGCCGGGTTTGCAGGACGTGAACAGCGACCTGCAGATTAAGAATCCGCAGGTCTACGTCGAAATCGATCGCGACAAGGCGGCCGCATTAAACGTGAGCGCCGAACAGATCGAAAACGCGCTCTACGATTCGTACGGTCCGCGTTGGATCTCCACCATCTACGCGCCCATCAACCAGTACAAGGTGCTGATCGAACTCATGCCCAAGTATCAGTCTACGGCGGATGCCATCTCGCTGCTGTACGTGCGCTCGAGCGACGGCAAACTGGTGCCTATCGACACGGTGACCCGCATGACCCGCGATACAGGTCCGCAGACTATCAACCACTTCGGACAGTTGCCCGCGGTGACTCTTTCCTTTAACCTGCGGCCGGGCGCCGCGCTGGGCGACGCCGTCTCCGCGATCCAAGGATTGATCGGCGGCCTGCCGGCTTCCATCAGCGCCACGTTCCAGGGGACCGCCAAGGCTTTCCAAAGTTCGCTGGGCAACCTCTGGCTGCTCCTGGTGGTCGCCATTTTGGTGGTTTACATCGTACTGGGCATCCTGTATGAGAGCTATATCCATCCCCTGACGATTCTTTCCGGGCTGCCGTCGGCCGGTTTCGGCGCGCTGCTGACGCTCTATCTTTTTCACATCGAACTGAGCATTTATGCCTTTGTCGGCCTGATCATGCTGATCGGGATCGTGAAGAAGAACGCCATCATGCAGATCGACTTCGCGCTGGCGGCTGAGAGAAAAGAGGGTAAGTCGCCGCGCGATGCGATCTACGAAGGCTGCCTGATCCGCTTCCGCCCGATTATGATGACCACCATGGCGGCGCTGTTGGGAGCCGTGCCGATCGCTCTCGGCTACGGCGCCGGCGGCGAAGCGCGGCAGCCGCTGGGCATGGCCGTGGTCGGCGGGCTGCTGTTCTCGCAATTGATCACCTTGTACCTGACGCCGGTGGTGTATACGTACCTGGCGGCTTTCACCGGCGACTCCGCCAAGCCGTTGGACGGGGATGTGGTACACGCTTTGGCGGGCAAGGGCGAACTTTAGTCAAAGGACGGAGCACAGTCGAAACACAATTGGAGGGCGGCCAATCTTGGCCGCCGCCGCCTTTTTAGGCGGCCCAGCCGGCTGAAAGCCGGCTGCGGGCAGGATTGCCCGCCCCACTACTTGGTTTTCATCGGCACAACCTTCAAAACCCCATTGAGTGGCAAGTCTTCCGACGATTTGCCAACCATGATCTCAAAGTCGCCTGGGACAACGCGCCATTGCATGTCGCGGTCCAGCAATTGCAGATCTTCACGCGTTAATGTCAGGGTGACGTTTTTCGTCTCGCCCGGCTTCAGGTCCACGCGCGCGAATCCGCGTAGCTGCTTCACCGGTGTCGAAACCGGACCCGTTGTTTCGTGCACGTACAACTGCACGGTTTCCGTTCCGGAGCGGCCGCCCGTGTTCTTGACCGCCACGCTGACGCGCGCCATGCCATCCGGCGGGATTTGAGGCGGCTCGATACGAAGATCGCCGTATGCAAACTGCGTGTAGCTCAAGCCGTAGCCAAACGGGTATAGAGGCGTTGCGGGCATATCGACATAACCTCGCTTTTCCTCCTGCATCCAGTACGCTTTGCCGGGTTTGTAGTTGTAGTAGACCGGCAACTGGCCGACGTGCCGCGGAATCGTAATCGCGAGGCGTCCGCTGGGGTTATAATCGCCGAACAAGACATCCGCGACAGCTTCCCCGCCGCGCTCGCCGGGACGCCACGCTTCTACGATCGCCGGCACGTGTTCGGCGGTCCAGCGGGTGGAGAGCGGCCTGCCGTTTACCAGCACCACCACGGTGGGAGTTCCCGTCGCGTACACGGCCCTCACCAGGTCCTCCTGCACGCCGGTGAGGTCCAGGCTGGCTACGTCGTGGGCTTCGCCGTCCGTGGGAGGATCTTTTCGCTCGTCCACGCCATTCTGGCCCTGGCTCTCTCCGACCACTACAATGGCCACGTCCGCGCTCTTGGCTACGCGCGCAGCCTCGGCGAACCCGCTCTTGTCGCTGCCCAACACGCCACAACCTTTCACCGCGACAACCTTTGTTTGCGGGCCGGCTTTGGTTTTGATCCCTTCCAGAATCGTGACCACGGGTTGCAGGACTTTGTGCGGCGAATAATCCCCGAGTTGGTTCAGGATGTTCTCCGCGTCGGGGCCGATCACGGCAATCGACTTCAAGTCCTTCGCCAGCGGCAGCAGGTTTCGTTCATTCTTGAGGAGCACGATCCCTTCGCGGCCAGCCCGCAGGGCCAGGTTCCGATAGGGTTCCGAGTGAACCGTGCGGAGGGCGCGATCCACATCGACATAAGGGTTTTCAAATAGGCCCAGACGAAACTTCAGTGCCAAAACCCTGCGCACGGCGCGGTCAACCAACGCTATGGGCACGAGCCCTTCTTCCACGTTCTCAATTAGAGGTCCCATATAGGCGGGTTCATAGGTGATGTCCAGATCGACTCCCGCTTTCAATGCCAGCGCACCCGCCTCCTTTTGGGTGCGCACGATGTGCTCGTAGATCAACGTCCCGAATCCGCCGCCTTCGCTCTCCACCACCCCCTGGAAGCCCAGTTCCTGCCTGAGGATACCGGTCATCCATTTCTCGGAAGCGTGCGCGGGTACGTCCTCTATTTCCGGGTACCCGGCCATCACACCCAGACCGCCGGCTTTGGTGATGGCCGCGGTCCAGGGAAGCAGAAAGTTCTCACGCAACGCGCGCTCAGATAATTCGATGGCGCCACGCTCCAGGCCGCCGGCAGGTTCGCTTTGCGTGGGGAAATCCGTCAGCACGGCGATGACTTTGTCCGCGGCGGCGATGTTGGTTCCCTGCGTGCCCCGGACAATGTTCTCCGCGATGCGTGAATAAAGATAAGGGTCCTCCGTATAGGCTTCCTCGTTTCTGCCCATGCGCGGATCGCGGTCCAGTTCCAGCACCAGGGTCGAGAGCATATGGATGCCGACGGCTCTGGCCTCCGCCGCCGCGGCTGCGTAGACGGATCTCACCAGATCGGGGTCGAACGAGCTGCCGATGGCCAGGCCTTCCGGAAAGACCGTCGCCCCAGGAAACATGGCGCCATGCGTGCCTTCCTCGTCTTCGAGTAAAGGGATCTTCAGGCGCGTCTCAGTGCGTGCAATCTTCTGCAGTTCGTTGAAGTACTCAGCTTGCTGGCGGGCGCCCTCATGCAGGATCTCATTGGCCAGGGTGAAAAACCCGGAGCCGGGACCAATCTCGCCGGTATAATTCCCGGCAGCGAATCTCCGGCACGCCGCCATCTTCGCCGGGATATCCTTCCCCAGTTGATTCACATAAACGCACGGCAGGTTAAGCTGCCCGACTTTCTCCTTGAGTGTCATGCGCCGCATTAAGTCGTCGACACGTTCCGCAACGGGCCGTTTCGCGTCGAGGTAGGCCGGCAGTTCGCTACCGGCCTGTGCGGCGATCGCCGGTCGATGGACCAGCGCTACGCCTGAGGCGGTCACGATCCACAAGATCTTCTTCAGCACGGCTCACCTCCCGCGGGCAAGACAAGTACACCATAGAATACACTTGTCCGTCGCGTGGTAGGCTTGGGCATGTTTGGATTTCGACTGCTTGTTGCGCTCGGGATCATCGAGGTCTGCGCCGCGCTGGCGCCGGCCGCGGAATTCCGCGCCTCGGCCGTGAAAGTGGATATCACTCCATCGGCCAGCAAGTGGCTCGCGGGCTATCCGGCGCGTCAGTCCACGGGCGTACACGATCGCCTTTATCACCGCATCGTGGCCATGGACGACGGACATACGCAGTTCTTCCTGGTTTCCTCCGATCTTTGCCTGTTCGCGCCCTCCGTGTACGACGAGGCCACCGCGCAGTTGAAAAAGGAAACGGGAATCGAACCCCTGCAGGTCTGGTGGACGGTGACTCACACGCATTCCGCGCCGGAGGTCGGCCCGCATGGCCTGTTAAAGCTCATGATGCCCGAGCGCTACAACCACGACACGGACCCTGAGTACACGGCCTCGGTGGAGAGATCCATGATCGACGGCATCGGCAAGGCGCGCAGCGAGCTGGGTCCGGCACGCCTGGCCTTTGGCACCGGATACTCGGCCGCCAACATCAACCGCCGCGCGCGAGACATAGACGGCCGGATTTCGCTAGGCCTGAATCCGGACGGACCGGCAGACCGGCAGATCGGACTGATCCGGCTCGAGCGCCCGGGCGGCTCTCTCGTTGCCCTGATCGCCAATTACTCGATGCACGGTACGGCGGTCGGCCCGCAGAACACGCTGATCAGCGGCGATGCGCCAGGTGTGGTCGAGACTTATGTCGAAGAAAAGCTCGGCGCTCCCATGCTATACATCAACGGCGCAGCCGGTAACCTGGCGCCGATTTACACCGTGCAGGAAGACTTTCGCGCCGCGCATATCACCGAGTTCAACGTCCTCCTGGGAGACCGCATCCTGGCCGCCAACCGTTCGCTCGCGCCGGCCGGCGCGGAAGTCGGCATCAGGGAGGGAGAGCGATTTGTAGAGACTCCCCGCCGCAAAGGCTTCGGCTGGGACGATTCCCTGGGTAATTATCTACAGGCCGGCCAGGGCGAAACCGGCACGATCCGATTTCCCATCCGGTTTGCGACGATCAACGACACTCTGGCGTTATGGTCGGCGCCGGTCGAGCTATTCTGTGAGATCTCGATGAATATACGAAGCCATTCGCCTTATCCGCAGACGTTTTACTTCGGCTATGCGAACGGCTGGCTCGGCTATCTGGCTACCCGGCAGGCCTTCTCGGAGGGCGGCTACGAGACCCAAACGAATCCATTCACCGGCCGCGTCGAAGAGGATCTGACCCAGACCGTTTTGACGTACTTGCAGGGTCACGGCCGGTAGGCCGTCTTAAGCGGCGAAGCGTGTCCCGCGGTGTCAACCTCGCTGTCGTTGACGTTCACTTTGCAGGCAGGATGGCCGGTCCCGCAGGACTTGAGTGGCGATCTTCGAGCCGCCGGGGCGACCCAGTCCGCGTCCGAGTTGTAGACCGTGGCATCCGGAGATCCTATGGGCGCAGCGTAGCCGATCGGGTGCCGATGCGGCTTCCCGGATTCATAAGCTCGAATGTGTGAAATCTGGTGGCGATTCCACGTAGGGTCTGCCGGCGCTTCCCCGGAAACGATCCAAAGCACGTTCGGCAGATCGTTCAACGTGTCGATCGTCTTTTCTACATAGCGGTCCTGGAGCCGGGTGATGGCATTGGCTCCCGTGAAAGGGTATCCATCGTTTGAACAGCGGAAAATATTGAGCCACTCACCCGTGAATAAATACACGCCCACGTAGATGCCTGCATCATTGAGGGCTTGCGTGCGTGTCCGCAGGCGATCGAAGAAGCTGGGATTGAACTTCGTAAGATCGAATTTCAGCCCGCCGTCGGTGGCATTTCCGGGACCCGTTCTGAGCCAGGGAAGCGGCCCCGCTGTCAAATCCGATAGGGCGCCGGCGGCCGCTGGAAAACCGCAGAATCTTGGCATTTCCGCGGTCCACAGCAAAGTGAAGTTATGACCGTGCGTTGTCAGAAAGCTGACGTAAGCGCTGAAATCCAGTTCTTGCAGCGACCTGTTGCTACCCCAATCCTGAAACGTGTTCCAGGTTTGGGATCCGCTCAAGACCAGAACCCTGCCCCGGGCGTCCTTGAAATAGTTGGGACCGCCGGAAACCACGAGCGGCCCGGCCACTTGGGCCGCGGGAACTGGCGGCGCGCACAACAAAGACCCAAGCGGCGCGGCTGCGATTCTCACGCCGGGTATTGTAGCGAAAATGTCGCTACTGGCTCATTTGCCCGCCGCAGGCTCCCTGGAAGTTTACCAGCCACGTCGAGTTGCCGCCCGCCACGGGATCGTCCGCCGTTCCGTTCTGAACCATGAGTTGGGTTCCAGCCAGGTTCCACACCGGGAACATGGCGTCGGCAAACTGCGGAGTGTAGTCGGGCGAGCCTGGTGTATTGAAGTATGTCAGTTGCTGCACCCCGGTTCCATCCGAGTTCATCAGGAACATTTCATTATGCAGATAGGTCCGGAACTGTCCCCACGGCAGCGTCCCGTACTGGGGGATGATATTGGGAAACGGGAGCGACGAGATATATGCGATCTTCTGCCCATCCGGTGAAAACTCGGCGTGCTCTTCCCATGAGTACGGCGAATTCGTGAGGTCCGTGTAGTGGCCGAAACTCGGTCCCGCCACGAGACTGACGGTATATAGATCGACTCCATACGCATTCACGCCGGGCGTGTAGGATTGCACCACGAGCTCCGTCCCGTCTGGAGAGAATGCTTGCGGCTCGTAGAAAACATCGCCCGGCAGCGAGAGATCCGTTAAGTTGGAGAAACTCGGCACTCCGGTGGTGGCGTCGACCGAGAAGTTGGCAAGATACAAATGCCAGTAACCCTGTAGGTTCGCCGCATCGGGCGCCTGATAAGTCTCCGAGAACATCACCATGGTCCCGTCCGGAGACCAGCGCGGATCCAGTTCGCCATATGCTCCAGGATTGCCTTCCGGCGGGGCGGTGAAATTGGTCATTTGGTACCATTTGCTCCCATCCGGAGTAGTAACCCATAAGTTCCCGTAATACCCGTTGTTGCGTAGGATCTGCAGATTGGCGGCGCTACTTTGGTTGATCACCGGCCCATCGGCGCCTTCCACCCTTACCAGTATCCAGTCGCCCTGTGGCCGCAAAACGGGTGTATTCTTGTACCGGTCATTAGGCGGCGCGGGCGGGCTTGTACAGGAAATACACGTAGGGCTCTGCAAGCTTCCATCCGCGGCGACATTGGCGATGAACACTTGATCGACGTTGGCGCTGGTGGCCTGCTGGGTATACACTTTCTTGCCGTTTGCGGTAGGCCAGATACCCGGCGGAAGAAGCGTGCCCGAACTCACGGGCGTTACCGAGGTCACGGTGCATACACCCGCGGGGGCGGACGTGAAGGTATACGGCGGATTTGTGAATTCCGTACACCCGGCGCAAGCTGGCGCCGCCGTGGCGAAGCCGAAACTCACCGTCAACACATTCGATACCACACCTCCCACCGAGATACTCAGATTGGCAATCCCGGTGCCAGCCAGGCTCTGCGGCAGCATGACATTCACCTGGTCCAAACCCTGATAACCTGAAGCGGCTCCCGCATAAAAGGCTGGAAGCGTCTGGCCGCCGATCGTCACCGCGACGTCGGAGAGAGAAGTAGTGCCCCGGATTCCCGTTCCATACAGCACCAATGCGGTGGACCCGCCCGCCACGTCCAGAGCCAGCGGCACGCAGTTTACGGCTCCGGCCCCGCATTGGTATATATTGCCGAGCGTCTGCGAACCATCGGAAAGGTTCGTGGCGATCTGTGCCGAGGCTACGTTCTGGCCCGTCTCGTTGGCGGAGAACAGGCCCGGAGCTACGGGGGCGATGGTCACCGAACCCGAGACATTGCCGGTGGGCGTCGCAATCTGCACCTGCGCCGCGCCGCTTTGCACACCGGACGGAATCAGCGCGTTGATTTGTGCCGGACTGACAAAGAAGAGTGGTAGATCGGCGCTGGCGCCGGAGCTGTCGACGATGGTTGCCGTGACACCGCCAAGGCTGTTGGGTAGAGGCTGCGACATGGCCCCTGCCGCGCTGGCGGCCAAGCCTGTGCCATAGATGCTGACGATCGATCCCGGCGCTACCGGCGCCGTGCCGCTGGCGGCTGACACCGTCGCCGGACCTGAGGCGGCCGCTGCCCCGGCTGCCAGTATCGTGAAGAGGAAAACAGCCCCCGTAAATCGCATGTGGTACTCCTTCGGGATCGCGCCCGCATAGGCGCCAGCACCTTTCGGACCAGTGTGCTTTTCAGCGCGGGGGACCGGCGAGGCGCCACGCGCGCGCCCCAAGAGTCGGGCTTACCTGGCTCCGAAAAACGACCGCTAACCGCAAAGATGATGAAAACCAAGAGTAGTGGGGCGGCCAATCCTGGCCGCAGCCGGCTTTCCAGCCGGCTTGGCCGCCTGAAAAGGCGGCTGCGGGCATGATTGCCGGCCCCACGGTGAGTTTTCAACGGTGCGCCACGGGCAACGGCAAATCGACTACGGGGCGAAAGTCCTGAGAACCTTGCCGCCGCGGGCATCGCGCAGCACTACGGTCGAATCGGAGAAGGCCGTCAGCAGGCGGCCTTCGCCGGCCCAAACGATAGGCCCCTCGCCGGCGAATGGCGTCCGTATTTCGCGTGTGCGTTGACCCGCCTCGCTGAAAATGGCGATGTTCGGCGGCTCCCACGCGAAAATCTCTTTACCTCCCGGACTCCAGGTGAAGTCGAGGCAGTTGCAGGCAGTGATCTTCTTGGGCTTCAGAGACTCTGGATCGAGGATCGCCAGGCTGACACCGCGCACGGACGCAACCAGGGTGTCTTCGCTGGTCCATCCCACTTTCACTGCGGCGGAGTGCCCGCCGGTGTCCAATTTCGTAGAACTGATCACCCGGCCGCTGGCGGCTTCCCAGGTGGACACCTCGCCGTTATCGGTCGCCACGGTGTAGTAACTTTCGGATGGATGCCACACCACATCCGTGATAATCGCACGCGTTTCCAGCCGGTGCTGCCACTGTGTATGGCCTTGAGCGTTGATCAGGAAAATATCGCGGCCGATAGCCACCATCACCGAATCGACCTGCTGCGACCAGCTAAATGCGGTGATGCCCTTCACCAGCAGACGGTGTGGCACCAGCACCGTGGATGCGCCGGTAGTCAAATCGTACGAGATCAGGCCGGCATCGCCTTCCTGCGTGAACGCCAGGCGGCGGCCGGTACCGCTGAAATGCGCCAGGGGCACGTTTAGCGTGTTCTTGGGCGCCGAAGCGTTATAAACATGCTTTACACCCGCCGTTTCGAAATCCCAAAGCACGACTTGGCCGCCACGGTAAGCGGCGGCCACCAGGCCTTTGGTGTAGCCGATGGAAAGGACGTCGCGCTGCAACTCGCCCGCCGCCAGTTGAAGGCTGCAAAACAAAACGGCAGCCGCGGCGAACAAAACTCGTTTCATAGCTTAAACTCCGGCGTGGAACACCGCATGGTCTCACACCGGCAGGCCCGCTGTCGAATCCCGGCGGCGATCGGGTTGTCCGCGGTGCATGCCGCGCCGGTTAACCATAGGTAGTACCAGGGCTATTACGGTTGGCAACATGCTAAACACCGGGCGATAGCTCTATTCTGGTGGCATCACTGCATGATGTCTGGAATTGGATCTTCAAGTTCTCGCAACGGTCTGGCCGTGCTCCTGGTAGCTGCCGCCGGCGTGCTGGCCGGCTGCGGATCGGATCCGCCGCCGCCGCCCGACCTGGTTCCCGAGGCCGCCGCCGCGGCCATTTCCCAGCTCTGGTCGCAAGAGCAGATGAATCATTTCAAAGTTACTTTCCACTCCGACGACCTGGTGGAGTGCGGCGTGAAAAACGATTTCTGGAAACTGGTGGAAGTCACCGACAAGGCCGGCAACGCCTGGTCGACGACCTACCGGCTGACCGATAAGGGCAGCAAAATGGTGACTGCGATCAGCCTGCAGGAGTCCGGCAGGGGACATGAGATTCTGCTGAAGGGTCCATATCTGATCGAGGTCACGGGGATTACGGATGGCAGCCAGCCGGGCACCAAGGCCGTCGCGTTCCGCTGGGAGATCGATTGGGATAAGGCTTCGAGCGATCTGAAGACGTGCCTGCCGCGGTTTGAGCTGTCGGGAAACCAGGTCGCGTTATTTCAGCTCGATAACAACAGTTGGAAATTCGTTTCGTATCTGACCCAGGAAGACATTCAAAACCTGCCGCCTCCTCCGGACGGCGCTCCGCCGACCACACCGGCGATCACCTCGCCGCTGACGCATTAGCGCGGGGGTCGCTCCGGGCCTGGAGTATCATAAAAAAGGCTTGGAGTGACGATGGGCAAAAACGATTTCAAGTCTGTGGACGAGTACATTGGGTCCCAGCCGGAGGCCGTCCAGGCCACACTGGCGGCCGTGCGGGCCGCCATACAGCGGGCCTTGCCGAGAGCCGAAGAGACCCTTTCGTACAAGATTCCGGCGTACAAGCTGCACGGCGAAGCGGTGCTCTATTTCGCCGCGTGGAAGCGCCACTTCTCGCTCTATCCGGCCGGCGCGCGGCTGGCCGCGGCGTTCCAGGACGAACTGGGGACCGCCCAGGTGGTCAACAGCACCCTCCGTTTTGCCCTCTCCGAGCCGGTTCCCGTAAGGTTGATCGAACGCATCGCCAGGTTTCGCGCAAAGGAAGCCGCCAGCCGCGAAAAGGCAAAGGCGACCGCGCGCGAAAAACGCTAGTGCCGGCGAGAATTCTCGCGCCCAGAACCGGCGGCTAAAGGTCTGGCCACTTTCCACCGATAAGATGCCATGGAGCCCATAGGAACGGTTGTGGCCATTGTGCGTGACGCCGCGAGCCTGGAGGCGATCCACAGCGCGCTGGCGGCCTTGGACATCCCGGTGCTGTCGGCTGGCGACGCGGATGAAGGCTGGGATCTGGTCGACGGCTCGCATGCCGGCGTGATCCTGGTCGAAGCCAGCCTGGCGGAAGGCACCGGCCTGCTGGAGCGCATCGCGGACCGGGATCCGGACGCGCGCGTGCTGCTGCTGACCGATCGGTACACGGCCGATTCCGCGGTGGAAGGCATCCGGCAAGGAGCGTGCGACTGCCTCAGCAAACCACTGACGCCTGCCTCTCTACAGCAGCGTGTCGCTGAGGTGTTAGAGGAGACCCGCCTGCGCCGCGAAACGCTGGAACTTGACGAGCGGCTGCTCGAAAGCTTCAGTTTCCACGGGATGGCCGGACGCAGCCCGCAGATGCTGGAGACGTTTGCGCGCATCAGGCGCGTGGCGCCGCACTATCGGATCGCCATGATCAGCGGAGCGACCGGCACGGGCAAAGAGTTGGTGGCGCATGCGCTGCACGAGTTGAGCCCGGTTTCCGCGCGGCGATTCGCGGTATGCAATTGCTCGGCCATTGTGGAGACGTTGTTTGAAAGCGAGTTGTTCGGCCATGTGAAAGGGGCTTTCACCGGCGCGGCGCAGGACCGTACCGGATTATTCGAATACGCGCAAGGCGGGACGGTGTTTCTTGACGAGATCGCCGATATGCCGCTGAGCACGCAGAGCAAGCTGCTGCGGGTAGTGCAGAACCAGGAATTGCAGCGAGTGGGATCGCCGGAAGTGCGCAAGGTGGATGTGCGGGTGATCGCGGCGACCAATCGCGATATGCGCGCACTGGTGGCAGAAAATCTCTTTCGCGAAGACCTTTATTACCGGCTGACTATGGTGGAGCTGAAGCTGCCGCGGCTGGCGGACCGCAAAGAGGATCTGCC
>Ga0187855_10002242_pt1 | contig 14717 bp, 10 predicted proteins | sample June2016WEW_8_10_2_FD_132969 | JGI IMG/M metagenome (GOLD analysis project Ga0187855, IMG submission 132969) | Peatland microbial communities from SPRUCE experiment site at the Marcell Experimental Forest, Minnesota, USA - June2016WEW_8_10 | ecosystem: Environmental > Terrestrial > Soil >...
CGGATCGAACCCACGATCATCGGCTACGGGAACCAGGCGGAAAACTACATCTTCGTCAATCGACTCAAGGATGCCAGCCAGATGCTCCAGGAAGCACAGCAGAAAAACTTCGACGGCTTGATCATTCGGATCGATCGGTACAGCTTGGCATTTCTCTCCGGAGATACCGCCGAAATGGAGCGGCAGGTTGCATGGGCGGCAGGCCGTCCCGGCGAGGAAGACCAGATGCTCGACGCCCACGCCGATACCCAGGCTTACTACGGCCGCCTGGAAAAAGCACGCGACCTCGCTCGACGCGCCGCCGACTCGGCCGTGCGGGCGGACGCCAAGGAAACTGGGGCTCTATGGCTGGCATATCAGGCGCTCCGCGAAGCTGAGCTAGGCAATGTGTCTACAGCCCCGCAAGCCGTCGCCCGCGCGCTGGCGCTCGCTCCCGGGCGCGATGTCAAAGTCCTGGGCGCGTTGGTGCTAGCCCGTAGCGGTGACGTTGCCCAATCCAGAACTATCCTCGAGGCGCTACAAAAATCCGAGCCCACGGACACTTATCTTAAGGTGTACTGGTTCCCCGTGATCGAGGCGTCGATTGCGCTGGCGCAACAGGCGCCTGACCGGGCGATTGTCGCGCTCGAGCCCTCCCTGCCCTACGAACTTGGGGGAGCTCCTCCTAATTCCCCAAGCAACGCCACAATGTATCCCGCGTACCTTCGCGGATTGGCATATCTTGCGCAGAAGAATGGCCCCGCTGCGGTCGCCGAATTCCAGAAGTTCCTCGATCATCCCGGAATTGTGGACAACTTCCTGTTCGGCTCGCTCGCTCACCTGCAACTTGCCCGGGCCTATGCCATCGCGGGCGACACGGCCAAAGCCAAAGCCGCCTACAAAGATTTCCTCGCGCTCTGGAAAGACGCCGACCCCGATATCCCCATCCTGAAAGAAGCCAAGGCGGAGTATGGGAAGCTGCAATAGCTTTTGATCTACGGGCGTTGATTCAAAGCTCGACAATCTCAGGTCCGATCCCCGATTTGACAAGCTCCTGACCAAGGTCGGCCTCCCTCACTGATTGTTACTTCGCTTTTAAAATGGGCGAGTGCCTGCGCGTCCCGGGCCCCTATGTGAGCGAAACGAAGGACCTCTGTAGTTGTCGCGGCGAGGTCTCGATCGGCTCAGCCCCGCGCGCTGACTTCTTCTTTTTCTCTGGTGGCGTAGTGGGACTCAACGTAGTCATCGAGAATCTTGATGAACTCGGCTACGATCTTGTCGCCTTTGAGGGTGGTGAACAGGCGGCCGTCCACATAGACAGGAGCCTTCGGTTCTTCGGCAGTTCCGGGCAGAGAGATTCCGAGGCTGGCGTGCTTCGATTCCCCAGGCCCGTTTACCACGCAGCCCATCACAGCTACTTTCATTTCTTCTACGCCAGTGTGGGTTTCTTTCCAGACCGGCATCTGGTCGCGCAGATAGGTTTGAATCTGCTCGGCCATTTCCTGGAAGAAAGTGCTGGTGGTGCGGCCGCAGCCGGGGCAGGCAGTAACTTGCGGGGTGAAGCTGCGAATGCCCAGCGACTGCAGAATCTGCTGCGCCACGCGGACTTCTTCGGTGCGATCGCCTCCGGGGGCGGGGGTTAGCGAAACGCGGATGGTGTCGCCGATGCCTTCCTGCAGCAGTACGGCCATGGCTGCGCTTGAGGCCACGATGCCCTTGGCTCCCATGCCGGCTTCGGTTAGTCCCAGATGCAGCGGGTACTCGCAGCGCGCGGCGAGGATGCGATAGACGTCAATTAGATCCTGCACCCCGCTGACTTTCGCGCTCAGGATGATCTGGTCCGGGCGCAGTCCGTGCTGCTCGGCCAGCTTCGCCGAAGTGAGTGCGCTTACTACGATCGCTTCCATGGTGACTTCGCGGGCGTCTTTCGGCTCCGGCAGGCGCGAGTTCTCGTCCATCATCTTCGTCAGCAATGCTTGATCGAGCGATCCCCAGTTCACGCCGATGCGCACCGGCTTCTGGTGTTTGGCGGCTACCTCGATCATGGTGCGGAAGTTGTCGTCGTTCTTCCGCCCGATGCTGGCGTTGCCGGGATTAATGCGGTATTTGGCCAAGCCCTCGGCGCAGCCGGGGTATTTGGTCAAGAGGAGATGCCCGTTGTAATGGAAGTCGCCGATGATCGGCACACGCAAACCTTGCTTCGCGAGCCCTTCAACGATGTAAGGGATGGCCTTGGCGGCATCGTCATTGTTAACGGTTACGCGGACGACTTCGCTGCCGGCGCGCGCTAGCGCGGCTACCTGCTTGATGGTGCCGGGGATGTCCGCGGTGTCGGTATTCGTCATGGACTGCACCATAACTGGTGCATTGCTGCCCACGCGCACTCCCCCGATGGAGGCAGTGAAGGTTTTTCTACGATGGATTTCGGCCATGCGTGAGGTCTATTTTAAACCACGGATGGGAAAAGCGCGAGATCGGGCAGCCAAACCCCTTCAACGCAGAGAAGTCACCGAGAGCACAGAGTGACGGGGCTGACGGCTGACGGCTGATTGCCGCCCTACGGCATCCGCGTGAGCCCCGGCAGGGTCTTGACCAGGTCGTTGTAGATCACCATCACGGCAAAGAGCACCAGAAAGACGAATGCAGCCTGGTAGATGCGTTCTTTGATGGGCAGGCTGATCTCTTTCTGCATGATGCTCTCAATGAAAAGGAGCAGAATCACGCCCCCGTCGAGGATGGGAATGGGCAGCAGGTTCATGATTCCCAGATTCAAGCTGATGGCGGCGGTGATTAACAGCAGTGGCGTCCAGCCTTCCTCGCGTGCGGCTGCGCCCACCGCGCTGCCGATTCCGATTGGACCATCGACCTGACGCATGGAAACTTTCCGCTGCACCATCTTTTGCAACAACTCGAGAATCAGGAAAGAGCTCTTCTTGTTATCCGACAGCGAACGCCCCAGAGCCTCCGAGAAGTTGAGCTTGACCACTTTAGTGGGAACGCTGGCGATGCCGATCCGGTACGCCGGTTCTTGCGTTGCTCCTGCCGGAGCCAGGGTCGGTGTCACCGTGAAGTTCAGCTTCTGGCCATCACGAAGCACCACCAGGTTCAGCGGCTGATTCTTGGTGCGGCTCAACATCTGAATAAGCACGCCCAGTTGGGGAATATCCTGCCCGTTTGCGGTGAGGATCTGGTCTCCGACTCTAATCCCGGCCTTGGCGGCGGGCATCCCGGGTTCGACCAGTGTCAAAGTAGTGCTGGGCTCTTGCGGCACCCAACCCATGTCTCCGTACTGATTGGGGCCATACGGCTCCGGAACCAGGACCTTCTCCGTGACCTTGCCGGCGCGTTCGATGTCGTATTTCAGAGGCTGATTGGGGCTGAGCGCATCTTTGACGCGCACCTGTTCCCACGTCGGATTGCTGATCTCATCGACCCTGACAATCTTGTCACCCGGTTGGACTCCGGCCTTCTCGGCGGGGGTATTGGGATTGACCCATCCCACCACGGCCGGCTCATCAAGATCGGCGGGGTATTCGTAGTGCACCATGTACACGCCGGTGAGCAGCGCTACAGCGAGCATGATGTTCATCGCCGGTCCGGCTAGGGCTACGATAAAGCGCTGCCAGCGCGGATGCGACAGAAACTCCCCCGGATCACCGGTGCGGTCGTCCATGGGGTTTTCGCCCGACATCTTCACGTATCCGCCCAGCGGAACGGCGCTGATGCGATAGTCGGTACCGCCGCGCGTGAAGCCCACCAGACGTTTGCCAAAGCCGATGGAAAACACTTCTACCCGGACGCCGAAATACTTGGCCGCGGCATAATGGCCGAACTCGTGAATCAGGATCATGAATCCCAGCACGATCCCCATGTCGAAGATGGTATGAAGTACGGACAAAAGCTGCGGCATAGCTTCCTAGATTACCCCTATTTTCCTACTACGAAATGGCCCGGATGGGTGATCCCTTTCGGCGGTACTGTTTCACCATTTCTCTTGCCAAAAGGCGGGCCTCGGTATCCAGCATGAGCACTTTTTGTATAGATTCCAAATGTCCGGCTGGCGTTGCAGACATTGTTTCTTCGATGACCCGCGGAATCTCGTCGAATCCGATCTGCTCCTCGAGAAACGCAGCCACCGCAACCTCGTCTGCGGCATTCAGCGCGATGGTTTTAGCGCCTCCGGTACCGGCCACTTCGTAAGCCAGGCTTTCGTAGGCTAAACCGAGACATGGGAATTTAGCCATATCCGGAGGGCAGAAATCCAGATGCCGCATGTCCATGATTGAGAACCGCAAATCCGAAGCGACCCGCTCCGGATACGTCAGCGCATATAAAATGGGCAGACGCATGTCGGTCACGGAGAACTGTGCAAGTATGCTGCCATCCACGAATTCGACCATGGAATGGATAGTAGACTGCGGATGCACAACAACTTGCACGCGGTCCGGCGGTACATCGAACAACCGGCAAGCCTCGATCACCTCGAACCCTTTATTCATCAATGTGGCAGAGTCGATGGTGATCCTCTTACCCATCTTCCAGGTGGGATGATTGAGCGCCTGTTGCACCGTAATTGAGGCAAATTCCGACTTCGGCGTCTTAAGAAACGGACCGCCCGAAGCCGTCAGCCAGATGCGCTCGACTTCGCTCGCACCCCCGTCCATCCGTCCGCCGCGCAGGCACTGGTGGACAGCATTATGTTCGCTGTCGATCGGCAAGAGCGGCTTGCCCTGCTTCCGCGCCTCAGCCGTGATCAACTCGCCCGCCACCACTAGGCATTCTTTGTTGGCCAAGCCGACGGACTTGCCCGCGCGCACCGCTTCGTAGGTCGCCTCCAGGCCGGAGACGCCCACAATCGCGCTGACCACGAAATCCACATCGGGATGGGTCGCCACCCGCACTGTGCCCGCGGCGCCGTGCACGACCTCAACCTCGCCCAAACCCGCGTGCCGCAGCCTGCCTTCGAGAGCGTGCGCGGCGGCTTCGTCCGCCAGTGACAGCACTCGCGGCTTCCAGCGCACGGCTTGCTCAAAGGCGAGTTCGGCATTGTTGCCGGCCGCCAGCGTGGCAACCTGAAAGCGGCCCGGATAGCTCTCAACCACACTCAAAGTGCTGCGGCCGATCGAGCCCGTCGATCCCAGGATGGCGATGCGTTTCATGCGGGAAGGTCAGTTCTTATTGTAAGGGATGGAGGCCAGTTGTGCGGCGAACCGATGGCAGCCCACGCTGGACGAATCGGAAAATGCAAAATGAGGCATGCAAGATGAAGGGTGGGACATTCCCCCGCGATTTCGCACGATACACACTGCGCCAACGGACACCCGCCTTCGGTAACCTGTCGTAACACATCCTTTCGTGCCATTCTCTACTTGCCGTTAGAAGCCCTATCGACTGCGACCGCAGCGCCAACTCCCGCGGCGGTCGCGGATCTCAAGTGAGGTTTTTCATGCTGCAGTCTCCGGAATCGAAGTACTCTCCAAACGCAGTTCCGCCCACGAACAGTTACACTCCGGTCAAGCCGGCCGCCTCACCCATGGATCAGGCCAATATCGGACGCTCGCTCGTCATCAAGGGTGAAGTGACGGGTACGGAGGCGCTTTTCATCGACGGGCGCGTCGAAGGCACCATTAGCTTCCCCGACAGTCGCGTCACCATCGGCCGTAACGGAACCGTCGCGGCGAACATCGTCGCCCAGGAAGTCGTCATCATGGGCAAGGTGCAGGGCAACGTCGAGTGTGCGGACCGGCTCGACGTCCGCAGTGAAGGCGTGCTCGCGGGCGATGTGATCACCCATCGCATCAGCATCGAAGAAGGCGCGATCCTCAAGGGCGGCGTCGAAGTGCGCAACCCCGAAAAGAAAGATCAGAAAAAGCAGGAGTCGGCCCAGAGCAAACAGGAATCGTCTAAAGCAATGGCCGCAACCCCCGCCAACGCATAATTAAACGAAGTCTGAATTCGAAGTCGGAATTCAAAGAAACGATGGAGGGACGGGCGCCTCGCCCGTCCAGCCTGGCGGGGACGCCCGGCGCTCCGTTTTTTTCTGGATCTACTACTTCTTCGGCTTAAAGTCGAGGGAAGCCGAGTTCATGCAGTAGCGCAGCCCGGTTGGCCCCGGACCATCCGGAAACACGTGGCCCAAATGAGCATCGCAGCGGGCACAGCGCGCCTCGGTGCGAGCCATACCATAACTGGTGTCAGTGAGTTCGCGGATGTTCTCGCGGTCGGCGGCAGCATAGAAACTCGGCCATCCGGTTCCCGAATCAAATTTTGTTTCCGAGCCAAAAAGCAGCGCGCCGCAGCAGACGCAGTGATAGGTCCCGTCGTCGTGCTTGTTCCAGTACTGGCCGGTAAAAGCGCGCTCGGTGCCGCAGGCGCGGGCCACCTGATACTGCTCAGGAGTGAGCTGCTGCCGCCACTCGGTTTCAGTCTTGGTGATCTTGTCGCTGAGCTTGTCGGTCATGTCGGGTCTCCAAAAAATAAGATGTAGCAAAGACGAGGAAGTTGCAAGCGCTTCAGCAGCGTCAGCCACCGAGCAGGCTACAGGAAAAACTCAGGTTTCGCATCAGGGTATCGCGAGGCGGCAAGAAACCGGGCGGGTTTGGACAGCCATGATCGTCCCCCTTTGGCCGGGCTACGGGATCTGTTGCGTGGCGCAGCTTTGACTGGCAATTTCAGGCCGGTGGCAAGGTTGGAGCCGGCTCTTCGGGAGCTCGGTTATGCCCAGTTGGCGGCGCGGACTGGAGGTGACGGCGGCTCGGGTATCAGGCACTCCCCGCTGGGAGCCCCGAAGCATTTACCTGAGCAAATACGTGGTCCGGCTTCAAACAAGAAACAGCGAGAACAAGGTTCGGCTGCAGTCGTTCGGCTGCTGTCAAGATCGTGAGGCTACGATCCATCCGCCGCTGCAGAGGTCAAAGCACTCCCGGCATTGACTGCATTGGTTGTGTAAACCGTCGATGAGCTCCGGTCTTCGATCAATGCCCCGTCCTTTGAAATAGAGCGCATTCTCTTTTTTGACCTCCGCACAATAGCGGACGCACAATCCGCAGAGACTGCAATCGGTCATCCCAGGCTGGAAGCGCGATTTCTTGACACCGTATTCATCGGCGTACTGCTGCCAGGCCGGCCAGAGGAGTGCGATGATCATCTTGCGGATGCGCATCACCTTTTCGGAATCTGTCTGAACGCTTAGGCCCTCCTCCACAGGAAAAAGACAGGAAGCTACCAGTCGAACGCGTCCATGCTTCACGATCTCGACCATGCACATGCGGCACGCCCCATAGGGTTCGAGTTGGTCATCGCTGCACAGAGTAGGGATCTGGATCCCAGCTGCTTTCGCAGCTTGCAGGATGGTGGCGCCTTTCGGGGCCTGTACCGACTTGCCATTGATTTCCAACGTTACCTGTTCCATATGGTCTCCCTCTATGCCCTGGTCTTGATCTCTGAGTATCAAACTAGAGTCGGCTGCCGCACCGCCGCAGCCGGCAGCTTAAGCACAGCGTGATATTTGTCCGGACACGCCGTGTAGCAGGAGCCGCACTTGATGCACTTTTCCTGCACGATCATGTAACTGTCATCGACCTTCTGAATCGCATCTACCGCACAGGCGCGCGCGCAGGCCCCGCAGGCACTGGTACATTTCTCCTGGTCAATTTCGTACGCGATCAGCGCCGCACAGACCCCGGCAGGACAGCGTTTCTCACGAATGTGGGCCTCGTACTCCTCGCGAAAGTACCGGATCGTGCTGCGAACCGGATTGGGTGCGCTCTTTCCGAGCGCGCAGAGGGAGGCCATTTCCATGAACTCCGACAGCTCTTCCAGCAGTTCAATGTCGCCTCCCCTGCCCTCGCCGGCCGTGATGCGGTCAAGAATTCTCAACATCTGCCGCAGGCCCTCTCTGCAGGGGACGCACTTCCCGCAGGATTCGTGTGCCAGAAAATTCACGTAGTAGCGGGCCGTGTCGACCATACAGGTGTCCTCGTCCATTACGATCATTCCGCCGGAACCCATCATGGAGCCGGCCTCATCGAGTTTGTCGAAGTCCACGGCGAGATTCAGGAGGGAATCGGGAAGCACACCACCCGAAGGGCCGCCCGTTTGCACGGCTTTGAACTTCTTTCCTTCGGGCACGCCGCCGCCAATTTTGAACACGATGTCGCGGAGGCTAATCCCCATGGGCACCTCCACCAGTCCGCTGTTCTTTACCCTGCCCACCAGAGAAAATATCTTGGTCCCTTTGCTGGCCTTGGTTCCCATACTGCGGAACCACTCGGCGCCACGATTGACGATAAAGGGAACGTTGGCCCAGGTTTCAACATTGTTCAGACAAGTGGGTTTTCCCCAGAGACCTTTCTCCGAGGTGTGTATATATTTCGGCCTCGGCTCGCCCACGTGCCCTTCGATCGCATTCATCAGAGCCGTGGACTCTCCGGAAACGAATGCTCCAGCGCCGCGATGGATTTTCACATCGAACGAGAATCCCGAACCGAGAATGTCGTGGCCCAGCAGTCCATACTCCCGGGCTTGCTCGATCGCCCGTTGTATGTGCTTGCGTGCCATCGGGTATTCTTGGCGCACGTAAATGTATCCCTCCGAAGCGCCGATGGCATAAGCCCCGAGGATGAGGCCTTCCAGAACGCTGTGCGGATTGCCTTCCAGAAGGCTGCGATCCATGTAAGCGCCCGGGTCGCCTTCATCCCCATTGACGACCACATACTTGGGAATGCCAGGGGACCTCCGAGTCGTCTCCCACTTCACGCCCGCCGGAAATCCGGCGCCGCCGCGCCCGCGCAGGTCCGCTTTCTTGACCTCATCCAGCACCGCTTCAGGTTGCATTTCCGTCAGCGCTTTTCCGAGAGCCGAGTAACCGCCGACTGCGATGTAATCGAGGATGCTAGTGGCGTCGATGAGTACATTGTTTTCCAGCAGGATGCGCTCTTGATGCTTGTAGAAGGGAATGTCCTCTGCCCGGCTTACGCGCTTGCCGCTTTCCTCGTCCAGGTAAAGAAGAGACTCGATCACGCCGTTTCCCAGCACGGTTTTCTCTACAATGAGCGGTACATCTTTTGCCTTGGCATCCAGATAACAGATTCCCTTCGGTTGGATCACCACCAGAGGTCCACGCTCGCAGAAACCGTGACACCCTGTGCGGCGCAGCCCGACGAAGTCTCCAATGCCCCGATCTTCGATTTCTTTCTGAAAACTATCGGCCAGTCCCTCTGCGCCGTAAGCGCAGCAGCCGGTCCCGGTGCACACCGTGACCCAAACGGGCTTGGCGCTCCGTTCGAGCAGGATTCTCTTCTTCAGCGCTGCAATCTCGGCGGGAGTACTCAGTCGCGGCATGGAATTGCCTCCTCTTTATCAACGGATTTGACGTCCAGCGATTTGACGATTCTGGCCAACCGATTCTTCGATGGCTGGTGGTAGTAGTCCTTGTCGATCTGCACTACCGGCGCCAGTGCACAGCAGCCCAGGCAATGAACCGTCTCCAGGGTGAACTGCTGTTGGCTATCGGTCTGCCCTGCCTCGAGACCAAGCACAGCGGAAACGCGCAGCAGCATCTCTTGTGCCCCGCGCACATGGCAGGCTGTACCGGTACAGACCTGTACACTGTGGCGCCCTCGCGGTTCCAGACTGAAGGCTTCGTAGAAGTTCACGATAGTGTGAATCTCTGCCGGGGCCACGTTAAGCCTGGCCGCAATCCAGTGGATGATGTGGCGCGGAATCCAGTGGAGTTTTTCCTGCACATCCAGAAGCACCTGAATCAGCGCTCCCTTTTGGAAGTCATACTTCTCCATGATGGAATCGGCTTCCAGCAACTCGTTGCGGATGTCGAGGATTGCCCGTTCCTTCTTCTTTATTTGCCCCAGGCTCTGGGCATGGTACTTAGCCTCCGACTCCAGGTAGGAAAGTTCGTCAAGAAGTTCCCGCTTGCCGAGTCCAAGAGAGTATGACTCGCTCAAAATACCAAGCCCCCGGAGAACGACATCATTCTTGTCCTTGGGCGCAGCCATCGTGACTTCTGCCGTTTTCTCGGCAGGAGATTCCTTCGCAGCCTTGCGGAGCACGCTAAGGCTAAGGCCGCGACGGACCGACTCCAGAAGCTTTTCAGGTTCGAAGGGCTTGGTTAGGAAATCGAAAGCCCCGACCTTCATGGATTCCACGGCGGAATCGACAGTGCCATGGCCGGTTACGATGATCGGCACTGCCGAGGGCGCAGTCGTGGCCAGATGATTGAGAACCTCCAGGCCATTCATGCCCGGCATCTTCAGATCGACCAGCACAACGCCGGGATGCATCGCTTGCACCAGATCAAGCCCCTGGAGCCCGTTTCGGGCGACCGCAGACCGGTACCCTCCCATCTCGAGTGTCTGGCGGCAACCCTCCGTGAAAGTTTCCTCGTCATCAATCACGACCACATCAAGAGGATAGGGAATCGGCGGCTTCGTCGTTGTCGTGTTCATGGTTTCCATATAGTTCCTCGATTGCTCAGAGAAGCGATCTATCGGGAATCGGTGTCGCGGTCGCCATAACTCTGACAATCGTGTAAGTGCAAGTCGCATGCCAACTCACAACACCAAGGTCATATAGGAAGGGTCGCGATAAGTCGGCGCACACCGCGGCAACTACTGGAGTTGTGAAGAGGAGGCCGCGCCAGACTGGCGGGCGCCGTATGCTGGGCTAAGGTCGCCGGTACTTTTTGTAACGCGTAAAAACCAACCGGTACAAAATGTATCGGTCAAGATGAAGATCAGGCGACTAAGTTTCGTGGGCAGGTAGCGAATTAGAAAATCAATCAACTGCATTCGCTCAATTACTGGAACTCGATTCCCGTTCCTCGATTTTGCGGAGTTTTTCACGCAGCGTTTTGCGGTTGATCCCCAGGTACTCCGCCGTTTTGGTTTTGTTGCCCCGGAATTGCTTAAGGGCTTTCAGGATCTCATTCATTTCCTGGCGAGCGAGCAGCCCTTCCTCGCCGGCGCCTCCCGGCAGCAGGCCTTGGTTCTCGGGATCGTTTGCGCCATAAGGCAGATCGGAAGGCCCAATCGCACTTCCCTCACAGGTAACGACGGCATACTCCAAGGCGTTGATCAGTTCGCGTACGTTGCCCGGCCATTCGTGCCGCTTCAGAAAGCGCATGGCCTCTTCCGTAACTGCAGGCACCGGCCGTTGCTTCTCGGTTGCCAGTTTCTTAAGGTAATAACTGACCAGCGCAGGAATGTCCTCCAGTCGGTCGCGAAGCGCGGGCACGGCAATATGGATAACATTCAGCCGATAGTAAAGATCCTCACGGAACTTCCCCTCGTGGACCTCCGCCAGTAGATTGCGGTTGGTGGCGGAAAGAATGCGCACGTCCACCTTCTTCTTCTGCGCGCTTCCCACGCGGCAAACCTCGCGCTCCTCAACGGCGCGGAGCAGGCTCGCCTGCATCTGCGGGTTGATGTTGGCAATTTCGTCCAGCAGGAGTGTTCCGCCATTGGCCAGCTCGATCTTGCCCACCGTTGACTCGACGGCTCCCGAAAACGCACCCTTCACATGCCCGAACAGCTCGCTCTCGAAAAGGCTTTCCACCAATGCGCCACAATCGACGGTCACAAACGGTCTTTCGGATCTGCGACTCAGCCGGTGGATCGCCCGGGCTACGACTTCCTTGCCCACGCCCGTTTCGCCGGTGATTAACACCGTGGAATCACCGGGGGCAGCCTTGCGGATCAGGCGCACGACATTTCTCATCGCATCGGATGATCCAATCATCTCCTCCGAAAGCATCTTCCGTTCGAGCTCCTGGCTGATGCACGCGTACTCCAGAACTCTCCTTCGCGCCGTCACTGCCTTGCTCACAATAGCGGTGAGCGCCTCGGGCGTGAATGGTTTGGGCAGATAGTTGTAGGCTCCCGATTTGACCGCTTCGACGGCCGAATCAATCGTGGCATACCCGGTGATGATGATCACCATCAGATTAGGCGAATCCTGCTTAAGTCTGCGCAGCACTTCCATTCCCGGCGGCCCAGGCATCCGGAGATCGAGCAGGGCAACATCGAACGATTCGCGAGACGCGATGGCCAGCGCTTGCTCACCGTCCGCGGCCAAAGTGACGCTGAATTCGATCTGCTCGAGCGCCTGCGCACACGCGATACGCATGGACTCGTCATCATCGACGACCAGGACTTTCCCGCGCGCCGCCATCAATGCTTCTCCTGCGATGTCGGCAGCGAGACAACAAAGGTCGTGCCCACCCCGACCGTGCTGGACACGCTGATGTCCCCATTGTGCTTCTGAATTATCCCGTAACTGACGGAGAGTCCTAGCCCGGTTCCGTGTCCCACCCCCTTGGTAGTGAAGAAAGGATCGAAGACGCGATCGATGTTCTCGGGTGGAATCCCACAGCCGGTATCGGAAACGCTTATTTTGATGTTTCCCTCGCCGTCCTCTGTGGTCGTGAGTGTCAGGCGTCCCGTGCCCTTCATCGCATCGGTGGCATTGAGGATGATGTTCATGAAGACCTGTTGCAATTGGGACTCGTCGGCGAGGATGGCTGGCAACTCGGGATTGTAATCCCGGACGACCTCGATATTGTGAAAGAGAAACTGTCCTTCAAACAACTTGAGGGTAGCGTCCAGGAGATGATTCACATCAAGAGATTCCACCAGCGGCTCGCGCTGACGGGCAAAGTCGAGCAGGCTTCTAACGATGGTGTGGCATCGCTTGGTTTCCTTTTCGATACGCTCCAGGTTTTCCCGGATTCTACCTTCCGCTGGCACCTGCTGCATAATCAGACGGCTGAACAAAAGAATGCTGCCCAGAGGGTTATTGATCTCGTGCGCCACTCCCGCGGCCAACTGGCCGACCATCGCCAAACGATCCGAGCGCATCAGCTTCTCAGAAGTCTGGCGGCGGAGTTGCTGATCGCGCTCCCGGATGGCCAAGGTCATGGCATTGAAAGATTTCCTGAGCGCCTCGATTTCGATTGGCGCTCGCGGGTCCGGCTCCAGCTCTCGCGGAGCCACGCCTGCTGTCAACTTCTCGGTCGCGGCAATCAGTGAGTTCAGCGGCTTCATGATGGAGTTCGACAGCCCATAGCTGATGAAGATCGCCAGCAGCACCGCGACCAGGGCAACGCCGAACAGGATCTCCTCCGCCTGGCGCTCCGTCGCATTGAATTTGCGCTCGAGTAGTCCCAGGCCCACGGCGCCAATGACAGCGCCTTGCGGGTCGCGAAGGGGTTCGTAAGCAGTCAGGTACCAGTCATCCACTACGTAGCCAGGCCGAATCCAGCGTTGGCCGCCGAGAAGTACGTGCTTGTAAACTTCCTCCGAGACAAGGGTGCCAACGGCCCTTCGCCCGGAGGGTGTTGTAGCGCTGGTTGCGATCCGTTTGTCGCCAAGAAAAATAGAAACGATGGCGACGTCATGCCCATCGTATTGTTCTTCCCGGTAAAGATTGCTTCGGATCCGATCCGTGATCGCGTTGCGACCGTTGAGCAGTTGAGCTCCGCAAAGCACTCCGAGAAGCTTCCCGTCGTCGCCCACCACCGGTACCGCCGCAGCCGCGAACAACCCATCCGAGACGTTGCCCGGCCGTTCCGAACCTGCGTGGGAAGTTGAAACCACATCAATCCGTGACCGCTCGAGCAGGTCTGGACTTTCATCGGCCAACTGACTGGCCGACAATACGACCGTGGACGCAACATCCTTGCGCTCCCGGAGAGCCTGCTCCACCATCAAGGCAATGCCGGGGACTTCAATTTTGCGGCCGTGATTGTTCACCGGAAGCAGAGTCTGGCCCTGCGCATCGGTCAGAAACACGATGTCCAAATCTTCGCTTTGGTGGATTGCCTGAAGCGGGCCCGCCAGGTTCTCAACGTCGCCTAGCTCGATATGTTGCCGGACAACCGGCTGCTGTGCCATCAGGCGAACCACATCCGTGATGCGGGAGACGTGTTGGCGATAGATTTCGAGTGCGGCACTCAGGTCAAAGGCAAGAACATCTTGCACCTGAGGCAGGCTCCGATGCATGAGGCCCACGCCGAGAAACGACCAAACAATGCCGGCAAAAAGAATCACCCCGACGAAAGACAGAAGAAGTCTGACACGTAAGGTCAGTCTGGCAGACAGAACGTCAAAACCACGTCTCAGGTCAGGGCGGTCAAGATCCCCCAGTATCCTGGGCGGTTTCACCGCGTGTCCTGCCACTGTGGAGAATGGAGCAGCCTGATTTCTTTAATACGCAGCGTTGATGACATTAGAGAGACAACACACCGCGATGAAAGACTCCGCAGAATCGGGCGCTGCGACCTGGAGAAGTTCGGAGCCCTGACAGAATGAGAACAACGATGGCTAGAGATCACAGAAAAAGTCTACGTCAGCAAGAATGACGAGACAAGCGCCTGCGGGTCCACGCAGCGGGAGTGGGAGACGCTGGATCGGGAGGTCGGCAAACTCTGGGAGAACCGCAACCGCGGCATTTCGATTCGAGCCAACAGCGATGACTCCCGGTTGGTCGGTAAATCCGGAAGAAGTCCGGTCCCGCCATCACGAGATTAGTACTGGGTAGTTGGCCATCCGAAACGGGCTTCGGGGAGATGTCGCAGCTGAACGTCAGCATTGGGGCAGATCTCCTCGAAGCCGACGCATTATAAAAGGGTGCCCCTTTGAGGTAGGTTTTGGGTGTGAAGCAAAACTCTACCGAAAGGAGCACCCTGATGAACATTAAGTATATCGGCATGGACGTTCACAAAG
>Ga0187855_10002243_pt1 | contig 14715 bp, 9 predicted proteins | sample June2016WEW_8_10_2_FD_132969 | JGI IMG/M metagenome (GOLD analysis project Ga0187855, IMG submission 132969) | Peatland microbial communities from SPRUCE experiment site at the Marcell Experimental Forest, Minnesota, USA - June2016WEW_8_10 | ecosystem: Environmental > Terrestrial > Soil >...
CTCGCTCCAATCGGACCTGGCGAAGCGTTCCTCGGAGGCCGACAATCTCTTCGCCAAACTTGCGGCCGATGAGGCCGCGCTCAAGGCCTCGGGCGACTCCGGAGCGAAGGCGCAGGCCCTAGCCGCCGAGCTCGCCTCCGCGAAGCAGGCCCTCGACGGCGCAAATGCCGCGGCGGATGCCGCAAGGAAGGCGGCGTCCTCGCAGTCCGCAGCCCTCGAGCAATCGAGGAATAACCTGGACTCGGTGCGCGCCCAGCTTGCCCAGGCCGTGAGCGAAAGGCAGGCGGCCAAGGTCGAGGCTGCCTCCCGGATCGCCTCGATACAGTCGGACCTTGCCAGACGTTCCTCGGAGGCGGAGGCGCTCTCCGCAAAGCTGGCGGCGGACGAGGCGGCACTGAAGGCGACGGGCGAGTCCGGCGCCAAGGCGCAGGCCCTCGGGACCGAGCTCCAGCAGGCCAAGGCTGATCTCGCCGCAGCCCGGACCCAGCTCTCCGAATCCACCCGAAACTCTGAAGCGGCAAAGACGGAAACGGCCTCCCGGATCGCCTCGCTCCAGTCTGACCTGGCGAAGCGCTCGGCGGAGGCCGACGCGCTTTCCGCGAAGCTTGCCTCGGAGGAAGCCGCGCTGAAGGCCTCGGGCGATTCTGGCGCAAGGGCTCAGGCCCTCGCCGCTGAGCTCGCCTCGGCGAAACAGGCGCTAGACGGCGCAAATGCGGCTGCCGAAGCCTCGAGAAAGGCGGCGTCCTCCCAGTCCGCGGCCCTCGAGCAATCGAGGAGCGACCTTGCGTCGGTGCGGGCCCAGCTTACCCAGGCCGTAAAGGACCGGGAGACGGCCAATGCCGAGGCGGCCTCGCGCATCGCCTCGCTCCGGACGGACCTCTCGAAGCGCTCCTCGGACGCCGAGGTGCTCTCCGCCAGGCTCGCCGCTGACGAGACCGCGCTGAAGGCCTCAGGCGATTCCGGGGCGAAGGCGCAGGCCCTCGCCGCCGAGCTCGCGAAGACCAGGGGCGACCTGGACACGGCCCGCGCGCAGCTCGCCCAGCAGCTTAGGGACGCTGAAACGGCCAAGGCGGCAAATGCCGCGGCCCTCGAGAAGGCCAAGGGCGACGGCGAATCGGCCCGCGCGCAGCTTGCCCAGGCAATCAAGGATCGGGAGGCGGCCAGCGCCGGGGCGGCCTCGCGTGTCGCCTCGCTCCTGTCGGACCTGGCGAAGCGCACCTCGGACGCCGACGCCCTTTCAGCCAAGCTGGCGGCGGACGAGGCGGCGCTCAGGGCCGCCGGCGGAACCGGGGCCCGGGCGCAGGCCCTCGAGGCCGAACTCGCCTCGATGAAGCAGGCCCTGGATTCGGCGAACACGGAGAGGGAGAAGGCGAGGACGGAGGCATCCGCCCAGTCGGCGATCCTCGAGCAGTCGAGAAGGGACGTCGCCTCGGTGCGCGCGCAGCTCGCCCAGGCCATCAAGGACGGGGATGCGGCCAGGACGAAGTCGGAATCCCGGGTCGCCTCCCTGGAACAGGACCTGGCGAAGCGCTCCTCCGATGTGCAGGCGCTGTCCTCCAGGCTTGCGGCGGACGAGGCGGCCCTGAAGGGCGCCGGCGACTCCGGGGCCAGGGCGCAGGCCCTCGAGACGGAGCTCGCCTCGGCGAAGCAGTCCCTCGAGGCCGCCAATGCGGCCGCCGAAGCCTCAAGAAAGGCCGCGTCCGCCCAGTCGAGCGACCTTGCTGCGGTTCGAGCCCAGCTTGCCGAGGCCGTCAAGGACCGGGAGACGGCCAACGCCGAGGCGGCCTCGCGCATCGCCTCGCTCCAGTCGGACCTCTCGAAGCGTTCCTCCGACGCCGAGGCGCTCTCCGCCAGGCTCGCCGCGGACGAGGCGGCGCTCAAGGCCGCCGGCGGAACCGGAGCCCGGGCGAAGGCCCTCGAGGCCGAACTCGCCTCGGCGAAGCAGGCTCTGGATTCGGCGAACATGGAAAGGGAGAAGGCGAGGACGGAGGCCTCCGCCCAGTCGGCGATCCTCGAGCAGTCGCGGAGCGACCTTGCGTCGGTGCGGGCCCAGCTTGCCCAGGGCGTCAAGGACCGGGAGACGGCCAATGCCGAGGCGGCCTCGCGCATCGCCTCGCTCCAGTCGGAGCTCTCGAAGCGCTCCTCGGACGCCGAGGCTCTCTCCGCCAGGCTTGCCGCGGACGAGGCGGCGCTGAAGGCCTCGGGAAATTCCGGGGCGAAGGCGCAGGCCCTCGAGACGGAGCTTGCCTCGGCGAAGCAGTCCCTCGAGGCCGCAAATGCTTCCGCCGCCGGCGCCTCCAAGGAACTGTCCTCGCGGTCCGCCGCGCTCGAGCAGGCCAGGGGCGAGCTGGGCTCGGTCCGGGCGCAGCTGGCCCAGGCCCGGAAGGACGGGGAGGCGGCAAAGGCGGAGGCGGCAGCGGACAACGGCCGGCTCGGGGCGCAGCTCGCGGCGGCAACGAAGGAGCTTTCGGAGACAAAGACCGACCTCGGGGCGGCAAGCACGCTCCTCTCCAAGGCGCTCGGCAGCGCGGACCAGGCGAAGGCCAGGGCCGCCTCCCAGATCGCGTCCCTCGAGGACGACCTTGCAAAGCGCTCCTCCGAGACGCAGTCCCTCAACGCCAAGCTGGCCGCCGATGAAGCGGCCCTCAGGAACACGGGCGACGCCGGAGCCAGGGCGCAGGCCCTCGCGGCGGAGCTGGAGAAGACCCGGGGCGACCTCGACGCGGCCCGCGGCCAGCTCGCCCAGGCCCAGAGGGCCGCCGAGGCGTCGAAGGCCGACAAGTCCGCCGCGGCCGCCTCGCTGGCGCAGGCCTCGGCCGAGCTCGGCTCGGCCAGGGCGCAGCTTTCCCAGGCTCAGAAGGACGGGGACGCGGCAAAGGCGCAGGCGGCGTCCCGGATCGCGTCGCTCGAGGCGGATCTGGCGAGGCGCTCCACCGAGGCGCAGGCCCTGGACGCCAAGCTGGCCGCGGACGAGTCGGCGCTCAGGAACGCGGGCGACTCCGGGGCCAGGGCGCAGGCCCTCGCCGCCGAGCTCGCCTCCGCGCGGCAGGCCCTGGACGCCGCAAACGCGGCGGCCAGGGAGGCGCGGGGCGAGGCAGCCTCCAGGTCCGCCGACCTTGCAAGGGCCAACCACGATCTCGACACGTCCCGCTACCTGCTGGCGCAGTCGCTGAAGAAGATCGAGGAGGCAAGGGCCGCCTCCGAGGCGCGGGAGACGGCGAGGGCCGCGGAGCTTGCCTCCGCCCCACACGCGCCCGCGGCCGGCGCCGACGCGAGGGCGCAGGCCCTCGCCGCGGAGCTCGACAGGGCGAGGAGCGATCTCGGCGCGGTCCGCGCCCAGCTCGCGGACGCGCTCAGCGGCGCCGAGGCGGCAAGGGCCGAGGCGGCCGATGCCGCGGGCGGGAAGGCCGCGCTGGACAGGCAGGTCGCCGACCTGTCGGCCAGGCTGGCCGACGCGGCGCGGAATGCGGCGCTGCTCCAGGAGGAGAACACGCGGCTCGCGAAGGCGCAGCCGGCCCGGCCGTCCGCGCCGGTCGCGGCGGCGCCCGCTCCGGCAGCCCCGGCCCCAGCGCAGAGGACGCACGTCGTCGTCGAGGGCGACACGCTGACGAAGATCTCCCTGGAGTACTACGGAACCGCGAGCCGCTGGTCGGCCATCTACGAGGCCAACCGCGACGTGATGCCGAGCGAGGCGAGCCTTGCGATCGGCACGACGCTGCGCATCCCGTAGGAAGGCTCAGCCCCGCGCCGGCGCGAGGAAGTCCCTGATGTCGGGGATTTCCTTGACCCTTCGGCCGCCCGCCCTGCGCTCAAGGTAGGGGTCCTCCTCGGGCTTCATCTCCTCCTCGTCGCCGTCCTCGGCGTCCTCGTCGTCATTCTCGACGATCCACTCCGCCTCGTCGAAGACATGGGACATCCGCCGCGCGACGGGGGCGAGCACTAGGGCGGGGTTCCCGACCCGGCCCTCCCTCACATATTCGAAGATGCAGGGGTAGAACCTGTCCTCGAACTTCTTCCTGAAGTCGCCGATCCACCTGTTCGGCACGCCCTCCCGGCGGCTGAGGAGCACGACGTCCGAGAAGTGGACGCAGGCCTCGAACCACGCGAAGAGCTTCGGGTTCCTCTCGGCGAGCCGGCAGTCCACGACGCAGATGACGCGGGCGACCTCGCAGGCCCTTTCCGCGAGCCATGCCTTGAAGGCCTCTATCTGGTCGACCGGGTTGCCCCTGCCGTCCGTCACGATGAAGACATGGGTCGCGTCCCCGGGGAACTCGGCCTCGATCCCGGCCCCGGGCAGCAGGCGCCAGCGCAGGAACCCGGGAAGCCGCGCGTCGGCGGCGTCCGCCGGCTCCCCCTCGGAGACGAGGACCGCCGGCCGGTCCCCCTCGACGAGGCCCCCCTCGATCAGGTCGGCCAGGACCTCCCGACGCCCGGAGCCGGCCGCGCCGAGAACGAGGTACACCAGGGGCTTGTCATCGGGGATGCTCAGAACTTGAAAACCTGGTTCTGCGCGGCGTTGCGCATCCAGTGGTCGACGAGCACGAGCGCCGTCATCGCCTCGACGATCGGCACGGCCCGGAGCAGGACGCACGGGTCGTGGCGGCCGCTGCCGGCCAGCTCCGTCGGCCCGCCCTCAAGGTCCACCGTCCGCTGGGGCTTCATGATCGTGGCCGTGGGCTTGAAGGCCACGTTGAAGTAGATCTCCTCGCCGTCGCTGATCCCGCCCTGGATCCCGCCCGACCGGTTGGTCGCCGTGCCGATGCGCCCCTCCTTCGGCACGTACGCGTCGTTGTGCTCGGAGCCCTTGAGGTAGGTCCCCGCGAAGCCGCTGCCGATCTCGAACCCCTTGGTCGCCGGGAGCGAGAGCATCGCCTTGGCGAGGTCGGCCTCGAGGCGGTCGAAGACGGGCTCGCCCAGCCCCGCGGGGACGCCGCGCACGCGGCACCGGATGACGCCCCCCACCGAGTCGCCCTGGGAGCGGACCTCCTCGATCCTCCTGATCATGGCCGCCGCCGTGGCGGGGTCCGGGCACCGGGCGGGGGTCGCGTCGACCGCCTCCAGGGTCGGGAACGCCTCCGCCGCGCCCTCCGGCATCGCTATGTCGTGGATGCGGGTCACGAAGGCCCGGATCTCGACCGGGCCCGCAAGGGAGAGGATCTTCCTGGCGACGGCGCCCGCGGCGACCCTGCCGACCGTCTCGCGGGCGGAGCTGCGGCCCCCGCCGCGGTGGTCGCGGTAGCCGTACTTCGCCAGGTACGTGAAATCCGCGTGGGACGGCCTGAACTTGGCCTTCATCTCCTCGTACGCGCCCGGGCGCGCGTCGGCGTTGCGCACGAGCATCATGATCGGGGCCCCGGTCGTCCTGCCCTCGAACACCCCGGAGAGGATCTCGACCCGGTCCTTCTCCTTGCGCGGCGACACGACGGGGCTCTGGCCGGGCTTGCGCCGGTCCAGGTCGCCCTGGATGTCGGCCTCCGCGAGGGGCAGCCGCGCCGGGCACCCGTCGATGACCACCCCCACCGCGGCGCCGTGGCTCTCGCCCCAGGTCGAGATGGTGAAGAGCTTTCCGAAGGTGTTGGGCATCTCCTCGCGGCAACGTTGGGCTGCCCCACCGGCCCGGCAAGCGGCAAATGGCGGCCCCCGGGGCAACCTTCGCCCCGCCATGGCGTCTTACCACTAGGCCATTTACAATCCCCGCGCTTTGCCCTTTCATCTTTGCTCCCAATTTGCATGACAATGCGCACCCCACGCCTGCGGCTGGCCCTTTGCTTTCTTGCGGCCCTCGCCGGCCTGAACGCCCAGGTGCCCCCTCCCGGCGGCCTTAGGCCCGTCGTGCCGGCGGTCCCCGCGGCCGCGCCCAGGCCGAACGACAACACGGTGGACTCATTCAAGCTGAGCGACGGCGACATCGACGCCGTTCTGAGCGCCCTCGAGATCTACACGGGGCGCACCGTGGTCAGGCCCGGCCAGCTGCCCACGGCGACCTATTCCCTGCGGATAAACAGGCCGATCCCGAAGGCCGAGCTCGTGACCGCCCTGGAGACGCTCCTCTCGCTCAACGGCGTGGCGGTGACGCCCATGGGCGACCGGTTCCTCAAGGTGACCGCTCTCTCGCAGGCCAAGAGCGAGGCGCCCGAGATGATCACGGGCTCGTCGCTCGACCTGCCGCCGAGCGGCAGGATCATGACGAAGCTCTTCGAGCTCAATTTCCTGCGCACCTCGGAATTCGTGCCGCAGGTCCAGGCGTTCATGACGCCGGGGATCGGCGGCGGCATCATCCAGCTCGACAAGGCGAACGTGCTGATGGTCACCGACTCGCTCGAGAACATCCAGAAGATCGAGCGGCTCCTCGCCCAGGTGGACAAGCCGCGCGTGGACGGGTTCACGCCGAAGTTCTACCAGCTGCACAACGCCAAGGCGACCGACGTGGTCAACAAGATCCACACGGTGTTCGGCGGGCCGGCGGCCAACCAGCTCCGGCAGACGACCACGTACACCCCCGACGACCGGACCGACCAGATCGTCGTGATCGCCGACCCCCGCGAGTACCCGATCTTCGACGCCATCATCGAGAAGCTGGACATAAACGCGGACCCCAGCACCCGCAACGAGGTGATCTACCTGAAGCACGCCGACGCGAAGGACGTGTCGACGCTCCTGTCGCAGCTGATCTCCGGGCAGAACAGCGCGGCCCAGAAGTCCGGCGCCCAGGCGATGAAGCCGGTCGTGCCGGGCGCCCAGCCCGCGCCGGCGGCCCTGGGGGCCGCCCCGGCGGCGGCCTCGTCCGCGAACGAGGGGTACTTCGGCGGGGCGACCGAGTTCAGCAGCTTCGTGACGATACAGCCCGACGAGCGCACGAACTCCGTGGTCGTCTCCGGGACCGTCGACGACATCCGGCTCATCAAGGAGATCGTCCGCAAGATCGACATCCTGCTGGCGCAGGTCCGCATCGAGGTCGTGATCGCGGAGGTGGTGCTTAACGACGAGACCCAGTCGGGCATCAGCTCGGCCGCGGTCAACGTCGGCAAGGGCCCGAACGGCGGCACCGCCATCACCGACCTGACCGCGACCCTCGCGGGGCTCGGCATCGGCCAGGGGATCGCCGCGGCGTCCTCGGCGGCCACCACGATATCGAACAACGTCAACCCGATCAACATGCTCGCCAGCCTCTCCGAGCTCGGCGACATCTCCCGCTCGAAGATCCTGCAGCAGAGCACGATCGTGACGACGCACAACAAGGAGGCGATGATCACCGTCACGAACCAGCTGCCGGTCATCACGGGATCGACCTCCGAGCCCCTGGCCACGACGGCCACGTCGCCGTCGTTCGCGCAGTCGTCCACGGTCACCTACAAGGACATCGGCATCACGCTCAAGGTGACGCCGCTGATCGGCGACGACGGGAGCATCCAGCTCAAGGTGGACCAGACCGTCGACGACGAGGGGCCCTCCGTGACGATCGACGGCAACTCGCAGCCGTCCATCAACCACCGCGAGGCCACCTCGTTCATCAACGTCATGGACGACCAGATGACGGTCCTCGGGGGGTTCCTCAGCTCGACGAAGTCGATCGACCGCGGCAAGATCGGCATCCTCTTTGAGATCCCGATCCTGAGCAACATCTTCGGCGCCCGCGACGACAAGTTCGAGCGCTCGGAGCTGCTCCTGTTCCTGCGGCCCCACATCCTGAGGGTCGACGAGGGCACCCCGGACACCCGCAGGGCCATCGACGGGATGACGAACAAGGAGCAGCTGAGGAAGTTCCTGTCCGACCCGAGCCACCTGCCGGACGCGAAGATGAGCCTGAAGGAGCACCTCGAGTAGCCGGTCCCCGGCTCTGTGCCATGCTGACCGTGCAGGACTCCCTCCCCCAGGCGCTCGCGTCCCGGCTGACCGACGAGCAGCGCCAGGCGATCCTCGAGGCGCCGCGAGGCTCGCGGCTCGCGGCGCTGGTCGCGGCGCTCGGCGCCGAGGAGAACGAGGCCCTCTCTGCGCTGGCAAAGGCGGCAGGCCTCGACATCGCCTCCAACCTCGAGACCGACCCGGGCGCCCGCGGGCTCCTGCCGGCGAGGCTCGTCCACGACTTCCAGATCATCCCGATCCGCTTCGGCGCCCCGGCGCCCGCCGAGGGCGACCCCGAGCCGACGCCGTCGACCCCCCTCCACCTGGCCACCGCGTGGCTGCCCGACCCCGCGATGGCCGACTGGCTGCGCACCTTCACGCCGAGGCCGCTCGTCTGGCACCTGGCGGTGCCCGAGCGCGTCCACCAGCTCATCATAGAGAACTTCGGCGTCGGCTCCGGCGCGCTGGAGGACAGCGACGAGGGCTACGTGGCGCCCGAGGCCCAGATGGAGGCCGAGGCCGAGGTCGACGAGGACGCGGCCGTCGTCCGGTTCGTGACGGACGTGATCACGCAGGCCGTCGACGACCAGGCGACCGACATCCACTTCGAGCCCCAGGAGGGGGAGCTGCGCATCCGGTACCGCGTGGACGGCCTCCTGGTCCCCGTCTCGGTGCCCGAGAACCTCCTGCGGTTCCAGGACGCGATCATCTCGCGCGTGAAGATCATGGCGCGGCTGAACATCTCCGAGCGGCGGCTCCCCCAGGACGGCCGGATCAACTTCAAGGCCCAGGGGACGACGCTCGACATCCGCGTCTCGACGATCCCGACCATCTACGCCGAGTCGATCTCGCTGCGCCTCCTCAACAAGAAGAAGGAGGCCTACACGATGGACAAGCTCGGCATGAGCCAGGAGGAGCAGGCCCAGATCAAGCAGGTCCTCGACTACCCGAACGGCATCATTCTCGTCACGGGCCCGACCGGCTCCGGCAAGAGCACCTCGCTCAACGCCTTCCTGCGCCAGATCAACTCGACCGACCTGCGGATCATAACGATCGAGGACCCCATCGAGTACGAGGTCCCGGGCGTCAACCAGATGCAGGTCCGCCCCGAGATCGGCCTCACCTTCGCGAGCGCGCTCCGGCACGTGCTGCGCCAGGACCCCGACGTCATCATGGTCGGCGAGATCCGCGACCGCGAGACAGCCGACATCGCGATCCGCGCCTCCCTCACCGGGCACCTCGTCTTCTCGACCCTGCACACGAACGACGCGCCGGGCGCCATCACGCGCCTGGTCGACATGGGGATCGAGCCCTTCCTGGTGGCCTCGGCCATAGAGCTCGTGATCGCGCAGCGGCTGGTCCGCAGGCTCTGCCCCGAGTGCAACCGGGCGGAGCCCGTGACGAGGATCAAGCTCCTCGAGTCCCTCGCGATCCTGGGCTGCAACCCCTCCGAGGCCGACTCGGTGAGCGTGCTCCGGGCGCCGGTCGGCTGCGACCGGTGCCGCGGGACCGGCTACCGCGGCCGGATCGGGCTCTTCGAGATCTTCCGGCTCAACGAGGACATGCACGCCCTCGTCCTCAAGCGCGAGAGCACGAGGACCCTGGCCCACTGCGCCCGCGAGAACGGGATGCGCACGCTCGGCCAGAGCGGTTGGGAGAAGGTCAAGGCCGGCCACACCACCCTGGAAGAGGTCCTGCGCGTCATCACGATCGTCGAGAAATAGGCTCGCCCGGAAGCCGCGATGCCCCGCTTCGCCTACAAAGCCCGCGACCAGGCCGGCAAGACGGTCGACTCGGCGATCGACGCGCCCACGAAGAAGGACGCGCTGCGCCTCCTCTCGGCCCGCGGCCTTGCGATCGCCTCGGTCGCCGAGGCCGCGGCGGACGCGGCCCCCTCGGGCAGGCGGCCGCCCGCGGCGGCGCCCGAGCCCGCCGCCGGCCCCCGGCCGGGGTCGGACGCCGCGCCGAGGCGCTCCGAGAGGCTCCCCTTCCTCGAGTCGCTCCACGACCTCACCTCGAGCGGGATGTCCGCGGGAGAGGCCGTGCGCCTCCTGTCGATCCGGATAAAGGAGCCGCGCCAGCGCGTCCTCTGCGAGGGCCTCTGGGCCCGCTTGAGCGAGGGCGCGCCGCTCTCGCGGGCGATGGAGGCGTTTCCGGCGGTCTTCGACTCCTCGACGGTCAACCTGATCCACGCCGGCGAGGCCACCGGGTCGCTCAACGACACGCTCTCCCGCCTGATCGCGCACCTGACCGAGCAGCGCGAGCTGAGGACGGCGCTCCTGACGGCGCTGGCCTACCCGGTCCTGATCGTCACCATCTCGTTCGGGGTGATCCTTTTCTTCCTCTTCTTCCTGCTTCCCCGGCTCCAGACGCTGCTCAGCTCGCTCGGGGGCAAGATGCCGCTCTCGACCCAGATCCTGATCGGCCTGGCCAACTTCACGCTCCACTACGGGGTGTTCGTGGCGCTGGCCGCGGCGGCCGCCCTGGTCTCGCTGTGGCGGTGGCGCGGGACCCCGGCCGGCCGCGAGAAGAGCGACGCGCTGCTCCTCAGGATGCCGCTCGTCGGGCCCTTCATCGTCTCCCAGACGGTCCTCCAGTTCAGCCAGAACCTCGGGGTCCTCCTCGAGAACGGGATAACCGCGGCGGACGCGCTGCGCATGACCGAGCGGCAGATCGAGAACACGGTGCACCGCAAGGCCTTTGACGGCGCGATCGACCGCGTCCTCGAGGGCGAGTCCCTCTCGTCCGCCCTCGCCCGGACCGGATGCTTCCCGGAGCTCGTCCTCGACCGCGTGGCGGTCGGCGAGAACACCGGCAACGTCGTCCCGAGCCTGCGTGACATCGCCCAGACCTACCAGAAGCGGATATCGAGGCAGCTCAACTTCTTCACCAAGGTGATCGCGGGCGTCATCCTCTTCGGCGTGTTCATCCTGGTCGGCTTCATCGCGGTGGCGATGGTGATGGCTGTCTTCCAGGTCAGCGCGAGCTTCAAGGTCGGGTGACCGGGAGCCTGGAGATGATGAGATCCGGCCCGCGATCCGCCGTTGAGGGGCGGGGATTCCCGAAGGGAGCCTTGGGCCGGAGCGCCGAATCGGCTGGGCCCGCGCCGTGAATCACCTGGCACGGTTTGCCGCCCTCCTGGTTCTCTCGGCCGCCGCCGCGCTTGGGACCAGCGTCGGGGACACCTACGAGCAGGTTGTCGCGGCCAGGGGAAACCCGGCGAGCCAGATCGTGGCGGGCCCCATCCGCGTGCTCACCTACCCGGACGCCGTCATCAGGCTCAGGGACAACCTCGTCGTCTCGATCAAGCCCGTCTCGGCGGAGCCGAAAAAAGACCCCGAGCCCGCGCAGGCCCCCGCCCCGCCCCTGTCCCCCGCGGCGCAGATCGCCTCCCTGAGGAGGCAGCTGGACGACGCCGTGAAGCGGGTCCAGGCGATCGTGAACCAGGAGGTGCCGCCCCTGCCCAGGGACCCGGGCATGAGGCTGTGGGAGTACTATTTTCACGACGGCGCCACGAGGCCGGACTTCAACACGGTCGACGTGCGCGCCACGCAGGAGACGCACTACGACGAGCACGACTACATCACCTGGAAGGGCCACCCGGACCTGATGTGGCCCGGGCGGGAGCTGGAATTCAACTCGATGACGAAGTACTTCTACGCGGACCGCACGGTCCCGAAGAAGAAGCTGACGGAGGCCGAGATGCTCGAGATCAACAGGCTCTACCGCATCATCGGGCAATGCGAGCAGCGCCTGGGCCAGCTCGGTTACTCCGGGCCGGTACCCTAGCGGGGAAGGGCGATCTGCGGCCGGTTCGGCGCCCCGGGATCACGGGACCTCGTAGACCTCGACGAGGGCCACGCCCGTGTCGCCGCTCGCGCCGGACACCTGCGCCGTGTAGGCGCCTGGCGGCAGCGTGACGAGGAGCGCGGAGTCGGCGCTCATGGGGGAACTCCACTGGAACGCCCCCACCGAGGACGCCGCGGAGGCGATCTGCGGATTTCCGCCCCAGCCCTTGTTGCTCAGGATGACGGTCGAGCCCGAGTAGAGCTGGAGCAGCGGGTCGGGCAGCGTCCCCGGGACGCCGAACGGGACGAGCGCCGGCCCCGACGCGCGGACAAGGACCGTCCTCGACGTGGAGCCGCCTATCGCGAACCCGGCGATCAGGATGTCGCCCCCCGTTCCGACCTGGACGCGCGCCGAGATGTTGACGATCCGCGCGGCGGCCGCCGTGTACGCGCCCGCCGGCGTCGCGTCGTAGACCTCGGCCAGGGCGACGCCGGTGTCGCCGCTCTCCCCGGCGACCTGCGCCGTGTAGGCGCCGGCCGAGAGCTGCTCCAGGAGCGCCGCGTCGTGGCTCGCGGGCGAGTTCCACGCGAACGCCCCCACGGCGGCCGCGGTGCTCGCGATCTGGGCGCTTCCGCCCCAGGCGTCATTTGTGCCGAGGAGCGTCGGCCCCGAGTAGAGCTGCAGCTGCGGGTCGGGCAGCGTGCCCAATACGCCGAACGGAATGAGGGCGGGGCCGGACCCGCGGAGAAGGAGCGGCTCCGCGCCCGAGGTCCCCGCCCCGCCGACGACGAATCCGGCTATGAGGATGCTGGCCTGCGTCCCGACGGTCGCCCGGCAGGAGATGTTCACCAGGCGGCCGATGTCGGCCGTGTTGTCGATGGCGACGGTCGCGGCGCTGCTCGTCGTCGATCCGGCCGGGTTGGTCGCTACGCACGCGTAGGTTCCCGCGGCGGCCGCGGCATTGGGGATCAGGAGGATCGGGCCCGTCGCTCCGGAGACCGGGGCGCCGTTGAGCATCCACTGGTACGTCGGGGATTTTGTCGCGACGGCGTCCAGGGCGACGGTGCCTCCGGCCACCGTCGCCGAGATCGGCTGCGTCGTGAAGGCCGGCGCGTTCGGGTTCGGCGTCGGGGTGGGAGTCGGCGTCACGTTGGACGTGACGATGACCTCATAGGTGAACGTGCTGGAGAACAGGCCCGTCCCGCCCTGGTATTCCCAGGCCTGGAGGACCATGGTGTAGGAGCCGGCCTCCGTGGGCGTGCCGAACAGGAAGGGGTTCTGGAGGTTGACGTAGCCGGGCGACGTGATGGTCGGGCCGCCCGGGCTGCCGAAGGAGAGGCCAGGCGGGATCTGGCCCATGACCGTCCAGGACTCCGCGGGATTCGTGACGGTGGGGTTGGAGATCAGGGCGAACGCGACGGCCGCGACCTGGGAGCCCTCGGCGACGGTGTATGGGCTCGGGTGGCCCGGCGACCCCGTGGAGAGCGTGTACGTCGTCGCGCCCGCCACCGAGTCGATCGCGCCCAGGGCGGCGGCGGCAGCGACGGCAGCCCTGGCGACCGCGGCGATCGGGGCCCGGGCGGCCTCCGACGCCGCGGCGGCCATCCTCACGGCCGGGGCCCGCTGCAGGAGCGCGACAAGCACCGCGGCCGGCATCCTGGCCCGGTCGACCCAGGGGGCTAGGGCTCGCCCGCGCGTCATGGGCGCAGCCCGGTCAGTTGCATCCGCACCCGGCGCCCCCGACGCCCCGGCCGCCCTGGGCGGCCTCGCGCGAGAAGTACACGTGGTCCGACAGCGCCGTGCCGAGGGGGTCGCGGTTCGGGTCCATCAGCGGGTCCGCGAGGTACTCCCTTTGCCAGGGCTTGACCCGGGCGAGCTGCGGCGACGCGCACCCGGCCAGCGCGGCCAGCGCGAGCGCGGCTAAAACCAGGCGGCGCGCGCCCGCCCCGGCGGACCGCCGGTCGCTGCCCCCGTGCCCCGTTTCCATCCGGGGATCCTGGCCCGCCGGCTCAGCTTGAGGCGACATAATTGAAGAAGCCCCGGGTCTGGGCCCTCTCCTTCTCCGTGAGGATGATCCCCTCCGCGCCCGGGCAGGCCCGGATCAGCTCGAGGCCCGCGGTCGCCCCGGCGATGAACGCGGAGGTCGACAGCATGCCCGCCTGGAGGCACGTGTCCGCGATCACCGTGGCCTGGGTGCACCCGGTGGCGACCGGCCACCCCGTCCTGGGGTCGATGATGTGGCCGTAGCGCCGGCCGCCGATCGTGAAGCACCGGATGTAGTCGCCCGAGGACGCTATCGACTTGTTGCGCAGGCCGACGCTCGCCCAGGTCTTTCCGGGGCTCTTGGGGTCCTCGAGGCCGATGTGCCACGCCGGCCGCCCCGGCGGCGCGCCCGCCGCGCGCAGGTCGTGCCCGAAGTCGACGAGGCAGTCCGCGATCCCGTGGTCCTTGGCGATCAGGGCGACGATGTCCACCGCGTACTCCTTGCCGAAGCCGCCGAAGTCGAGCGCCATCCCCCGCTGCGGGAGGAAGACCCTCCCGGGCTCCCGCTTCACCTTCGCCCAGCCGACGAGCCGGAGCGCCTCGGCGATCGCCTCCCTGCCCGGGATGGCCGGCGGGTCGGCCTTCCAGTTCCAGATGCGGATGAGCGGGAGCGCGGACGGGTCGAGGATCCCCCGCGTCATGAAGTGCAGCGTGTCGCACATGGCGAGGAGGCCCTCGGTCTCGGCGTCGACCGCGACCCAGTCCCTTCCCGACGCCTCGTTGATCCGGCTGACGATGCTGCCGGGCTGGAAACGCGAGAACTTGGCCTCGAACGCGTCCACCCAGCCGTGCGCCGCCCCCTCGAACGAGGCCGCCTGGGAGTCCCCGCCCGGGGCGGTGTACTGCACCTCGCACTGGGTCGCCATCGCGCGGAACGAGAGGCGCCTGAGCGGGAGGTCCGCGCCGCGCCCGGCCGGGACCGGGTCGGGGGCTCGGTTCTGCTGGGAGAAGACGGCCATCGGGTTCCGGGCTTCGGCGGTCGCCTGGCGGGGCGCGGTGGCGCCTCAGTGCCTCGCGATCTCGACCGACGAGATCTGGAAG
>Ga0187855_10002245_pt1 | contig 14712 bp, 9 predicted proteins | sample June2016WEW_8_10_2_FD_132969 | JGI IMG/M metagenome (GOLD analysis project Ga0187855, IMG submission 132969) | Peatland microbial communities from SPRUCE experiment site at the Marcell Experimental Forest, Minnesota, USA - June2016WEW_8_10 | ecosystem: Environmental > Terrestrial > Soil >...
AATGCCGCCTGATAAATGATGGGAGCGTGCGCTTGAATCGCAGCGATTGTCTCCAAATGGCCAGCAGTGGCATCGTCTTTTGCAATCTCCACCAGGCTGGCGACAGACGACTTGAATTCTTTCAGCACGGCGTGTTCGTGCTGGTCTCCGGTCCGCGCGATGAGCTTCTGATCCTCGGTCTCTTGGTCGGGCGTCACCGCGTCGCGGTTCTCCAAGTAATACCGGTCCATCCACGATGAGAACGGCGATTGAGCATAGCGAACGAGATCGCTGGGAGAGTAAATTATCTGGCTTCCATGTCTTTTCATTGTTTGGACGGTCTTCCGCAGAGATTACGCTCAGAGTATAGACCCCTCATTGAAGAGGCACCGTGTGCCAGCTCCCATTCATAACCATCCAGGATTCACAGAACGCACGGCTCGAATGTGCCGGAAAGAGCAACGGTCACCGATTACACCGACATCGTCCCGATCACATCAATCCGCGCGGCGGCGCCCGGCGAGACGATCATCCTGAAAACATCCAGGCTGTTCATTGGTGGTGTAACGGGGAAAAGGGATCGAGCAGAGGTTGATTTCTGGCCGTGCGCTAAATTTCTCTCGCTCCATGACCGGATAGATCCTGAAACCCGCAAACGTGATCCACATCACGCCGGGATAAAGAAGTTGCCTTCGGCGTTTGTCGGGACATTTTTGGTGTTGGTCATATAAACCCCGCTAAATGAGTGTAATAGACTGTCCGGTGCTTTGCAGCCGTGGATCCACGAGACTTACAATGTTGACAAGGATTTCCACTGAATTAGCACCCCGAGATTCAGCACAGGGGAAACGAAAAGATGCCGAGAATGAGCTCTTCTACGGCGGCGACAGGCGGCAAGGGTTACACTTTCGCCGACAAGGTTGCCGCCGGATTCCTCGTGCAGATGCTGACCCGGGGTTTCCCTCTGGGAGTTGCGCTGGGGTTCATCGCCGAGCTTCATTTCGAAACCAAAGAGTCGGGTAGGAATCTCGATGACCTACATCTGGTTCTCCAAAACAGCGGCGGTAGCGCGCGCTGGTCCGTTTCGGTCAAGAGCAATCGGCAGTTCTCTGGAAACGGGTTCAACGGAACGCTGGTGGGCGATCTCTGGGCCGATTCGAGGGGAGAGCGAGGTGCCGCCTTCGACCCAGATTCCGGCCTGTTCGGGCTGGTCACTGGAACTGTTGCTGATGGCCCCCTGCACGACTGGGAGGAACTGCGGCAGGAAGCGGCGGACACAACGCCAGAGCGTTTTCTGCAAAGGATCGATGGAAAGAGACATATCTCCTCTGCAAAAAAGAAGATATTTTTCAGCCTCTACCCCGTCGAGAATCCCAACCAGGCACAGCGCGAAGCCACAGTGCGTCTGGCCGCACGGCTTCACGTGCTCCACTTCAACAAGAACCGGGAAGAAGGACGTCATATCAATCAGTGCGCCCTCCTTGCTTCTTCGGGCAGTGTCGAAGAGGGCTCGAAGCTATGGAACGCCCTCTGTCAGCTTGCGGCCGACAATCGAGGCACTGGCGGATATTTTGATGTGCCGAAGCTATTACAACGGCTTCGCGGCACCTTCGACTTGGTGGATTACCCCGACTTCAGAGCTGATTGGGCGCGACTGGACACGATTAGTGGAGAAAACCTCGCGAATGTGAGATCCGTCCTCGGCGCGGATATTCGTCTCGATCGAGCTTCCGACCTCGCCTCTCTCCTGAAGAGCGCCATCGAGCACGACATTACCTTTGTGGCCGGTGAATCCGGTTCCGGAAAATCCTCGCTGGTCGCGCAGTTGGCCCGGGAGCCCGGCAAGTTCGGCCACGTGATCTGGTTGACGCCTGCCCAACTGTCGAAGACCAGTCAGAGTGAGATCTCAACCAGCAACGGTCTGCGGAACACATTACAGGACTTGATCCGGTCCTCGTCTCGCAGTTCCTCCCTTCTGGTGATTGATGCCCTGGAGAAGTTCGAAGGCGAGGCCCTGTCACGGGCCATTGAATTACTCCGCACCCTTCATGGAAGCGGCTTTGCCGGATGGAAGGTGGTGATTTCGGGTCACCTTCAATCATGGGAGAAGGCGCAGCGTCTTCTTCAGGAACTCGGAATCACAAACTTCATCAAGAGCGATCTTGAACTGCCGAACATCTCGGCGATTCGGAGCGTGGTTCAGAATGTTCCGGGAATCAGTCTGCTGCTGTTCCGCACTGAGCTGCAGCAGATACTTCGCAATCTCATGGTGCTCGACTGGGTCCTGAGGACCAACCTTGTTCAGAGCCTGTCGAACGAACCCGATAAGCGGATCGGCGAAACTGGCCTGATCGACCTGATCTGGGAGCATTGGATTGGGAAAGATCGAAGGCTCCAGCGCGACAGACTGCTTCGCGAACTGGGCGAGCACGAGGGGGAGAAGCTAAGCGGCGCAGTGAGCGTCGATGCCATAAAAGATGTCCAACTCCTAGACCTGCTTGAGACTTTCTCGATCGAGGACCTTGTCAGAATCACCCTGCCATCGGTGCGGTTCACCCACGACCTCATCGGTGACTGGGCAAGGTTCCGGGCACTGTCCAGTCTTGACGGCAATTCGATCCCCAGAATCCGGTCGCTCGTTCAAATTCCTCGTTGGAATCGCGCTATCCGGCTCTATGCTCAATCTCTGCTTGAGGGGAAGGCGGACCTGGCCGACTGGCATAAGGCCCTGGCTGACCTTGATGCGCCGGATGCGGAATCGAAGGTGGCGAAGGATCTGTTTCTGGAGGCGCTGATCTTTGCGGCCGACGCCATACCGCTTCTGGAGGCGGCTTGGCCGAATCTCATTGCCGATAAGGGCAAACTCCTCAATCGGCTGATGGATCGGTTACTCTTCGTGGCTTCGTTCCCCGACCCACGAATTCGCTCCCTCGTATCCGAGCAAGATGTCGAGGCATCAGAGTCCTGGTTCCGTGTTCCGATGCCGCTCTATTGGTTTCCTGCTCTCTTTATCTTCTCGGCCCATGCGGACGATGTTGCAGCGGTTGCTCTAAAAAAGGGGGCGGAGGTATGCACGCTCTACTTACGGAACATGCCCGCAGAGATGCCGGGAAGGAAAGAAGCGGCTCAACTCGCGCTCGTTCTGGCGCGTGAACTCCAGGATCTGGTGGCGGCATGGCCTTATTCCGGGCGAGAGAGCAAGGTCGTTTACGAGGCGATGTTGCTTGGGGCCGGCGAAGATCCTGACAGCGTGGCCCAAGTGGCTCTGGAGATTGTCAGCCGCAGACCCGAGCCGGATCACGCCGTGGATCGCCGCGAACGCGCAGAGGAAGAGTCGGCGGCGCGCGAAGCCCGTTGGAGAAAGGAGCACCCGGAAGAGTATGAGCAGCACAAGGCCTCCGTGATGGCCCTACCGGGTGGCAGTTACTTCCCGAGTCGCAGACGGCCTCCGTTGCCAGAAGGGCCGCAACGGCGCATTCCTGATGGGTTCCGCAGTGCAGTCATGGACTTGGGCGCCCTAACAACTCTCATGCCACTCCGACCGGAGTCAGCTAAGGAGATTCTCCTGGCCGTCTGCTTAGAGGACCCTGACCATCGCGATGATGAGGGGCCGATTCGTTCGTTTGGACTCGAGTGGTGGCACAACGGCTTCCCGCCGATTTATTTCAAGGGGCCCTTCTACATCTTTCTTCAGCAATCGCCCCAAGCCGCATTGGAGACGATCGTGAAGCTGTCGAATATCGTCACGGAGCAAGGGCTCAGAGCCGAGGGTATTGACCCGTTCAAAGCGGACCGCCGCGAACGCCACGCCCTTAAATTCACTGTGAAGGACAAGACCGTTTATTGGTTCGGCAACGGGCAAATCTACAATCTCCATCGGGGTGGACGTCTCCACGACGATGTCCTGGTCTGCGCCCTCATGGCGCTTGAGAAGTGGCTTTACGACGAGATCAGTGCCAGCCGTGAGATCGACAGCTACGTTCAGTACATCTTCGAGAACGCCACGTCGCTGGCTTTCGCGGGCATTCTGGTGTCGGTCGGCCTGTATCACCCTGCGTTGTTTCACGGATGCTTGAGGCCATTGTTGGGAAACATTCACATATATGAATGCCAGAGCCACGCCGCGTTGAATGAGAGTTCCGAGCCCTGGACGATCTCATTTGCCATGCGGCCCCAACAGGAAGTTCAACTCGCCATTCAGTGGAATCGGATGCAGCACCGCCGCATCCTACTCCGCGATCTCGTACCAAAATTCCTGCTTGAGACCGCGGAAACGCAGACGTATCTCAAGAAATGCGCCGCTGAATGGGAAAGAACCGTGAAACCGGCGACCGACCATGAGAAGGAAAATCTCGACTTGTTCCTTGCCCGGTTCAGGCCGGAGACCTACGTACTGACGCCCAGACCGGACAACATGATCGAGATAAGGGCGGCCCTGCCCGAAGAAGTCGAGCAGAAGAGGCAGGCCTCTCAGGCAGAGTCTGAATTCCGGCTGCTCTCGAACGGCGTGGCATTGCAGGCCCGCCAGATCCTCAACAGTGGGGTGAGTCTGGCCGAGGACAAGCTCGGCGAGTTCTTGCACCAGCTGCAGCGCATTCAGCAGCCGGAGTATCCCGATTTGAGCGAATTCGAGACGCGGCTCCGGCTTCAATCAATCGCCGGTGGACTCGCTGTGCTCTTCATCTATCACCGCGCGTGGCTCTCGGAGAACGAAGACGCGGAACGGTGGTGTCTCGATGTGTTGAGGAACCTGCGGGACGCCCCAAGCGAGGAGCATGAAGGGCCCGAATCCGGCGGTCTTGGGGTTAACGTCGAGACGTTCTTCGGCGAGCTTGGGGTATTCCTCCTGCAGGAGCGACAGGATGATTGGGTCAAACGTCTGGCATTTGATGGAGTGACAGGTTTCTATTACCACTCGACAAGTCAGTCGATGGCGAGAGCATATCTTTGCCGGGAGGGGCTCGGCGAAACCTTTGATGAACTCATCTCCGTCGTTCTGCTGTGGTCCGCTCTCAGGCGAGGCGTAACCAGAAAAACAGGACGTTACACGCAAAGGCCGATTCTCCCTAGCTACAAGTCGGCCCTGTTCGCTCGTTTCCTCGACGGCAGGCTCAAGCGGCGTCCGGTCACGGTCGCGATGGCGGCACGTCTCGGGGCAAACCTCGTCGAACGTATCGAGCGGCTAGACCCATCAGAGATTGCAAGGAGACAGTGGGAGAGACAACGCAAAGCCTTCGAGAAGAAGGATCGGGAACGCGATGCGAGCCGCGATATGGCTCAGATCGATTATGAAGTAATCGTCGCTGGATTTTGTTTTCTCTCGCTCGAATTGACGTCGCGCGAGCCAGCCGATCGGAGGCGCGCCACGGGATACATCCGGCAACTCTTCGACCTTGAGATGACGACTCTTCCCATCCTGGAGGGCGAGGACGAAGGGAGAGAGGTAGGCGGCACACCCTATGAGTTCGATCGCTGGATACTTGATTTAGCTGCTGAACTGCTCGCTACGGTCACATTGCAGGATCAAGCGCGCGCGATTTATGAACCGGTGCTGCGCCGTGGACCCGCTGCCCACTATTGGACGCGAGACTTTCTTGAGTCGTGCTTCACCAGCGCTCTCCCGCGGATGGCTGACCATGCGCTCTTCGCCGAGATCTGGCGGGGCATGGTGGACTATACGTTTTCGCTTCCGGCATGGGTGGGCAGGAAACGGCGCATCTGGTTTCATGCCGAGAGTCTGTCCGTTGATCTAATGGGCTTGCGCACCGAAGCAGTGAAGGTTCTCGGCCGCAAGGAGTACGCAGACCTGGTAAGAACAATGGCGCCGACCTTCAAGCGGTGGGGCGATCAGTGGTTGAAGTACGGCCGCGTGGCGGCTTGGTTCGCCAATTATCTGAACACGGAGTCCGGACGAGCTCTAATGCGCCAGGGTATCCAGCAGCTTGGCGAGGTCGTTGGTTCCTTTAGCGATAGCGATTGGGAGGAAGAGGGATTGGCGCTGAGTCTTACGTCTGGTCTCGCTGCTGCTTGGAGGCACGCCTCCAGCGAGATCACGGCAGATGCGGCTTTGCGAGAAGCATTTCTTCACATCCTGATGGAACTCTGTTCCCGTTCTGTAGCAGAAGCGATCCATCTGAGGGATCGCATCTCTCAGATCATTTTGGTTAATTGATTGTTCAGGATTCAAAAGTCGTCATGGCGCCCGAATGCTGTTGTCGGCCAAAACCCTGTGCTCAACCATCGTCGCTGCCGCGTTTGCACCCCAGCGTCCGGGACCAACGAAGTGACCGCGTGGTTCAACACGGCAGCTTTCACACCCAACGGGCCCGGCGTCGCTGGCGGCATCGGCCCCGGTGGCGCGGACGGCAACGTAGGCCGGAACAGCCTCTTTGGGCCCGGTTTCAAAGATCTTGACATGGGGGTCTTCCGCGACATTAAGTTCGAGCGGGGATGGGTGTTCCAGCTCCGTGGCGAAACCACCAACGCCCTAAACTGGGTCAACCTCTCTAACCAACAGCGCCCCTCGCTTCGGGCAACTACGGCAAGATCACCTCGGCGACAGGCACCCAGCGCATCATCCAGGTGGGCGGGCGCTTGACGTTCTAGGCTTTGAGTGCACGTATTCTTTGCGCCGGCTCTTCGCGAGCCGGCGCAAACTTATCTAAATCCCGCTATTCCGTAGCAGTTCCTTCCTTCGCTGGCGAAATCCGGATTCCGCATCGCTCTCGGTCGGCGACTGTGTTTTCTCTCTGATATTGGCGTGATCCAGCAATCCTCGGCAGCCAGACTGCCATTATGGCGTCCGCGAGACCACTGGCCACTCTAGTGCGGACGCAGGCGACGGCTTCAGGAAATTCAGAGAATACTCAGAAGGAAATGAGCGGTTCTTATCGACATCTGTTGTCGGCACATGCGCTTTACTAAGACCGCATAACTGTTGGTCGTCGGGCAGATCCGTCACGGAAAATTTCTTTGGTGTCGGCTATGGCAATTCAGCGCGTTCGCTGAGACCTTTCGCAGACTCTTTCGATCAACTCCATTGGTGTGGGCAGGAGGCCGTTTCAATGCCCAGCTTTCCAGAAAGTCCGGGAGAGCCTGAATAGGTGTCTAAAATGTTTGGCGCGATTCGATGAACACTTGGCGTGATCGGATTAGCGCGCGAAAGCCGGCACTCTTATTGTTGAATGCGTCTGGCCGCCCCATCGATGCGCTCAAGAGCTTCGATGATCATAGGAGGAAGGGCCGCAACCGTAAGGAGGTCACAGGTGAAGGCTCTTGTGCTGAGTTCGCTCGGTCGCGGCTTCGATTTCGAGGACGTTGACATTGCCATGCCGGTTGGGCGCGAAGTTCTTGTCGACGTCAAGGCATCCGGGCTGTGTCACACCGATCTGCTGTTTGCGACCCACGATATTGTTCCGACGCCGGCGGTACTCGGTCACGAGGTTGCGGGGATAGTCGCTTCATTGGGTCCGGACGTCGCACATTTCCGTGTAGGAGATCACGTAGTAGGTTCCCTCGCGCAATCGTGCGGGTCGTGCGCACGATGCCTCTCCGGCCGGTCGTTTCAGTGCCGACATCCGGAAGCGACGCTACGCGGGCCGGCCGATGCACCGCGCTTAAGCCGCAATGGGATTGGCCTGTTCCAGGGTTTCGGGCTTGGCGGATTCGCCGAACGGGCTCTCATCCACGAGAACCAGCTGGCCGTCGTGCCCAGTAAGCTTCCCTTCGCCCAGGCCGCGCTGCTCGGCTGTGGAGTTGTAACCGGAGCTGGTTCCGTCTTGAACACGGCAAACGTTAGCGCCGGCGATACTGTGGCGATCTTCGGCGCCGGAGGAGTTGGGCTTAACGCCGTTAGTGGGGCGCTCATCGCCGGCGCTTCCCGGATCGTTGTCATCGACATCCAGGCGAAGCGGCTCGACGCGGCCCGGCGATTCGGCGCCACGGACGTCATAGACTCCTCGAAGGTAAATCCCATCGAGGCCGTCCGCGATCTTCTGCCGAACGGGGCAGATCATGTTTTTGACTTTGTAGGGCTGAAAGTGGTGGCCGAGCAAGGGCTCGCCATGCTGGGCGTGGGCGGAGGACTCTACCTGGTCGGAGTGGCGAAGCCCGAAGTCGAGATCGGAGTAAACATCTTCAGCGCAATTGGCGGGCAGAAGCGTGTTCAAGGCGTGAACTTTGGATCCACGAATGCCAAGCGCGACATCCCCATGTACGCGGAACTGTACCTGCAAGGCCGGATGAACCTCGACGACCTAGTTTCGAAAGAAATCTCGCTGCGCGACGTGAATGACGGTTACGCGGCGCTAAAGGACGGGTCGCTCAACCGGGTCGTTGTCACGTCCTTCTGATCGCGAATTCTCGTAATAGCGGAGAAATAACATGAATGAAAAAACTGTGCTGATCACGGGTTCGTCGACAGGATTCGGCCATGCAACCGCCAGGCTGTTCGCCGACAAATGCTGGAACGTTGTCGCCACAATGCGCGACGTCACGGCCGCCGGAGACCTGGCCGGACGCGACAACGTGCTGGTGAGCCGCCTGGACGTGACCGATCCCGCCACCATCGACCAGGCGATCAAGACCTCTATCGAGCGCTTCGGCAAGCTTGACGCGGTTATCAACAACGCCGGGTACGGACAGTACGGGATATTCGAAACCATTCCCCAGGAAAGCATTCAGAAAAACTTCGATGTCAACGTGTTCGGGGTCATGAACGTCATACGCGCGATCATGCCGGTTTTCCGAAGGCAGAATGAGGGGCTCATCCTTAACGTCAGTTCGGTCGGAGGCTTGGTTGGTCTGCCTGCCATCTCGATTTATCTTTCGACCAAGTTCGCGCTGGAAGGCTTCACCGAGTCCCTGTCCTACGAACTCGCGTCCCAGAACATCGTCATGAAGATCGTCGAGCCTGGCGGCGGGGACACCGCCTTCCACGCGCGCTCGTCGAAGCTAAACACCGGAAACGGCGGCCTCGATAGCTACGGCGCCTTCCTCGAACGGGCCAACGCGGCGCTGGGCAAGTTGGCCAAAGGTATGGCGGCGCCGGAACGCATTGCCGCGGTCATCTACAGCGCCGTCACTGATGGAACAAAAAGGCTGCGCTACTTCGCGGGCGACGATGTGAAGCACCTCGCTGAAGCCCGCCGGAAATTGAGCGACGAAGACTACGAGAACTACATGCGCGCCCAGTTCGCTTGAACCGAGTGTTCGAGCCCCAACCCCAAGGAGGCATTATGAGCACAATGACAACGCCAAATGCGATCAAAACCATCACCACTCACTACATCGAAGGATCGTTCGTTGAATCTCACGGACGCGAAGTCATGGACATTATCAAGCCGGCCAACGGCCAGGTAATCGGCAGCGTCACGCTGGGCGATGAGGAAGACACGCGGCGCGCCATCGCCTCAGCCAAGGGCGCATTCGCCAGCTTTGGCCGATCGACCAAAGAAGAGCGTGCGGCGATCCTGCGCCGGCTGCATAAGGCCGCGTCGGCACACCTCAATGATCTGACGGCCGCAATGGTCGAGGAGTACGGAGGCGTCGTCCAGTTCGCCGGCCCCATCGTGCAGTCTGGCATCAACGCGTTTCTAGCATCCGAGGAGGCGCTTCAGGAACTTCCTTTGACGCGTAGTTTGGGCAAGACGACGGTCACTTTGGAGCCGGTCGGCGTCGCCGGTTTGATTACGGCGTGGAATGCGAACGCGCTGTTCATTTGCCTCAAGCTGGCCTCGGCCGTGGCCGCTGGCTGTACGGTCGTCATCAAGCCCAGCGAGTTGAGCTCGCTGCAAACGCAAGTGCTGATCGAGGCGCTGCACGAGGCCGATCTCCCGAAGGGCCTATTGAATGTGGTCACGGGCCTGGGCAATGTGGTCGGCGCCGAGCTCGTGCGCAATCCCGACGTCGCAAAAATTTCGTTCACAGGCTCCGTGGCCGTAGGCCAGAAGATCATGCGTGACGGCGCGGAGACCTTGAAGCGCGTCACTCTCGAACTGGGGGGCAAGTCACCAACCATCCTGCTCGATGATGCTGCTCTCGACCTGGCGATCCCCGCGGCCCTCGTTTTGGCTTTCATGAACAGCGGTCAGGCATGCGCCGCGGGGACGCGCCTCCTGGTGCCGAAGAGCCAGCTCAGTGAGGTAAAGCTGGGCATACTCGAAGCAATGCGCGCCTTCCCGGTCGGAGACCCGGCCGATCCCAGGACGGCCATTGGGCCGATGGTGTCACAGAAACAGTACGATCGGGTGCAGTCCTATATCCGCAAAGGCATCGAAGAAGGCGCAGAGGTTCTCGTCGGCGGGGAGGGTCATCCCGATGGCTTCGAAGCGGGCTACTTCGTGAAGCCCACGGTGTTTGTCAATGTCCGGAACGACATGACGATTGCCCAGGAAGAAATCTTCGGTCCTGTACTGTGTGTCATTGCTTACGGCTCCGAGGACGAGGCGATCCGGATTGCCAACGACTCGAAATATGGCCTCCACGCCGGCGTCCTCGGGACCGACCTCCAGCGGGCCCGACGCGTGGCCGCGCAGATACGGGCCGGGCGTGTGGTGATCAACGGCATGACGGATGATTCGCAGGCGCCCTGGGGAGGATTCAAATACTCCGGCGTCGGCCGCGAATATGGCAGGTACGGCATCGACGCGTTTGTAGAAGCTCGGGCGATCCTCGAATGACGCTATCGCGGGTCAGAGGCGTCAAAAGGGTGCCGAAGTGACCGTCTTTTCGTCACTCGCGATTTTGCATGTGAACGAAACTGCGCGAAGGGTCGATGCGTCAGGATAATCCAATCAAATCTGAAACGGAGATTGTTATGAACATGAGTGCATCCATTCAAGCGACGAAGGTAACTTTCCCGAACAAATTGTTGACTTTGGCCGGGAATCTGTTTGCTCCTCCAAATTTGGAGAAAGGGAAAAAATACCCAGCTTTGGTTGTTCTCCATCCCTTTGGCGGCGTCAAAGAGCAGACTGCTGGAATCTACGCGGGAAAAATGGCAGATAAGGGGTATGTAACACTCGCTTTTGACGCTAGTCACCAGGGCGAAAGTGGCGGATACCCGCGGGACACAGAGAACCCTGCGGAGCGCATGGAGGACGTTCGCTGCGCCATCGACTACTTAACGACCCTCCCCATGGTGGATGAAGACCGCATCGGAATTCTCGGCATTTGCGCTGGAGGGTCGTATGCGCTAGGAGTAGCACCTACCGAGATGCGCGCCAAAGCCATTGCTTCTGTCAGCCTTTGGGATCTTGGCGTGACCGCACGAGAGGGGTGGCCTGCGCCGCAATATGACAGAACCGCCGCCCTGGTGGAGATCGGGAAGCAACGTACTGCCGAGGCGCATGGTCTTACGATTAGACGCGACCCAAGCTTCCTGGAAAAGGCTCCAGAAAACGCACCGGTGATAATCAAGGAGTCCTATGACTATTACAGGACTTCAAGAGCTCAGCATCCAAACTCTCGCAGCGTGTTCATCTTTGCAGATTTTGCCCGGCTCATGGATTTCAACTACTACTCGCAAATCGAAACCATCGCGCCACGTCCGGTACTGTTTATAGTCGGGACTGAAGCCGCCACGGTGTTCATGAGCAAGGCAGGATATGAAAAAGCGAAGCAACCAAAGGAGTGGTTTGAAGTTCCCGGAGCGACACATCATCGCATGTATGACGATGAAGCCGCAGTCGGAAAGGCTGTCGCAAAACTTGAAGAGTTCTTTGGACAGAACCTATAGCCTCGTCTCATGTCGGTCCGCAGCTTATCCTGCAAAACTGGACGAATTGTCCTGTTTCGAACGGCGGAGAGTCTCTGGCGATCCTCCAATGACTTAACGCGGCCGTAAACGAATTGAATAAGGAGAGCAGATGATGAGTAAACACGATACCATCTCTTCCCAAGAAGCCGCGGATCGCCTCGCTATCCGAGAACTCGTCGAGGCCTACGCGCATTGCGCAGATCGCCGCGACGCGAACGGCCAGATGGCCCTGTTCACCGAAGACACTCACTTCGTGGTGTACATGAACGCCAAAGATCCGACGCCTTCGCAGGAACTGCACTCGCGCGAGGCGCTTGCTCCGGTGTTTACCGACCTGAACCAGTACGCCGCGACCATGCACTTTCTTGGACAAACAACGATTCTGACGTTGACCAGCAACCGAGGGACTGGGGAAACCTATTGCATGCCCCATCACCTCACGATCGACGGTAAAAACCGGCGCTTGATGATTGCCGCTCTCCGCTACTCGGATATCTTCGTAAAGAAGGATGGCACGTGGCTGTTTGCGGAGCGCCGGCTTTACGTCGACTGGCTGGAGGAGCGCACACTGTGATGACAACGACTCACCAGGCTGGTTCGTCAGGCCCAAAGCGCGTTGTAATCGTGGGCGCGACGGGAATGGTCGGCGGATACGCTCTTCGCTACGCGCTGCAGAACCCTGCCGTCGGTCATGTGACGTCTATCGGCCGCAGGAAGCTTGGCCTCTTGCACCCCAAGCTGGCTGAGGTTCTGCATCCGGATTTCGCGGACTGCTCCTCGCTCGCCGAGGTGCTCTCGGATCAAGACGCGGTGATCTTTTGCTTGGGCGCATATACTGGAGCGGTGACGGACGCGGAGCTGCGCAGGATCACTGTGGACTATACGGTCGAGTTCGCGCGAGTTCTCCACGGCAACAGTCCCGACGCCGCGTTCTCATTCTTGAGTGGAAGCGGTGCGGACCCGACAGGACGAAGCCGCATTCCTTTTGCGCGCTACAAGGGAGAAGCCGAGAAAGCGCTACTCGCGGAGGGGTTTCCGCGCGTCTATATCTTCCGGCCCTCCTACATCTACCCCGTGGAGCCCCGGAAGGAACCGAATTTCAGCTACCGGTTGTTGCGGCGGATATACCCGGTATTTCGCGCACTGTTTCCCAATCAAGTGATTCGAGCCGACGACCTGGCTCGGGCGATGGTCGAAGCCGTCGTCCGGGGAGCTGGGCGTCGAGAAGACCTGGTTTTGGAAAACCGTGACATTCGAAGCATGAGTGAGCCCCGTCATTGAACGGATTGATTCAGCCACAGTGATGGATTTTCGGGAAATACTCAATTCACTTTGCAAGCTGTCGATCAGCGGATAAGTTAAGGACGTTCACTGAGTACTCGATGAATTTTGCTGGGGTCTTTCATGTCTTAACCGCTCGTCGAGGATTTCTTGCCAGAAGCACCCGGTTCCGTCAAAATTGACGTTGTCAGATGATGATCATTGCGCTTTGCCAAGCTGACCAGCAGCTGACGGCCCTCGAGGAGGCACCGTGAATGACCTCGTACCGATCCCGCTGACCCTATTCGAGCGACTTGCGCGAGCGGGCCTCGACGTGGACGCGATTCTTCGCCGAGCGAATCTGCCGCGCTCTCGCTTTAACGTAGCTAGGCCGGAAGGCACGACAGCGGAGTTTTTCGCTCTCTGGCGTGCCGTCGAGGAAAGCAATACGGACCCCAGCTTTGGCCTGCGTCTCGGGGCGGAAGCTTTTACAGACACGGAGAATGTTGTGGTGCTCGTGGCGCTTCACTCAGACACTCTGGGGGAGGGGCTCCAGAAGCTCGCCCGTTACAAGCGAGTGGTTTGTCCTGAGAAAGTATCGATCGATGTCAAGCGGGGTGAGGCCCAACTGCGATTTGAGTGGTTACTTGCCAAAGATGATCCGCCGATGCTACTGACCGACATCACGTTTGCAGGGATCGTGCATCTTGCTCAATGCGGAACTATGAAGCCTGTAAAGCCACGGCGCCTGGAATTTGCCAGGCGACCAGCAAACGCGGCCATTCTGCGGCGACACTTCGGCTGCGAGCTCTGCTTCGATGCGCCATACGACCTAATGGTCTTCGATGAAGCCACATTCGCACTCCCGATGGTCAACCGAAATGCCCAACTCCTTGCGGTTCTGGTGCCGGGATTAGAGGTGGCGCTCCCAAAGAACGATCCGTCAAGGACGCTTGCGGATGACGTGCGGGAGGCCCTCAGCGAGACGATGTCTGGAGATCGTCCTGCCGCTTCAAAGGTTGCGAGGTCTCTAGGTATGAGTGTGCGCACCCTTCAGCGCCGACTCGGCGAACTCGGTACTACTTACCAAGACGTTCTTGATAATGTCCGTCATCGCTCGGCGCGACGGCTCCTTACGAGCACCAATCTCGGCATGGGGGAAGTCGCCTTTCTTCTCGGCTTCGAGGAGGTCAATTCGTTTATTCGGGCGTTTCACGTTTGGGAAGGGGTCACTCCCACGAGATGGCGAGCGAGAAGCGATAATCGTCGCGGCGGCCGACAAAGGAACCGATCTTTCCGTGCACGTCGGGTCGTCGCTCGTTCGACGGTAAGTTAGTTTCCTCAGGGCCCGGGATTTGGGTTCGCTCCTCGCGAAAAGCAGGCAAATTGCCGGGCCTCCCAATCTTGCCCGGCAATTTGCTCCGCATTAATAATTGCTAAGACTAATTGGTATAAATGCGGACATAATCAACTAGCATCTGGACCGGGAACGCTGTGCTGCTGTTCGGAGATCCGGGCCAGGAACCTCCGACAGCGAGGTTGAGGATTATGAAGTTCGCCTGACCCGAGTCATACGGCCACACTGAGCCGCCTAGCAGCCCGTGGTGCAATAGGCCTGATTTCGGCAGGACCGCGGATGTGGTTTGATGGGGCGGGCAAGGCTGAAAGTGGCGGCCGCGAGAGCAGTACATGGGTGTTCTGCGCTATCTGATGAA
>Ga0187855_10002246_pt1 | contig 14704 bp, 11 predicted proteins | sample June2016WEW_8_10_2_FD_132969 | JGI IMG/M metagenome (GOLD analysis project Ga0187855, IMG submission 132969) | Peatland microbial communities from SPRUCE experiment site at the Marcell Experimental Forest, Minnesota, USA - June2016WEW_8_10 | ecosystem: Environmental > Terrestrial > Soil >...
ATTTACGTCGATGGCGAAAAGACGGCCGGAATACAGGGCACCGGCACCGAGGACTACTTCAACGACGCCTGGTCGCTTCGCGAAGCCCAAGGACTCTACACGGGCGTGCCGGTAGCCGAAGGCACGGACGTGGGCGCGCGTATGACAGCCTACCGCTGGCATCTCGCCGATCCGATTCCCTTCACACGGTCATTCCGTTTCGATTTCGAGCATGCGGGTTGGACTTACAACCTCGATGGCACTGTGAGGTCGGCGTTCGAAGAGCGTCCCGACCTGTTCTCGAGCGTGGCGTTCTGGTATCAGGAAGGCGTCGCCGAGGGATTGCCGGAGCCGCCTTACGGTCCGGCGCGCCTCCCACACGGCAATGCGCGTCAGATCGAGGTCGAAGATCTCATATCGGAGGTCCACGTCGAAAACGGCAAGGCCGAAGTCCAGAAGGACGTCTTCTGGTCGCGCGACCTCTTGTTCCTGAACGCCGCCGGCAAGGGCGCCAAAATCGAGATCCCCTTCCGCGTGGACGAAAACGGCGATTACGAGTTGACCGCCCAGATCGCGCACGCGCCCGACTACGGCATCTACGAGGCGCTTCTGGACGGCCAGCCCACCGCGGCGCCAGCCGATCTGGAACACGAACCGGGCGCTAACACCGGCGGCAGCCGCCCCATCGACGCGTGGTACTCCGAGGTCTACGTCGCCGCCGATCACCTGCTTGGCTGGAAGAAGCTTGCCAAGGGGACCCACACCTTGACCTTCCTGTGCACAGGCAAAGACCCGCGGTCCTCCGGTTATAACCTGGGTATCGACACCCTGATCCTCGCGCGCATCGGACAAGTGCAGTCCGTGCAGCCGCCGCCGAAGCTGACAGCCGATACCGCCATGCGCGCCCTCGACGACCCCGACCCGTTCATTCGCGGCCTCGCCGCGCTCACCCTGCGAGATGCGGGTGCCGCCGCGTATCCCAGCCTCGACCTCCTCATCGCGAGGCTTAAGGATTCCGACGAAAATGTGCGCCTGATGTCGGCCGACGCCATCGCGCGCCAAGGCCAGCGGGCAGCGCGAGCTGTGACGGCGCTCATCGCGGTCTGCGATCTCCCCGGGCAACACGTGCATGTGTTGCGTAGCGCCGCCAGCGCGCTGGGGATGATCGGTCCGGACGCGGCGCCCGCTTTGCCGGCGTTGCGCAAGCTGGAGGCGATCCCGCGGGTTCGGTGGGCGGCGCGTGCGGCCATCCGGCAGATCGGCGGCGATGGGCGGTAAAGGCTACTCGACTCGCAATGCCGTCGAAGGATCGATACTCGCCGCCCTTCGCGCCGGGACATAGCCCGCCACCAGCGCTACGGTGACCAGCACGCCGCAGACCGCAAGGAAAGTCATCGGATCCGTGGCGGCCGTGCCATAGAGAAACGCCGCTAACATGCGAGTTAGTATTACCGACGCGATTATTCCCACAATCAAGCCTGTAATCGCCAATCGCAGGCTTTGGCCGAGCACCAACCCGAAGATGTTGCGCCTGGACGCCCCCAGCGCCGCGCGCATGCCGATTTCGAATGTCCTCTGGGCAGTGGAGTAAGATACCACGCCATAAGTGCCGATCGCCGCGAGCAGCAGCGCCGCTCCGGCAAAGGTGATGAAGAGCCACGTCATGGAGCGCGACTGCTGCGTCGAGGCGTCGACCAGCGATTCCAGAGTTCGGATTTCACTCACCGGCACGTCGGGATTCAAATCTCTCACCAGCCCGCGGATGCGGCCTGGCAGCGCCGTAGGGTCGCCGCCCGTTCGCACAATCAGCGTCATGGCGGCAGGCAGTTGCCGCTCATTGGTGACCGACTGGGGATAAGGCATGTACATGGCTCCGCGGATATAGTCTGGAGAGTGGTTCGCGAGATCGTACTGGCGCACATCGCCGGCCACTCCGATTACAGTCCTCCAATTGGCCTCGAAGACCGGCCGGATGTGCTTGCCGATTGGGTTTTGACCCAGCCAATAGCGGCGCGCCATGGCGGCGCTCACAATGACGACAGGCGCCGACTTCTCCCCGTCGCTGTCGGCGAACCCCCTGCCCGCGAGAATCGGAATCTGCATCAGATGGAAGTAGAGTGGGGTCACGGCTCCCGCCCAGAACATCGGCCACATAGTATGGCCGGGAACGTAAGGGTGTCCTTCCACCGCCACTGGGATGGAAGGTACGTCGGCGGCCATAGGAATGGTGTTCGCCGCGGCGACGCCATGGACGCCGGGGATCTCCGCTGTCCGCCGCACCAACTCATGGAACAGTGCGATGCAGGCCGCCCGATCGCGGCACACAGACTGATTTGGCGAGACGCGAAGAGTGAGAATGTGCTCCGGCTCGAAGCCCGGATTCACTCGCGCCAGCATCCAGAGGCTCTTGATCAGCAGTCCGGCGCCAACCGCCAGCACCACGGCAACCGCCACCTCGCCCATGATCAGGGCGCTGCGCATCCGTGCCCTGGCGGTACCCGCGGCGCGTTGCCCACCCATCTTGATGGTTCCGGCAAGGTCATGTCTGGAGGCGCTGAGTGCTGGAGCCAGCCCGAAGGCCAAGCCGGTCAGTAACGATAGCAGACTCGCGAACAGCATCGCCTCCCAACCCATATGGGCATTGGACAAGCCCGCCGTATCGGCGGGAAGAGCCAGCTTCAGGAGCGAGAAAGCAGACAGAGCCAACGCAATGCCAAGGGCGCCGCCAGCCAGCGCAAGCGTTACACTTTCGGTTAGGAGCTGCCGCGCGATTCTGCCGCGCGACGCCCCCAGAGCGGCGCGCACAGCCATTTCCTTTTGGCGGGAAGTCGCGCGGGCGAGCAACAGACTTGCCACATTGACACAAGCAATCAACAAGACCAGCCCAATCGCGCACTGCAGGACGATGAGCTTGGCGCGCACATTGCCGGTCATGAATTGTTGTAGCGGGACAACTGTGGCCGCCGTGTTCCAGTTGTGCGGCATGGGGTACGGGAACAAGCCGACCATGTGGCGGGTGAGCGACTGCATCTCGCGCTGCGCTTGCTCCAACGTGGCGCCGGCGCGCAATCTGGCAATAACCGGCATGAATCCCCGAGCCCAGTAAGCCGCTTGATCGCGGGGATCGAGGTGCAACGGTATCCAGAACCGCGTTCCCTCATCGGGAAATGCGAAAGCCGAAGGCATGACGCCCACTACCTGCCGCTCGACGCCGCCGAGCGCGATCACCCTGCCGACGATTGCCGGATCGCCGCCGAAATTGTCTTGCCACGCCGCATGACTCAGGACGACCAGGCGGTCTTGCCCGGGCCGGTCGTCGCCAGACCGAAAGCCGCGGCCCAGTTCCGCTGCCGCGCCGAGCACATTGAAGAAATTGCCGGACACAAAGCTTCCCTCCAGCCGCCACGCTTCACGCTGGCTCGTGAGGTTCAGGTCGAGACCCGCGTTGAAGCCCGCTATCTCCATCGTCCTGCTCTGCTGCTGCAAGGCGGCCAGCCCTCCGGGAGGGTAGTAGCCATCGTTCGCTGCGCGAACGAGCCGAGCCGGGTCGGGGTACGGCAGGGGCCGGATCAAGACAGCGCTCACCACGCTGAACATCGCCGCGTTGCCGCCGATACCCAGCGCCAGCGACAGCACCGCCAGGATCGTGAATCCTGGATTTCTCTTTAGCATTCGAATCGCGTAGCGGAAGTCATGCCAAAGGTCTGCCAGCAAGGTCGTCTTCGTCATCCCGGCAACTGCCGGCTCCCGCCTGACGGGTCTTTCGATACTCCCCAGTTCGGCCGCCATGCCGTCGAGTCCTTCGAGCACGATGCGCCGCGCCTCTGCTTCGGTGATGCCACGCGCCACTAACCGCTCGTATTGCTCCTCCAGATGCCCGGCCAGTTCCTCGGCAATCTCCGCCTCGCGCCCCGGCGCCATCCCTGGTCCTTCTAACCGCTTCCTGGTTTCCTCTTTCCACCACGACGCTTCAGGCATGCTCCGCTCCCGTAATCCGATTGATAGCTTCGACGAATACCCGCCAGCCGCGTTTTTGTGAGGCGAGTACCTCACGGCCCGGCTGCGTCAAATGGTAGTAGCGGCGGCGCCTCTGACCCGCCTTTTCCACCCACCGGCCCCGGATCCAGCCGCGCTTCTCGAGCCGGTAAAGCAGTGGATAGAACGACGCCACCCGGAAAGACAGCGCGCCTTCCGATCTTTGCTCGATCAGCGCGCTGAGCTCGTAACCGTGCCTGTCGCGATATTCGAGGAGCGACAGGATCAGCAGCTCGGTGCTCCCCTTCTTCAACTCCCGGTCGAAGTTGCCGGGCTCGATATGTCTCATTACAATATATTGCGCTAAATGATATTGGAAGTCAAGAGCGGATTCCCGCCGGCGCATAGACCCACAAGCGCGCTGCATTGTGGCGATGCGATAATGAGACAGTCATGGCGGTATTCAGCAACGCTTTCTTCGAGGAGCGCGTGGAGCAACTGTTCGATCTGGCCGGCCTTGTGGAGCGGATCTTTTCTTCCGCCGGACTTGAGTATCGAGTGGTTGGAGGTCTCGCGACCTACCTATACGTCGAGGAGCGCGAGCCGGATGCCGGGCGCCTGACGAGAGACGTCGACATCGCTGTTCGCCGCGAGGACCTGACGAGGATCGCGAAGGCTGCCGTGCCCTTTGGCCTCCAATACCGCCACGTGGCCGGAGTGGACATGCTCGTACAGGCCGGCAAGCCGTCGGCCCGCAGGGCTGTTCATCTGGTTTTCGCCGGCGAAAAGGTTCGGCCGGGCGATCCTCAGCCAACACCTGACTTGGGACAATATCGGCGGCTCAGAGGACTTCGGGTGACGCCGCTAGCGGACCTGGTTCGCATGAAGCTGACCAGCTTTCGGGCCAAGGACGAGGCTCACCTCAAAGACATGGACGAGGCCGGACTCATTACGCCGGAGGTGGAGGGAGGTCTTTCGCCGGAGCTTGGCGAGAGGCTATCGCGGGTTCGCGCCCGGGGGTAGCTATCCATTGGCTTCTTCGCGCGCCACGAAGATTTTCGTGGGGCAGCCAATCTTGGCTGCGGGCCACGTTTTAGGTGGCCTCTGTCGGCCTTCGGCTTGTTTGTGGCTGGCCGCAATGTGGGGCAGCCAATCTTGGCTGCAGCCGGCTTTTCAGCCGGCATGCGCTGGAAAGCGCGTCTGCAAGGCAGGATCGCCTGCCTCACTTTCAGATGCACCCACATCGGCATGTTATTTCATAACCAGGCAGAATGCCTCTCCACCTAACGTCGCATGCTGATTGGTTCGCCGTGGTGGGGCAGGCGCTTTCGCCTGCCAACCGACTCAGGGTGACCTCCGCCACGGGCTGCCAGTCTCTGATCCAGAATCCGGCACGCGGATAGAACGGAGGCGCTAAAGGTCCTGCGGCCGCAAGCGGGAGGCGCAACAAGCTGCGGAAACACGGAGCCGCTGCACGATTCGCGTTACATTCAGAGAACGTCGCCGGACAACCTGGCCGTGCAAAAATGGCAGCAGGCAAATAAATGGGCGTTTCCCGCACCCCTCGTCCAGTCATCCAAGTTCTCGGCATCCGTAAGACCTACGGGGCGACGGTGGCCGTCTCCGATGTCTCGTTTGAAGTAAACGAGGGCGAAATCTTCGGCCTGATCGGCCCAAACGGCGCCGGGAAGACTACCACGATGGAGTGCGTCGAAGGAGTGCGCCGGCCGGACGGCGGCGCCATTTCCATCTTAGGACTGGATCCGTTCCGCGACGTATATCAGTTACAGAACCGGATTGGCGTGCAGCTCCAACAGGCGCAGCTCCAGAAGAGAATCAAGGTTTGGGAGGCCGTGGACCTGTGGGCGTCGCTCTACACGAAGGCGGTGGACGGCGATCGGCTGCTGGAACAACTCGGCCTCGCCAACAAACGGAGCGCCTGGTTCATGACCCTCTCCGGCGGCCAGAAGCAGCGGCTGTTCATCGCCCTGGCGCTCATCAACGATCCGGAGGTCGTCTTTCTGGATGAGCTGACCACTGGGCTCGACCCGCAGTCGCGGCGGGCGATCTGGGAACTGGTGCGCGGCATCCGCGACCGCGGTAAGACCGTCTTTATGACCACTCATCTGATGGAGGAGGCCGAGCGGTTGTGCGACCGCGTGGCCATCATCGAGCACGGAAAGATCATCGACATCGGCAGCCCCGAGGAATTGGTGCGGCGGCATTGCCCCACGCGAACCGTCTTGTTGGCCACGGACAACAAGCTCGCCGAGGAATCCCTGCGCACGATTCCGTCAGTGGAGATCGTGACGCGCCAAGACTCGCGGTTCACGGTTCTGGGGCAGGGCGACGACTTCGTGACCGAAGTGATCCATTGTCTCTCCGAGAACCGCATCAGAGTTACCGATTTTCGCACGGTGCTACCCAGCTTGGAAGACGTCTTTTTGAAGCTGACCGGCCATTCGATTCGCGATTAGGAGAGACGGAGAGACAACCATGTTCCGCGGACTTTGGAAACTAACCTGGCTGGAGATCAAGATCTTCCTCCGCGAGCCGCTCGGGGCGTTCGGCTCGATAATCCTTCCCGTTCTGGTGTTCGTCGTGGTGGGCCGCCTGTTGGGCGGCGGGCGCATGCCAAGCGCGACGGCTGCCGGCGGGTTCGTACGCGTCGGACTGCCGGTTTTCGTGTCCGTGCTCATCGCGCTCAGCGGTGTGTTGTCGCTAGTCACGATCATCTCGATTTATCGTGAGGGTGGCATCCTTAGACGGCTTCGGGCCACGCCGCTTCGGCCGCAGACCATCCTCACCGCTCACGTGCTGGTCAAGCTGGCGCTGACGTTGGTCACCATGGCCTTGATGGTGCTGGCAGGCAAGCGCTATTACCCGGTCCATGTTCAGGTTCCCATTTTCGGCTTTGCTATGGCGCTGCTGATCAGCACGTGGAGCATCCTGTCGATCGGTTTTGTGATCGCGAGCATTGTACCTACCGCGCGTTTCGCGCAGCCGATCGGCGCGGCCATCCTGTATCCGATGCTGGCCCTGTGCGGGCTATTCGTGCCGCTGCAGTCGCTGCCGCCCGCGCTCCAAGTCGTCGCGCGAGTGCTGCCGCTGACCTACGCAGTATCGCTGCTCCAGGGGATCTGGAAAGGCGAGGCGTGGTCGGCGCACCTTGGGGACGTAGCGGCTCTGCTGATCGTATTTGCGGTTTGCACGGCGCTCTCAGCGAAGGTGTTTCGCTGGGAATAGGATCACATTATAGGTACCTGGGCCATAGTACGTCTATTTTGAAAGATTTGACGGCTTCGCCCGCCCCGGAGACGCGCGACAGGCATATAATCTCGGTTAGCAGGTCAAGCGGGTAGCCACGGGTAGTCACCTAATGGTTGACTACCATCTCTTTATAGTGTGTCTATCGGCCTGCGGAGAGGAGGTGAATGATGTGCTCTAAGATGATTAAGCTGATCTTTCTCGCAACCCTCGTGCTCATGGCCGCGGCCGTGGCCCAACCAGCGACCTTGACGGCGCTGTATAGCTTCAAGGGTACTCCCGACGGCTCCCAGCCGTACGCCGGCGTAACCCTCGGCGCCAATGGCAAGCTCTATGGCACCACATATGTTGGGGGCGCAAACAACGAAGGCACAATCTTTCAATTGGTTCCGCCCGCCACCGCCGGAAATCCTTGGGTGGAGACCGTTCTCTACAGCTTTAAGGGCCCCGATGGATCTAACCCGGTTGCAGCTCTGTCGTTCGGGCCCTCCGGCGACACCGGTGCCCTATTCGGCACGACTGTTGCGGGCGGGACTGGGCCAAACAGCGGCGGTATCGTCTTTGAATTGACTCCGCCTGCCGTTGGCGGCGAGACTTGGGCCGAGACCGTGCTGTACAGTTTCTCCGGCGGTGGCCCGAGCGGCCACTACGGTACTGGATACCCGTCGGGAAAGCTGCTCGTCCAGAGCAATGGAATCGTGTATGGCACAACCCATGGAGGTTGCATAGTGGGCCCCGTTCTCTACCCGTCGGCGGTGTTCGCGCTGGCACCCCCCACTGCACCTGGGGGCGGTTGGGCAGGGAGCGCGATATTTAGCTTCGGTTCCGGGGCTGATGGCTATTGCCCTTCCGGCGGGGTGGTCGCCTATCACGGAGCGTTGTACGGAACTGCCTATTACGGGGGCGATTTTGGCTGTGGCATTTATTACGGCTGCGGCACGGCCTACTCCCTTTCACCGCCGACCGTCGCGGGTGGTACGTGGACGGCGACGCTCCTTCATGAGTTCAGCGGGCACAGCCAGGACGGGCAATTTCCGGCAACTGCTCTCACTCCGGGGCCGGACGGCGTGTTCTATGGCACCACTTATATCGGCGGCACGGGCGCTGTATGCGCAATTGGCCTTGAGGGAGGCGGCTGCGGGACAGTCTTTCAGTTGACACCTCCGGCCACGCCCGGAGGAACTTGGACCGAGACGGTGCTGTACAGCTTCACAGGAGTCAACGGCGATGGGGCCTTTCCAGCCGCCAGCGTTGTAGTGGGTAGGAACGGGTCGCTCTACGGGACGACGAAGTACGGCGGAAGCGCGACATCAGGTTCCCCTTGCACGAACTCGGGTGGCCTCGGGGTCTCTGGGTGTGGCACTGTATTCGAGCTGACGCCCCCAGCCGCGCCCGGTGGTGCATGGGCAGAAACGGTGCTGTACAGCTTTTCAGGGTTGAACGGCGATGGGGCGTCCCCGGGAGATTTGCTTCTAAGCCCGGCCGGACTACTGTATGGCACGACCTTCGGCGGCGGGTCTGGAGGTGCAGGTATGGTGTACTCTATCGCGCCTGACTGAGATCTACGGGCTCCGGAGTGTTACCCGGTCGACGGTCCATTCCGCGATCCGCCCGAAGTTCGGTTCACACGTCCGGCTGGCCGATGGCTTCTACCGATCTCGGGAAAGAATTACTGGCTACCGAAACAGGGCTATTCCATATTACACCTGTAAGTAGCCATTCCTTTACGGCAGGCAAGCCCCCGTGCCTGGTCTGACAGCCAGATCGATGGCATCGCATCGTAGAGCACAGCGGCGCCATCACGCGTGAGACTCGCAATGGGAACGCCACCATCGCTGCCTCCCGTGAAGCTACACTCAGGGAATGAGGTCTCCGAAGAAATCCGCCTGCCTGCTCGCCGCGATTCTTGCCGCAGCTTCAGCATGCACCACCAGGAAGCCGTCGCAAAACGCCGATATCGATCTGTCTGGAATGGACAAGTCGGTGGCGCCCGGCGACGATTTCAACGCGTACGCCAACGGCGGATGGATGAAATCGACGCCCATCCCCGCCGATAAATCCAGTTACGGTATTGACGCCATCTTGGTCGACGAAACCCGGAAGCGCACCTTGTCCCTGATCGAGGATGCGGCGAAAGCCGGCGCCGCGGCCAGCGCGGACGCCCGCAAAGTCGGCGACTTCTACGCCGCTTTCATGGACGAAGCGGCCATCGAGCAAAAGGGAATCGCGCCGCTCAAACCGCAACTGGACGCCTTCGCCGCTATCGCCGATCGTCATGCGCTGGCGCGCGCCATCGGCGGACAACTGCGCGCGGACGTCGACGCGCTGAACAGCACGAACTTCCAGACCGGAAATCTCTTCGGAATCTGGATCACGCAGGGCCTCGACGATCCATCGCACACCTACCCCTATCTGCTGCAAGGCGGTCTCGGGATGCCCGACCGCGAATACTATCTTTCGCAGTCGCCGCAAATGGCGCAGATACGGAAGCAATACCTGGCGCATATCGAGCGAATGTTCACGCTCGCGGGCTTCACGGACCCGTCCGCCCGCGCCACGCGCGTATTCGCTCTGGAGACCGCCATGGCAGGAGTGCACGCCACGCGCGTCGAATCGGAGGACGTCCACTCCGCGGTCCCATGGAAACGGGCGGACCTGCCTTCGAAGGCGCCTGGCCTCGATTGGCCGGCGCTGCTCGAAGCCGCCGGATTGAGCGAGCCCCCAGTCGTCATCGTGTGGCATCCCAAAGCGGTCACGGGCCTCTCCGCGCTGGTTTCGAAGCAGCCGCTCGATGCGTGGAAGGACTGGCTCGCGCTGCACGCCGTCGAACGCGCCGCCGCTTTTCTCCCCAAGGCGTTTGGCGACGAGTCTTTCGACTTTTACAGCAAGACGCTCAGCGGAATCCCGCAAATACGTCCGCGGTGGCAACGGGGAATCGATTTAACCAACTTCGCGCTGGGGGACGCCGTCGGCAAGATGTATGTGGAACGCTATTTCCCCGCGGAAACCAAGGCGAAGGCCGAAGCCATGGCCCGCGATCTGGTGAAGGCGTTCGCCAGGCGCATCGACGCGCTCGCCTGGATGTCGCCCGAAACCAAGGTCAAGGCGAAAGCCAAGCTGGATACGTTGAAGGTGGGCGTGGGCTATCCCGATCGATGGCGCGATTACTCCGGCCTTGACATCGTCAAAGGAGACGCGCTCGGCAACGCGCAACGCGCCGAATTGTTCGAATATCGGCATCAACTTGGCAAGCTCCACCAAGCGGTCGACCGCGGCGAGTGGTGGATGACTCCCCAAACCGTGAACGCAGTCAATCTTCCAATGCAGAACGCTCTGAATTTCCCCGCGGCGATTCTGCAGCCTCCATACTTTGACGGTAATGCCGATGCGGCGCACAATTATGGAGCGACGGGCGCGACCATCGGCCATGAGATCAGCCACAGCTTCGACGATCAAGGCAGCCAGTTCGATGCCGAAGGGCGCCTGGCCAACTGGTGGACCAAGGCGGATTTCGATCATTTCCGGGCCGCCGGCCAGGCGCTCGCCGCGCAGTTCGATACCTACCGGCCGTTTCCCGATGTGGCGGTGAATGGACAGCAGACGCTCAGCGAAAATATCGCCGACCTGGCGGGCCTGCTGGTCGCCTATGACGCCTACGTGCTGTCTCTGAACGGAAAACCGGACGCGGTCAAAGATGGATTCACCGGCGATCAGCGCTTCTTCATCAGCTTCGCCCAGAGTTGGAGATCGAAGGTGCGCGATGCGGCGCTTCGCCGGGACATCGTCACCGATGGGCATGCTCCCGAGCAGTACCGCGCCCAGACGGTTCGAAATCTGGATCCGTGGTATGCGGCATTTTTTGTGCAGCCATCCCAGAAATTGTTTCTGACGCCCGGAAACCGTGTGCGAGTGTGGTGATGCGGGTAGGCTCTTTGCGAAAGCGGACTTGGCCGGGTGTTGGGACGCCGGGTGACGCGGACCCCCGGACGATTTATCGTTCCCGATCCGCACACATGCGTAAGCTGTGCCGGTCCCCGCAGTGGAGTACGTGGCGATATCGTCGAGGCCGATGGCGCTACACTAGGAACTAGGCAGGAGATCATCGTGGACGCCTTGGCGGAAAAACTGGACTCTCGATTGCGCGAGTGGAAACCGGAGACGGCGGCAGAAGCCAGGGAGCGCATCAACGAAGTTATAGATCTCGCCGATCACGGCGTCCTTGATATCGCGCACTCGCGCGCCGCCGAACAGGAGGTCCTCGACCTGCTCGATGAACCCCCAACCCGGTGAGATCTGGCTGGCGGACCTGGGACTCGCTGCCAAGACGCGTCCCGTCGTCATCGTCTCCCGCCAAGACCCTGACCCGCCGCGGTCTCTCGTCCTGTACGTGCCTCTCACCACCCAGCGGAGAAACAGTCCATATGAAGTGCCGCTACCGCGGCTTCCGTTCCTTGATCGTGAATCGGTAGCCAATGTTCAAGGATTGGGGTCTCTACCAACCGTGCGTCTTGAACGCAAGATTGGCAGGCTTTCCGTGGGGATAATGGAACGGCTCAAAGACGCGCTAGCTTTTGCCCTGGATCTTGAACGGGCTTCCGAATGAATGCTCAGCCGGTCCGGCGCTCCACAGAGATTTGCCACTTTAACTCGTTGTCGTTTTGAACCGTGGAATGACCGGCAACAAACAACGGTAACCCGCCTTCCGCAAGACCAATCCGCAAAAGCCGAGCGCGAAGGCCCGCTGCCGGGAAGTGCAAATGCGCGGCAACGCACGCCCACCTATCCCGCCGGCCGGAGCCCCAACCCTGGCCTATCCGGCAAAATCAGCTTCCCCTTCTCCACTAGCACTCCCACAAACGGATCGTTCGCAATCAGCAGATTGCCGTCCAGATCCGCGTAGTCCACCAGCGGCGAAAGATGCGCGGCGGCGCTCACCGATACCGAGCTTGAGATCATACATCCCAGCATCGTTTTCAGGCCGAGCGACCGGGCCACCTGGATCGTGCGATAAGCTTCCAGAATGCCGCCGGTTTTGTCGAGCTTGACGTTGACGCCATCGAACGCGCCCACCATCTTCGGCACGTCGGAAGCGCGCTGGCAGGCCTCATCGGCGATCAGCGGAACGTGCACGCGGCTGTGTACCCAGTGCATCTCCTCCATCATTTCGGCGGGCATGGGCTGCTCCACAAACTCGACGCCTTGCCCGGCGAGCCAGTTGATCTTGCGGACGGCCTCTTCCTTGTCCTTCCACCCTTCGTTGGCGTCGACGCGCAGCGGTTTGTCGGTGGCGCTGCGTACCGCGGCGATAGTAGCTTCGTCGGTGTCCAGCCCGACCTTAATTTTGAGCACCGGGAAATCAGCCGCCTCGCGCACCTTCTGCCGGGTCATCTCGGGATTGTCGATCCCGATGGAAAACGTCGTCACCGGCGTGTCGCGCGCATCGAGGCCGAAGTAGCGGTAGAGCGGCACGCCCAGCTTCTGCCCCACCCAGTCCATCAGCGCGATATCGATAGCGGCCTTGCCGGCCCACTGCCCTTCCACGCGCCGGAATACCTGCGCCATCACTTTGGAGAATTCCCACGGATCGGCCGCCAGCAGCAGGTCGCGCACGGATTCCACAGCCTGACGCGCGCCCTCGGCGTTTTCGTGATAGCGCACGATCGGCGCGCCTTCGCCGTGGCCTGTGACGCCGCCATCGGTGTACGCGACGTAGAGCGTGTCGCGGTAGTCGCTCGAGGACATCGTGGTGGTCCACGTGTGACGCAGCTTCAATCGCTTGATCTCGGTACTCACGCTGGCGTGCGGCGCGCCGGACGCCAGGAGCGCCGGCCATCCGGCCTGAGCCATGAAGAAGCGGCGGCGGTTCATTTGAGCCTCCTGCACGCGACCAGCAAGCGGCTCCAGTGCGGCTCGCTCAGCTCGCAGATCTGGATTACCGGCTGTATCCAAGTGGTCGCGTTGATGAATTTGCCTTCGCCGATATACATGCCCGTGTGCGTGATGTGATCGGCGGCGCTTCCGAAATAGAGCAGGTCGCCGGGCTTCAGATCCTCGCGCTTGACCGGGACCGCGCCCTCCCACACGGCTTGCAGATCCGCATCGCGCGGTATCAAAACGCCGCGGCGGCGGCAAAGCATCTGCGTGAAGCCGGAGCAGTCATAGCCGAAACTCGAAGTGCCGCCCCAGGTGTAGGGCAGGCCTAGAAAACGGCGCCCTAGCGTGATGGCCTCCTCGATCGAAAGAGGCTTGGAATCGAAGGAAATGTCGCCGCGCTGCAGCCATCCGGAGCGATCGTCGGGCAAGCGCACGCGCAGCCAGCGCTCCTCGTCCGCCGGCTCGGCGATCACTTCGAGGCGCGCCTCAAACGGTACGGTCACGAGCGGCCGGCGCTTGGTGACATTGGGCTCCTGATAGATGTGGGCGAACAGGCTTTCCACCTGCGCCACGCGTCCAGCCGATGCGTACGGCCTATCGCCGGCGCCCAGGCGGTGCAGATCCGCGGCCGGCATCCAGCCGGTATATGCATCGGGGGTGCGAACGTGAAGCCAGCCCGGCCGATCCTCGATGACGCCCACATCGCTGCCATAAATCGCCTGCGAGACGACTTCTGTCTCTTCGCTGGGCTGCGCATACATATTGGCGACAGGCTTGAGGACGATAGCCTGGGGCGTACCGGCTGCGAGCAGAGCCATAGCCATAAATAAGTGCATAAGTCCAATCAAGTTTTGAACCATTGTGTTTGCCGCGATCGTCACTAGCTCAGGATGGGAGCGGCAAGAGCTTCGTTCACTCCATGTCCGGCCCAGATCTGAAGGGATGTGGCAACAAGTTGAGAGTCCTCGTTTGCATCGATATCGAACACCTTGCCCCAACGCATGCGAATGACGTGAACGCCGTGGTTGTTATAGGGTGAGCCATCCGGGAGATCCTGGACTGCGGACCACCGCACGATGACGGTCGTATTCCAGGGGCCACCCTTCACCCATACATCGTGAACTGTGAGTTGCAAAGAAGGCGCCAACCGGCCCAGGCGTTCGAACCATCGCCCTAGCGCTTCACGATCGTGCCGCTCGCCACCCAGTGCGTGATGCCCTCCAAACCGGTGATGAACATCTGGGGAACAGCCCTTCAGGATGGCAGCATAGTCTTTCTGGTTCACTCGTAGAAAGTTTTGTAGAGCAATCCGTTTGACAATTGCGTGATACATGTACACCTCCGTCCAAAATCTCGAATAGCCCATGCGCGAACTCCGCGCGGAGCCCTCGCCAGGGCCGCCTGTTCCGATAAGAGCTGTTTTCAGACTAGCAGCAGGTCATGCTATACTGCCACCGCTACAGAGCCGCGACCGTGAGGGAGCGGTTTTTCGCGACCGCTACGCCTCGGCGGAGCCGCGGACGTCAGTAAGCGGTCTTTCTGCCCACGGAGGTGTCATTTTGAGATTCGGCCTGTTTTACGAACACCAACTTCCCCGCCCCTGGCAGCC